>Ga0209503_10000014_pt1 | contig 157044 bp, 136 predicted proteins | sample SouAtlMetagenome_2_FD_187448 | JGI IMG/M metagenome (GOLD analysis project Ga0209503, IMG submission 187448) | Marine eukaryotic phytoplankton communities from Atlantic Ocean - South Atlantic ANT15 Metagenome (SPAdes) (version 2) | ecosystem: Environmental > Aquatic > Marine > Oceanic...
GTTCAATATTATTGATGATAATCGTCAAAATATTGTTGAAATCATGGGCGATGCCGCCTGTGAGCTTGCCAATAGACTCAAGCTTTTGTGCCTGACGAAGCTCCATTTCAGTGTTGTATGATTTTGTAATATCGCGGGCAATAAACAAAAGGCTGTTAATTTTATCAATGCTCAGAGCGTTATTAATACTGCATGATAAAATGCGCTCTTCGCCGTCTTTTGTTTTGAAGTGCAGAGCACGTGTAGGCTCGTCTACTGTACCGTTAATCGCATCATTAATAAAACTCTGTAATTCCTCGGCGTTGCTGGGCAAGACGTATTCTCTAATATGGGTATTAATGACCTCATTAAGCGAATATTTGAGAATATTTTTAATGGCAGGGTTTACGAATTCAATTTCTCCATTTTCGGTAAGGCGCATAAAAATTTCAAATGTATTGGCAACCATTGCGGTATATTGCGCTTCAGTTGTTTCCAAAGTGTCTTCTATGGTTGATGCATAGCTTTTGGTTTCTGTGAGGCTGCAGAACAGGCTGTTGAAGCTTTCAATCAGATAGCCAATTTCATCATTATGATGTTTTGCAGGAATATCAAGGCGGTGTTCCGCTTGTTGTTGCTGTGTTTCTTCAAAAGAAGATATTTGCTGCGCAAGAGCGATGATGGGGGCGGAGAGTTCTTTGTTAATAAGGTAACGAATGGTGAAATATAAAATCATAGAAATCAAAAAAATTAGAAAAATACCATTAGCTAAATTATGCATGATGGTGTTTTTGGCTTCTGCATAATTGGGCACAATGATGAGTTTCCCGACATTGAAACTATTGTTGCGGATGTTAAAAATTAAATCGGTTTCAAACTCTTTAAGTTCGGGGAAAAGTAATAAAGTTAGCGTATCTTGGTTGATGGCCATTGAACCTGATTGCGCCAACATCGAGTTATCTTCTAACAAAACGCGGGCATGGCTGATTTCTGGGCGGCGCACAAGCCCATCTAGCATGTGCTGGCTGACAAGTTTATCTATTGTATAGGCTGCAAGGCTTGCGCTTTGCAGGGTGCTAACAATTTCTTTGTTGATGGTGGTGTAGAGTGCTGTTTTTTGTTTATTATAAGAATAGACAAAGAAAACACTGCTCGCGATCAGGCTGATACTCGCAAGGTAAATGAGGAATAATTTAGAAAATTTCTTGCCCAGAGGGTTGGCGATGGCTGAAATTTTTTTCTGTGATGTGGGCGCTAAACCTTGATGCATTATTTGGCCTTAAAACAATCCATTATATATTATTGGCGTTATTCTAGCTTGTATTGCAGTGATGTGAAAGCACTATACTTAAAATTTATTATAAGGCATAAGCTGTTAAAAATTGTTTTAAGGCGCTATAGTGAGGCGTTTTTTGCCTGAGGAGCTTTTACGTGCATAGAAATATTCTTGTTTATCTCGTTGTGACTTTTTTGATGCTTGGCGGCGGAACGCTCTATGCGCAGGGGCCGTCTGGCGTCAATGCGCCGGAAAAGCCAAGTTTCCAAGACCGTATCCCTGCGGGGTTGTTGGATGAAGACAATCATTTTCTGACGCTGACTGTTGAAAATGACATGTTTGCATCGCGCAGTGACCAGAATTATACTCATGGCACGCGGCTGACGTATTTTGATGTCGGTATGAAATCGCCAGACATTATCGCGGCGCTTGATTGCCTGTTGCCGTTTTTCACTTTTAATGAAACGACATCTGTTGCGTATTCGATTGGGCAAAATTTATATACGCCTGAGGATATTACGGCGCGCGTCCCTGACCGATCCGACCGCCCCTATGCGGGGTTTTTATATGGCAGCGCTGGCTTTTCAAGCGTTAATAAAAACACGATTGATTCTTTGGAGTTGACATTGGGCGTCATTGGCCCGTGGTCTTTGGGTGAAAAGGTGCAAGAAGCGGTACACGATTTTGTTGGCGCGGATGACCCTTCTGGCTGGGATCATCAGCTGAAAAATGAAGTTGGCGCCGTTTTATCATGGCAGCGCAACTGGCCGGAGGCCTATGCCGTGGATATGCATGATTTGCATTTACGCCTTAGCCCACATGCTGGTTTTTCGCTGGGCAATATTTATACTTATGGCTCTGGCGGGGTGACACTGCAATTAACGCCGCAGCGTTATCAGTGGCAATCGCCGCCAGATCGTGTGCGCCCATCTATTCCAGGGAATGGTTTTTTTGCGGTGCCTGATGGTGAATTTGCTTGGTCAGCTTTTATTGGGCTTGATGGACGTGCCTTTGCCCGCAATATATTCCTTGATGGTAATAGTTTTCAAGATAGCCCATCGGTTGATAAAAAGCATTTTGTTGCGGATGCGAGCGCGGGGATTAGCCTTTCTTACGGCGCGACGCAAATTTCGTATAGCGTGAATTGGCGCTCAAAGGAATTTGATGGGCAAGATGACCCTTCTTTATTTGGCGCAATATCTGTAGGTTACCGTTTTTAAGTATGGAGGGTAGGGCTTATGTATATTTGATCGCGCTGGGCTAGCTATCCATGAAAATATATGCTAACACTATATGTATAAATTGATAAGAATAAGTATATAGGGATGGGTAATTTGGATAATTCTCAACTTGTCAATCAAAGGGTTTCTAAAGGGAAAGCGCAGATTTGCTGCGATAATAAAAATGAACGCGTTGTGTTGCTGCACGGCGCGACAGGCCATTATACCGATATGGTGGAGCTTGAACGCGCCTTGGTGCGCGCTGGTTACGAAGTCCATAATTGGGATTATCCATCAACCACATTAACGGTGAAAGAATGCGCCGAACATATTATGCAGCGCCACCTTAGCCCGACATTTAACGCCTCTGCACAAAAAACCCATTTTGTTGGTTTTTCAATGGGCGGGCTTGTTGTTGAAAATATTATCAAAGATCACAGCCCACAATGTTTAGGGCGCGTCGTTACATTGGGCACACCTTATCATGGCAGTGACGTTGCTGATTTCATGCAAAGTCGCGCGCTAAACCGTAAATATTATGGTTTCACTTTTGGTCCCGCGGGCAGCGAGCTGACCACCGCCTTTCGCGCCGCGGTGATGCAAAATATCCAGCCGCTCCCCTATGAACTCGGCTCTATAGCAGGTGATGTAAATAACGCTTATTTTGTTGCCCGTCATTTATTTAATGGCCGTCCCAATGATGGGCGCGTTGCGGTTGACAGCACCCTTCACCCTTATATGAAAGAACATGCCGTTCTTCATGCGGATCATGGGCAGCTCCCCGATGACCAGACGGCGCACCAATATACGATTAATTTTTTGCGCGATGGCCGTTTCCAGCCGCAAAATCCAACGGCTGCGCAGCCGCAATTGCCAGCGAAGCCTTAGCGCGAACGGCACTTCTTTTTGTTTTTTCTAAAATCTGTTGGTTTGCGGGGCATTGGTCACGCTTATCTGCTTGAATTATTCATTGAGGCACTATAAAGTAGGCGGCTTAAACGCGCTAACCATAAGGACTAGATAAGAAATGGTAAATTTTCCTGAGCTTGATAAAAGTTTTGAAAACACGGAATTAGAAAATAAATGTCGTAAACTTTGGGATGATGCGGCGATTTATGATTATGATCAAAACTCCGAAAAGCCCCTTTTCTCGGTCGATACACCCCCGCCTTATGTTTCTGCGGCGCATTTGCATGTCGGGCATGCCATGTCTTACACGCAGGCAGAGATCCTTATACGCTATAAACGTATGCTTGGTTATAACATTTTCTACCCGATGGGTTTTGATGATAATGGCTTGCCGACGGAGCGCTATGTTGAACAAAAGCACAAAGTAAATAAAAAGAAAATTAGCCGTTCTGATTTCCGCGCATTATGCATTGATGAAACGCAAAAAGGCGCAAAGACATATGAAGAATTATGGCGCTCGCTTGGCCTGTCTGTGGATTGGAGCCTGCGTTATTCAACTATTGATGACCGTTCACGCCATACCGCGCAAAAATCATTTTTAGATTTGTATGAAAAAGGTTTAATTTATCGCTCTGATGAGCCTGTGCAGTGGGATACGCATTTTGAAACGGCGCTCGCGCAAGCGGATTGCGAAACGATTGAGCGAAAAGGCAAAATGTATGACATCGCCTTTGAAGGTCCTGATGGCGAGGAACTGATTATTTCAACTACGCGCCCAGAGCTTATCCCTGCCTGCGTTGCAATGTACTGTAACCCGGATGATGCGCGTTATAAGCATTTGGTCGGTAAGATGGCGAAAGTGCCATTATCTGATGGGCGCGAAGTGCCGATTAAAACATCCGAAGACGTTGATGTGGAATTTGGCACAGGGTTGATGCAGGTTTGTACCTTTGGCGACGGCGAAGACGTTAAAAAATGGAAAGAAGACAAGCTTGATACGCGTATTATTATGGGGCCAGATGGCAAAATGACTGAAGCGGCAGGCAAATATGCCGGCCTTGATGCGATTAATGCCCGCGCCAATATTGTTAATGATTTGAAAGAAGCTGAGCTTATTCGCGCAGAGCAAAAAATTGTTCAAAATGTTACTGTTGGCGAACGCTCTGAACAGCCGGTTGAGTTTGTGATGGCACCGCAATGGTTCATTAACGTGCTTGATCATAAAGAGCGCTTCCGCGCGCGTATGAATCAATTGGAATGGTTCCCTGATTGGATGAAAGTGCGCCTTGAACATTGGATTGACGGGCTGAAATATAACTGGAATATCTCACGCCAGCGTTTTTACGGCGTGCCGTTCCCGATTTGGTATGTGCAAGAAACTGGGGATGTGATTTTGGCTGATGAAGCTGATTTGCCGCTTGATCCATTAGAAAGCCAGCCACCAAAATGGGCGCAGGAAAAATATGCGGGGATGACGATTGTTCCTGAAACTGATGTGATGGAAACATGGATGACGTCATCTGTTTCACCATTAATCAATGCCAATTGGGCGGGGCGTGATGATGTTAAAGGGTCAATGGATATTTACCCGATGGATCTGCGCGTACAGGCCTTTGAAATTATCCGTACATGGTTGTTCTATACATTGATTAAATCGGAATATCACACCGATAGCTTGCCGTGGAAAAACGTCATGATTTCTGGTTGGGGGCTCAATGAGCAAGGTAAAAAGGTTTCAAAACGTGATCTTGAGAAATTTACCGATGCGAATGGCTATAACCGTTATGACCCTGGTTCAGTTGTTGAGAAATATGGCGCAGATGCTTTGCGTTATTGGGCGGCAAACTCGCAGCTTGGGCAGGATTTACGCTACCATGAAAAAGAAGTTAAAGATGGACGTAAAGTTGTCGTCAAGCTTTGGAATGTGGCGCGGATGGCGTTCATGTATATGGGCGATAATGTTGAACCTGCAAACTTCCCGAAATTTGAAGACCGTACATTAGAAGACCGCTGGTTGCTTAAGAAACTGCATCAATTGGCAGATGAAATGACGACGGCCTTTGAAGGTTTTGATTATGCGAGCGCGAAAGAAAAGTTGCATAAATTCTTCTGGGGGACGTTCTGTGATAACTATCTGGAGCTTACCAAAGCGCGTTTTTGGGAAAATTATGACTGGGATGATGCTGCGCGTCTTTCTGCGCAGGCAACATTATATGATTCATTGCGTATATTGCTTGGACTTTTTGCGCCGTTCACGCCATTTATTACCGAAGAAATTTATCAGCAAGCTGGTAAATTTGGCGAAGATTACTCATCGCTACATGTTTCTGCATGGCCAAAAGCGGATGCTGAAATTTTAGGCAGCGATGGGGAAGCGGATATGGATTACGTTCTGAAAACGCTTGCTGGCGTACGCCGCTTGCGCTCTGAACAGCAAATTGGCGCAGGTTCATTGCTTGAATCGGTGACGATTGCTTTGGGGAGCATAGATGGAGATGTTAGCGCGCGTCTACGCGGCATTGAAATGTCACTGCTTTCTGCCGCGCGCGCCAAGGCTTTGCACATCGAAACCGCTAATGACGGTGAAGACACAGCTTTTACCATTACGCCAATGGCGGCAGAAGGCTAAGCCTTTCGCCTGATAAAAATGAATGACAAGGCCATTACAAAGCGTTTGTTATGTGATGGCCTTTTTCTATGAGCGTTTTATGGAGCTGCGCTATATATTTTGGACCAATCGCGCAGCAGCCGCCGACAATGTGAGCGCCCATATCAACCCAGCTGAGGGCGTGGACGGCATATTCCTCGGCGGTTAAGTCGCGGCGCTCCTTCAGGCATTCGACTGTTCCGCCTGCGCCAAGGGATTCGACGCTTTCAAATGCATTGGCGTATGCGCCTGCGTTTTTAGTGCTTGATATTAAGCTTGGCAGATTTGTATCAATGGTTTTGGGCGCGGCGCAATTTAATAAAACGGCATCGACATTTAAGGCGTTCATCGTGGTAATCGCATCCTGCAGCGTTTCGCCAGAGCGCAAGTTATGGCTGCGTTCATCAAGGGCAAATCCGACCCATATTTCTGCGTTTACTGCCTTTGCGGCATTTGCGGCGGCGCGTGCTTCGTGAATGGTTGACATGGTCTCGCAGATGAATAAATCACAAGCGCGTGATTGCAAGGCGACAAGCGCATTGTAATGTTCAAGGCATTCATCTTCTGGCGGTACGGCCTGCGCGACGTAACTTGCCATTAAAGGCGGTAGGCAGCCTGCGATGCGGATATCGCTGCGCTGTGTTTGGGCAATGGCCTTTTCTGCGGCGATTATTGCTGCTTCGTGCAAAGGCTGCAATAGGCTTAATGATGCATCACGCTTCAGGCGGCATGGCGTTGCCGTATAGTTATTCAGCGTGATGATTTTTGCGCCGGCATTGATGAAATCAGCATGAACATCTTGCACCAGTTCAGGCGCATCAAGCATGACCTGCGCAGACCATAGCGGCGTTGCTTTGCCGCTGTAGCGCTTGATAAGCTCTTGGCCCATGCCGCCATCAAGCAAGATGATATCGCTCATATATTTTTCCGCTTATTGCTGTTGCCTTTCAGGCTTTTTTAGCGCAGATGCTGCGCATTTGCAACTGCCCCATAATGCGTAGACGGCAAAACCCGTTAACACGCCAGGGACAATTTCATATGTGATGTTGTTGAGGTCGAAATAGCGCCACAGCACCATGCCGCCAATGCCGCTGAGAACCATCGCAATGGCTTGGTATTCGCTGACTTTGCGCTTAAAGGCGTATAGGATTAATAATGGGGCGAAGGCGCTGGCAAGCGCTGACCATGCAATTAAAACAAGGCTAAAGACGCTTTTGCTGCCAAATAGGGCAATGCACAAGGCGAGCGCCGTGATAAACACCGTGGAAAGCTTGTTGGCTTTATAACCAGAGAGCTTTTTGGGGAATAAATCATTAGTGAGCGCCGCGGTGCAGCTTAAGATTTGCGAATCTGCTGTCGACATTGTGGCGGCGAACAGGCCGGCAATGACGAGGCCAACCAATATGTCGGGCAGTAATTGCTGCGCTAAAGTTGGCAAGGCAAGCTCGGCATCAAAACTGCTGACTTCGGGCAGCAGCAGTCGTGCGGCCAAAGCGGTGACAATTGTCAGCATATAAAAGCTGATAAACCACCCATAGTAATAAGCGCGTGCGCGGTTCATGTTCTTGGTATCATCAATCGTCATAAAGCGGATCATGATATGTGGCTGGCCAATTACGCCAGCACCTGCAAAAAACCAGCCAATGACAAATAGCGCGGAAGCTAGCGCGGCGCTGCCCAAGAATGTGGTATCAGGGAAGAGCGCCATATAATCTGGCGAAACGTTATAGAGGCTATCAATAAAGTTCGGTACGCCGCCGAGTGTGATCAGGCTGATGACGACCATTAAACTCATCGCAGCAAACATAACAAAAGATTGCGCGGCATCAGTCCAAATTGATGCGCGAATACCGCCTGCAAAACAGTATGAGAGCACGATAACACTGCCGATAATAGCGCCTAAGGCGTAATCCCAGCCAAACATGACATGCAGAGCCTTACTGCCCGCGTTGAGCTGCGCGGCGGCATATGTGCCAAGGAAAATCAGGGTAATGAGGCCGCAAATGACGCGGAGCTTTTTAAATTCGCCGCCCTGCCACTGGCTAAGTAATGTGGCGAAGCTCATGACGCTGCGCTCTTCTGTCTTGGCGCGCAGGCGTCTATGGACAAAGATGGAGCTAACAAAATCACCCAAGACCCAGCCAATCATTAACCAAATGGAATGGAGGCCGTAGAGATAAGTAAAGCCGATCTGCCCGACAAACATATAACCGCTATTATTGGTTGCGACGGCAGAAAGCGCAACAAGCCACGGTTTGACGCTTTGATTGGCGAGCAAATAATCTTGCGATGTTTTTTTCTTTTTGAAGAAAGACATTGCGCCAATGAAAACGAATAAAAGGAGAAACGATATGAAGCTAAGGGCAACCATGTAAATACCAAACTGTTTGATGATGTGATGCGCGTCAGTCATTATTGTTATTATTATTCTGACGTTGAGGGCATATTAGCCTTCAGGCGCTTAATAAGAAATATTTCGTAAGACAAGCCTAGTAAATGTGCATGGTAGTTTCAAGGGAAGTGTGTATTTTTCTCATATCCCCGTGGACAAGATGGATTATTGCCCGCGGGCGCGAAATGTGATTAATAGTTTAGGGACGCATAATCATATGCGTTGAACGCAGGTATCTGTTATGGATTTTTTATTTGAACGTGCGGCTTTATTTGCGGCGCTGGCGGTTATTGTTTCGGTTATTCGCTACGGGCTTTATTTTCACAGTATTTTTAAACGCCAGACGCGCCCGCATTTCTTTAGCTGGTTTAACTGGGGGCTGATTATCAGCATTGGTGCTTATGCGCAATTTCAGCTTGGCGGTGATTTGTCGTCTTATATGCTGCTTTTTGTTGGTATAACGTGCTGGATTATTGCTGTTTTGGCGCTGTTCTATGGTGAAAAGCATATAACGCCCTCTGATTGGGGGGCTTTTTTATCGGCTTTGGCGCTTATTCCAGTGTGGCTTGCGACAAAAGATCCTGTGATTACGCTTTTATTGATTATCGTGATTGATATGCTGACTTTTTACCCAACGATCCGCAAAACCTATGTTGACCCCAGCAGTGAACCACCCGTGTCGTATTTTTGGGCGGGGCTGCGTTATTTCTTTATTTTGCTTTGCGTGCCGAGTTTTTCATTATCGGTACTGTTTTATCCGTTCTTTCTTATGGTCACAGAATGGGGCTTTATGGCGTTTATTTTCTGGCGGCGTAAAAAACTGCGCCTCGCCCTTATTGCAACAGGCGCAGCGCCGGTGGTTGAGAAAATGCCGTGAATTTTGCCGCTGGAGCATAAGAAAACGGCGCTCCACTGAGCGCCGTTTTTGCTTGTCTTGGTATTTACCTGCCTGCGGTTTACCCCATGCGCATTTCTGGGCCTTGTACGCCGCCTTGATTGCTGCTTGGCGGGGCTGACTTTTTATTATCATTAATCGCTTGTGTTGGGCGGCGGTTTATTTCGCCGCCGGCACAGATGGTGTCAATTTCTTCGCCAGAGATTGTTTCATATTTAAACAAAGCGTTTGAGACAAGCTCTAATTCATCCTTACGCAGTGTGATAAGGTTACGTGCGCGCTCATAAGATTCCTTGAGAAGCACATTGATTTGCTCATCTAGCTTCGCTTTTTGTTCGTTTGACATATCAGTTAATGATGACGAACCTTGGCTAAGGAAGGTCGCACGTTGTTCTTCGGTAAAGCTTTGCATACCAAAATCAGAAAAGCCCCAATCGAGGATCATTTGACGCGCGATGGTTGTCGCTTGTTTGATGTCTTGCGAAGCGCCTGTTGTGACGTAATCTTCGCCGTGCCAGATTTCTTCAGCAATGCGCCCGCCCATAGCGGCGTCCATATATGCAAGGAGCTGTTTTTTATTATATGAAACACGATCACCATCGAAAAATGTTTCGACCATGCCCAATGTTTTGGCACGCGGCGTTGCTGTCGCTTTTAAGATTTGATCGCTGCCTTCTGTGTATTTCATGACAATGGCGTGGCCTGCTTCGTGGTCACATGTTAGGCGTTGTTCTTTTTCAGTGATGGTTAATTGCTTGGTTGCACCGAAAACAATATTGTCACGCGCTGTTATGAAGTCCATCATATCAGCTTCATTGCGTCCATCTTCTTGTGCAAGCAATAATGCTTCATTGACAAGGTTGACAAGCTCAGCGCCTGGGAAGCCTGGTGTGGTTCTGGCGACTGTTTCAATGTCGATGTCTTTTGCGCAATTTCTCTTGCTCATATATTTTGTCAAAATTTGCGCGCGACCAATCAAATCAGGCAGGGTGACTTCGATTTTACGGTCAAGGCGGCCTGCACGGACAAGCGCAGGGTCCAAGCTTTCAGGGCGGTTTGTTGCCGCGATAACAATGACGCCGCTTTGTGCTTCAAAGCCGTCCATAGCCGTGAGGATTTGCGTTAATGTTTGCTGCTGTTCGCTGTGGCCATTGCTCATATTGCCGCCGCGATTGCCGCCCACTGCATCAATCTCATCAATAAAGATGATGCACGGTGCGTTTTTCTTCGCGTCTTCAAATAATGCGCGTGCGCGTCTTGCGCCGACACCAACGAACATTTCAACAAAGTCAGAACCGTTAATCGAGAAAAATGGTACGTCAGCTTCCTTCGCGATGGCTTTTGCAAGCATGGTTTTACCAGTCCCTGGCTGACCAGAGAGTAATGCGCCTTTTGGCGGTTTCGCGCCCATTTTGGCAATTTCTTCGGGGTTTTTAAGGTAGCGCACCATTTGTTGTAACTGTCTTTTTTGGCTATCAACGCCCTGTACGTCATCAAAACCTTCTTGGATGTCTTCAGGGTCAATGCGCTGATGCGCGGGGCGGCCGTTGCCTGCGCCGCGTGCTTGCCAGAGCATAAAGCCAATAAAGACGGCAGGGAAAATCAACCATGGTAGGACGCTAGATAACCAACCAGCACCTTGTGGTGCGACATAATTGCGTTTAATGCCATTATCTTTAATTTTTTGAATAACCCCTTCAGTTGCGGCGCCGTGTTCTGTGGTTTGGAAAGCAACTTCGTAATCATTATCGCCACTCACAGGTTTATAAACACCGTCAAATATCGTGCCGTTACCTGTGCTCACATTTGTATAGCTTATGCCAGATACTCTATTTTGGTCGATGAGCATTTCTAAATCATCAATGGAAATAATTTCAGGCGCGGGGCGTTTATAGGGGTCATGCTCAACTGTTGAAACAGGAATATTTTGGCTTTCTAACATGGATGTTGGGTCGGCAGCGCCCATAACGGTTTTATATTTGGGCCCTGATTTTAGCTCTTTTTCTGACAAAGGCTCGTTTGCTGCATCTGGGGCAGGCTTTTCATATGTGTTGGTGTTTAGTGTGCCAGTGACAACATATTGACCATCAATTTTTTCAATTTGGGCGGCTTTGATGTCGCCTTGGTTAATGGTTTGGATAAACTCAGTGCCGCTCATCAAATCGTATGCTACAGGTTCATTCTCAGAAGCATTGTTGAAATGCATATAGGCGTATCCCGCAATCGCAATAAGAGAAAAATTCCATAGATTTCGTTTGATGAATCCTGGCTTTTCCTGCACTTTTTGTCTGTCTTTTGGCTGGTTTTGCTCAGAATCGTTCTGTTGTGGCGCTTGCTTGTCCGTCATGATATTTCCCTGTCGTAATCTTTTCTTATATTTTTGAGAATATAATTAAGTACAGAAAGATAAATATGTCAAGCATAACTGAGAGAAGGATTCTAAAACTCAAGATTGTGTGTCGTTGCTTATGAAAAAAGCAAGTTAAAAAAGCTGTCTAAAATTCATATACATATTCACCAAGGATGTTGACCCGATAAAAAATACGTGCCAAAGTCTTGTCATATAAAGATAAAGCTATACATAATTATATGCGCATCTTTAGGCGTGAAAAATCTATATTGCCGAAATCGGGTTTGGTAAAAATAATAAAATCATAAGTGGGAGTTAACGACATGTCTGTCAGAAGTTGGTATCTAGAAAAACTTAAAGGTTTAATGCCGCCTGTATCGAAAACGGAACAAGAAGCTTTGGATGCGGGGACAACAAGTGATATTGAAGGGTCACTTTATAATGGTGCGCCCAATTGGGACGCGATTATTAATGGTTATAAACCAGCGGAATTTACGGCGGAAGAGCGCTCTTTCATTGAAAATGAAACCGAAGAGCTTTGCGAGATGCTCAATGATTATGAGATTGAGCAAGCTGGCGACCTCCCCGAAGACGTCTGGGCGTATATTAAAGAAAAAGGCTTTTTAGGAATGCTGATTGCGCCGGAATATGGCGGGCTTGGCTTTTCAGCGCGTGCGCGCTCGGCCGTTGTGTCAAAAATTGCAACACGTAACTGGACAGCAGCAGTAACTGTGATGGTGCCTAACTCATTGGGCCCTGGTGAGCTGCTTTCGCATTACGGTACGCAAGAACAAAAGGATCAATATCTCAGAGATCTTGCTGTTGGTAAACATGTGCCCTGCTTTGCACTAACTGAACCAAATGCAGGTTCTGATGCGGGCAACATTCAGGCCAAAGGCATTGTGAAGAAAGATCCAAAAACGGGTGAAATAGGCGTGAGCCTTTCATGGGATAAGCGTTATATCACGCTTGCGCCAGTGGCGAGCGTGCTTGGCCTTGCTTACCATCTCGAAGATCCTGAAAATTTACTTGGTCAGGGCGAAAAGCCAGGCATTACGGTTTCACTTATTCCAACGTCAACGGATGGCGTAGAAATCGGTAATCGTCACCGCCCAATGAATATGGCGTTTATGAATGGCACAACACGCGGTAAAGATGTTTTTGTGCCGCTAGATTCCATTGTTGGCGGCCCTGAAAATGCAGGTAAAGGCTGGCGTATGTTGGTGGAGTGTTTATCAGAAGGCCGCGCGAATTCCCTGCCATCACTTGGTTCAGCGGCGGGGCAGTATCAAACATATACGACAACAGCTTATTCAACAGTGCGCCAGCAATTTGGTACGCCAATTAAAAATTTCCAAGGCGTGTCAGAGAAAATTGCCCAGCAAGCAGGCATGACTTATGCGACGCGCGCATTGAAAGACACAACGCTTGAATTAGTAGATAGCGGTGAAAAGCCTGCCATTCCATCAGCAATTGCGAAATATCATGCCACTGAAATGGGGCGTCAAACCGTCACCAATGGTATGGATATTCAGGCGGGTAAAGCGATTATCTCTGGCCCGAGTAATTATACGCAATCAGCTTATATTGGCATTCCAATTGCGATTACGGTTGAAGGTGCGAACATATTGACTCGTAACATGTTGATTTTTGGTCAGGGTAGTTATCGTCTGCATCCTTATTTCCAGCCAATGCAGCAAGCCGTTCAGGAAGAAAAAACGCTTAAAGCGACATGGATCGCGACGAAACTTGTTGCATCACAGTTTGTTAGCCTTGGGCGCAGCGTTTTTGTCAATCTCGGCTTAAAACGCCTAATATCGCCAAAGTCGAATTTGAGCAAAGAAATGCGTGATTATGCACATCGTATAGATCAGGTCAGCGCATCATTTAATGCGGTTGCCAATCCAACATCATCTATTTTGGGCGCGAAGCTTAAATTTGCGGAGCGCGTATCAGCAAAATTCGGCGATACATTATCGCATCTTTACATTGCTTCTGCGGTTATCCGTCAATATGAACAGCGCGGCGCGAATAAGGCTGAATTGCCAATGGTGCGTTATGCGATTGAAGATAGCCTGAATAAAGCCAATGAAGCTTTACATGATGTTTTGCAAAAAGACACATATCCATTGTCGTCTTTCTTACGTATTCCGCTGAAAATCCTTTCTGGTACATTTGGCCACCGTCATAAAAAACCATCGGGACGATTGGAAGACGAGATTACGAAGTCACTTAGCCAAAATGGCGAAGCGCTTTCGCGCCTTACTGAAGAAATGTATTTCGCCAAAGAAGCTGGCGGCCCAGTCGCAGATTTGAAATTTGCGTTTGAGGGGTCAATTGCCGCGCAAGGCTTAGAGGCAAAACTGTATAAAGCAGATAAGCAATATGGCCTTAAACCTAATGAGCAATTTGCAGACCGCGTTGCAAATGCCGTGGTGCTCGGTGAGCTTAGTGATGATGAAGCAAAGGCTTTGCTTGAAGTTTACGAAGCGCGTATGCGTGTTGTAAATGTAAATGAGTTTAGCAAGGACGATTATAATGGCGCGCCAATTTTGCGTTAAATATTCTGACGAATAGTGTTGAGAACATTCCAAAAGCCTGCGTTTAAATAGGAAAACGTAGGCTTTTTTTGTTTTTACTTGGTGTGGGCTGTGCTAAAATTTCATTATTTTGGGAGTATTTTTATGAAATTTTTGCAGTTATTATGCGGCTTTTGTGCGTTATCGCCAATGGCGGCCCAAGCGCAGCCTGATGATTTGGGGTATTTATTAGCGCTCGATATTGCGGATCTTGCGAAAGTCTCTGTCGCGTCCAAAAAAGAAGAATCTCTTTTTAAAGCTCCAGCTATTGTTTCTGTCGTCAGCCAAGAAGATTTGCGTCGTTATGGCGGTAATAATTTGCGCGATGTCCTCAATCGCTTGCCCAATATGCAGGTTTTTGGCAGCGGCTTTACCCCGAATACGGCGTTGTCGATACGCGGTCAGACTTTAACTGCTGCGGATAGTCATGTCTTGTTTTTATTAAATGGCCGCCCTGTGAGGGAGAGTCATATAGGGGGCTTTAATAATCCGATATATATGGGGTTGCCGATTGATGCGGTTGAAAAATTAGAGATTATTCGTGGACCAGGTTCCATTCTTTATGGCACAAATGCGTTTTCTGGCGTTGTAAATATTGTGACCAAACAAGCCACAAAAGATGGGCAAGATATCTCGCTTGGCTATGGCTCATTCGGCACTAAAATTTCTAAAGTCACATTTCAACGCGAAAATAAAGAAAAAGACTATGCGATTTATGCTAATGGGCGCCTGTTTCAGCAAGATGGTTGGGAGTTTGCATTAACCGCGCCTGATGGTGTCCAGGATCGTACAGATTATGGCCATGATGCTTATAGCGGTATTATTAATGCTCATTATAAGAATTTAAGCTTTAATGGCCTGTTTTCGTTGGTGCATAATGATGAGATCGGTTTGGATATGAAGTGGCCAACAGAGCGTCATCGTCTGCGTAAAACGATGTTTGATGTTGGTTATGATTTTACTTTTGGGGGTGCATGGGATGTTGGTTTGAATGCAACATATAATGGTCACGAAAACAAATCGCTGCCGGTTGATAATAATCGCTATGATGACTACCTGTTGGAAATATCTGCGCAGCGTGATGTGGGCGAAGGTTTGCATGTATTATTGGGCAGCGTCTATGAGTGGCATTTAGGCTCTATTAAAGGGCCCGGTAACCGCGTTAACCAGCAATGGCAGACCATGTATGGGCAGGCGCAATATCAAGCGACAGATTGGCTGAAATTAATTGCTGGTATGCAGATGAATAACCCAGAGGGCGTCGATGTCGAGTATTCACCGCGCCTTGGCGCAATTATTGACTTTACCCCGCATATTGGCATGAAACTGCTTTATGGCGAAGCGTTTCGCTCACCTTATGGCGCAGAGACAAGCATAAATATTCCAGGCATTATTGTTGGCAACCCGCAAATGAAGCCAGAGAAAATAGCGACCAAAGAAGCGCAGCTTTTCTATCATAAAAACGGTCTTGAACTTAGCGGCACATATTATGAAAGTGTCCAAAGTGACGCCTTGGGTAACGGTAAGAATGAAAATGGCGATGATACCTTTATTAACCGCGCTGAAGATGTTGATTATAAGGGGGTCGAATTTGAGGGTAAGTATCGTTTTGACGATGCATGGCAGTTTGAAGGCAGTATTTCTTATCAAAAGGGCTTTGATAATGAAACCAATGATAAAGATGTCGGGCATATCCCGCATTTTATGACGAAATGGGGCGCAAGCTATGCGCCGCGTGATAAGGGGTATCTGTTTGGTGCTTATGCGAGCCATTTTGGCGCTGCGGGGCGCGTTGAAAACGTGACAAGTACAACGCAGATTGTCAATCCAAAGGCAGATAGTTACACTTACCTCACAACAAATTTAGAAGTTGATGTGAATCATTTCTTTCCTGATAGAAAATTGCCACAAATGACATTTACGCTTTATGGTGAGAATTTGTTGGATGAGGGTATCCACTTCCCTGAACATAACACACGCGCAATTAATACTTTTCCTTTGAGCGGCGGGCGCGCTGTTTATGCAACGTTAAAAGTTGCGTTTTAATTTTGGTCTTGGTTTTTAGAGGTTCTTGATGGATTTAGATGATGTATTAAATTTAGTGCGCCCAGATATACGTGCTTTAAAGGCTTATAGCTCTGCGCGTTCTTTGGCCAGTGATGGTAATGTGGGGGGCGGCGTTGAAATGCTCTATCTTGATGCAAATGAATCGCCTGTTGAACCGTTTCAAGGTAGTGTGAATTTGAACCGTTATGACTCGCAGCAGCCCCCCGTGGTGTTGGAGCGCTTAGCGAAAATATACGGCGTTGAGCCTGATAATATTATGATGTCACGCGGCTCAGATGAAGCGATTGACGTGATTATCCGGACATTTTGTCAGCCAGCAAGTGATGAGTCGATATTTCACACGCCACCGACTTTTGGCATGTATGCGCAATATGCGGCGATACATGGCACGAGGGTCATTTCGGTGCCGCTTGACCCATATGATTTTTCGCTCAACACAGAGGAGGTTTTGCGCCATGTGAAAGGAGCGAGCAACACCGTGAAAGTTGTCTTCCTGTGTTCGCCGAATAACCCAACAGGAGCGCAAATTGACCCGAAAGCATTGGTTGATGTGATCCAGAAAAGCAATGCGATTGTCGTGGTTGATGAAGCCTATATTGAATATTGTGATACGCAAAAATTAATGCAGCTTTTGCCGTTTAACCCGCAGCTTATCTTGTTGCGCACGCTATCTAAGGCGCGGGCAATGGCGGGAGCGCGGCTTGGCTGCGCGATTGGCGCGAAGCCTGTAATTGCAATGCTGCGTAAAGTTCTGCCGCCCTACCCAATGACGCGCCCTGCAATGGACGCTGTGCAGCGTGCTTTGATGCCAGAAAATCAAGATCAGCTTAGAAATATTCGCGCGCTTATTATTGAAGAACGTGAACGGATGAGTATGGCGCTTAATGCGAGTATGGATGTTGATCGGGTCTGGCCATCGGCAACGAACTTCTTATTGGTGCAAGTCAAAGACCCCGCCAAGATGATGAAGCTTGCCGCGGATCATGGCATTATCTTGCGCGATATGTCTGCGCAAATTCCGCGGGCGATCCGTGTGACTTTGGGACTGCCTGCGCAAAATGACCGTGTCCTTGATGCATGGGGCATTTCGGTGCAATGCGTGTAAAAGTTTTTGCATAACAGGATGTGCGCCGCACAAAACAATTTATTTGCATATTAATCGCCAGATATTTATGTTGCTGAAATATATTTTTTAGCGAAAGAAAATTTGTGGGATCATATCTCATATCACCAATAGATTGCCGCATTGCGGTTGCCGAAGATGCTGAGGCTGCCGCACTTGCTTATGATCACCCGCAGGTCAATACTGTGTTGGTGCCATCGCCCTTGGCGCATGCTTTTGATTATGCGTTGCGGCATCTTAATGCTGATGAGGTTGACGCATGTAAGGCGCATTTGAATTTAATGCGCCCATATGAGCGCCCAGAATTTAAAGCGCTTTGCGCGGTACAGCAAGACCTTATCCTTGATATAAAGGGTAAGGAAAAACATCTTACGGAAATGTTTAATGCGGTTGTTGGCGCGGGTGCCTTTATTGATGTGCATCGTTATGTCCCAACGCGTCGTAGTATCATGCGCACAGCTATTCCACATATTGACGAATGTGACACCCATATGGTTGCCACATTATTGGGGCAAGATGGTACGCTGCTCTATTTAAAAGATTATAGCGGCATAGCCGAGAGCGCATTTAAAGCCGGTGAGGTGATTATTCGTCCGTGTGATGTTGTTGAATCTCATCCTGACTATTTATGCTTCATAAAAGGCACAGATCATCCTGATGTTCTGAATAACTCTGACCTTCAGCCGCGCTGGCATAGTAGCCCTGTATCAGGGCAGAACGTCACACCGCGCTTGGCAAGCTTTTGCGCCATGCGCAATGGTCAGCATGGCTAAACCCCGCAAGTTTATATAAAACGTAGACTTGATTTTGAGAGCAAGGCATTCTTATATGGGATGTAATATTTTGAATAGGAATGTAATGATGTCTACTTCTCCGCGTTTAAGTAAAGACTATATAATGGATGCACCGCATAGAGGCGTCCCTTTAGTGTGCCTGACGGCTTATACAACACCTGTGGCGAAAGCGGTTGATGCGCATTGTGATTTATTATTGGTCGGCGATTCATTGGGCATGGTTGTTTATGGCATGGAAAACACGCTCGGTGTCACACTGGAGATGATGATTAACCATGGCAAAGCCGTGATGCGGGGGGTAAAAAACGCTTTTGTCGTTGTTGATATGCCCTATGGCAGCTATGAAACGGATGCTGCGTTGGCGGTAAAAAATGCGCAGCGTGTGATGGATGAAACAGCCTGCGATGCCATTAAAATTGAAGGCGGCGCGGAGATGATAGCGATTTATCAGGCGCTTGGCGCAGCCTTGATCCCGACAGTGGCGCATATTGGCCTCAAGCCCCAAAGCGTTAAAAAAGAAGGCGGTTATAAGATTAAAGGCAAATCTGATGATGAAGAGCTTGCTTTGGTCGCCGATGCGCAAGCCATTGAAAAAACAGGGGTCATTGCGATTGTCATTGAAGGAACAATTGAAAGCGCCGCGCGTAAAATTGTAGATGCGGTATCTGTGCCAACCATTGGCATTGGTGCATCTGCCGCGTGCACAGGGCAAATCCTTGTCAGTGATGATATGCTCGGCTTGTTTACAGATCATGTACCAAAATTTGTTAAACAATATGCCCAGCTCGCAGAGCAAATTGACAAAGCCGCGGCAGATTATGCGCATGATGTCCGTGCGCGTGAATTCCCCGCGGCGGTGCATATCTATAAACGCGCATCATAGTCGTTGCTCTGTGTCGCGTTTTCCTCCTTTTGCACACATATGTATTTAGGGTTTATATTTTTTTAATAAATCTCAACCTATAGTATTGTGTATAGATATAAACCAAAGTTGGTTTTTACTATTCTAATGCGAAGGGGGACATACGCATGATCGGATTTGCAAAAAAACAGAAAACATCACATGTGCTTAATGCTTTAAGTTCATCACAGGCGATTATTGAGTTTGATACTGAGGGTCATGTTTTACATGCCAACCCAAATTTTTTGCAGACAATGGAGTATGATTTAGAAGAAGTCAAAGGGCAACATCACAGTATTTTTGTCGACCCCAGCCATGTGAAATCATCAGATTATGCGCATTTTTGGGAAAATCTACGCCGCGGTGAGTTTGCACGCGCTGAATATCAACGCTTTGGTAAGAACGGTAAAGAAGTCTGGATACAGGCGAGCTATAACCCGATACTCGATACGAAGGGCCAGCCGTTTAAGGTCGTAAAATATGCGACAGATGTCACAGAACAAAAAATGAATAATGCCTATTTTTCAAGCCAGATTGACGCGATTGGCAAGTCACAAGCGGTCATTGAATTTGAAATGGATGGGCAGATTGTCAATGCCAATGATAATTTTTTGAACGCTGTGGGGTATCGCTTAGACGAAATTAGGGGACAACATCATCGCATTTTTGTCGACCCGCAATTTGCTAATAGCGGCGAATATGCAGCGTTTTGGGAAAAACTCCAGCGCGGTGAATATGCGGCAGCGGAATATCAACGCTTTGGCAAAGATGGGCGCGAAATATGGATACAGGCGAGCTATAATCCAATTATGGATGTGAATGGACGCCCCTTTCGCGTGGTGAAATATGCAACGGATATCACTGCGCAGGTTAAAGCGCGCCGCGAAGCTGGCGAGCGCAGCGCCGAAACGTCAATGAATATTGAAGCTGTTGCAGGCGCGACCGAACAAATGCTCGCTTCTGTGCAAGAAATTAGCCAGAATATGAGCAAATCACAAACAGCCATTGCAGAAATTATTCAAAAAAATGTTTCTGCCGGCGCGCTTATGGCGCGGCTTGATGATAATACCCGCGCGATGGAGGGTATTGCAGGGCTTATTCGAGATATTTCTGAGCAGGTGAATTTGCTGGCACTTAATGCGACTATTGAAGCGGCGCGCGCCGGTGATGCGGGTAAGGGCTTTGCTGTGGTGGCGGGCGAAGTGAAATCACTCGCCAATGAAACCGCGAAAGCAACAGACCAAATATCCGAAGAAATTGCGCGGATACAAGCGGTAGCCGGTGAGGTACTGACAAGCGGCAATGAGATTGCAGAGGCAACCAACGCCGTTGGTGAGTATATCAGCGTCATTGTCTCCGCGGTGGAGGAGCAAAGCGCCGTCACGCATGATATTTCCGCAAATATGCAGAAAATTCATAATAACGTGCAGGGGCTTGATGGCTGTATACGTTCAATCGTCGCTTAATATCCGCTCTCCTGTTTTGTTGCTTGCGCTGTTTTAATATGCTAAACATCTTCCATAATATAAACGGGAGAGATGAGATGCGTAATGTGGAAAAAGCATTAAAGCAGCGTGCATTAGATACGCAGGCGCAAAATGATAAATTCGAAAAATATAAAACGCTATGCCTGCAAAAAGCATTTGCAAAGGCGGCGGAGGACATAGATGGCCTTGTTGGTGCCATATATTACGATGAGCCTTACCGCATATATTTTGAAGACCGCCCGTTGTTTAAATATGGTGCTTCAAACTTAATCCGTGCCTGTAATAGCGCGTTTAGAGATAAGTCGCCACGTAAGTTTTTTCCTTATGATGATAATGGGAATACGGCGCTGCAAAGCCATGATGCTTATCAAGGTTTAATCGCGGCGCTTGATGATGAAGGCATTATGGTTGAGGAAGCGCGCATTGGTTATGATGAAAGCACCCGTTTTTTTGCTTTTGTCGCCGAAATTCCTGCAATCCATGAATATGTTGATTTAAAAATAGCGCCGAAGCGTTAACATGGCGGTGATTTTTTTGTAATTTTTAAGTCGTTTTAAGCATATAATTACAGGGCTTTGTGTGGACTTTTGCGCATTCCCGCCTATAATGGTTAGCGTGTGCCCTCTACGCGGATCTTATAAAGTATATGTTAATGACAACTGAATCGACGAAGCAAGAACAGCTGCATCCTTGTAACGCCTATACGGATTTAAAGCGGCGTTTTCGTGATGTTGGACGTTTAGAAGCGATTGGGGAAATTCTTGGTCGTGATTTCTTGACGGCGATGCCTGATGGCGCATATCGCTCGCGCCTTAACCAAATTGCGTATCTGTATAAACGTGTCCACCAAGATATTGTGAACAAAGATATACGCTGTCTGCTTGATAAGGCGCTGACCCATGAAGATAATCACAGCACGGATTGGGATGATTGGGATCGTGCAAATTTGCGCGCTATGGCTTCTGTCTATGATGAACATAGCCTGATCGACGATGACTTGATGGAATATAACGCCAAAGTCGCTAATGAAGGCCGGCGTTGTCACCGTAACGCGCTTGAAAACCATGATTGGGATAGCGCGCGCGAACATTTGCGTAATGTCGTTGATGTTGAACGCCGCATCGCAGAAAAGAAATTAAAAGCCCGTGGTGGTGAAGATTTATATGACGCGCTGCTGCAAGATTATTGTCCAGGTTACAGCCATTCAACGATTGATAAATGGTTTAACCAACTTGAAGGCAGCATTAAAGGGTTAATTCCCCAGGTTATGGCGTTTCAGGCGCAAAAACCTGAACCGATACAGCTGGCTGATAGCTACCCCGTTGACTCGCAAATGTGGCTCAATGAAGAAATGCTCGCGCTGTTTGGTTTTGACTTTGAACGCGGCGGGCTTTACCAGACGGGGCATAACCCTGTTGAGGGCGGCACGCCCGATGATACGCGCCTTGTGATTAAAAATGTTGATACCTCCAACTTCTTAGATTCATTAAAAAGCGCAATGCATGAAGCGGGGCATGGATTGTATATTCAAGGGCTGCCGCGTAAGTCATGGCGCTATCAACCTGTGGCGGCTGACCTTGGTTCTGCGATGCAAGAATCGCAGGCGCTGCTTGTCGAAATGCTAATTGGCCGCACGGAAGAATTTTTTGAGTTTCTCTCGCCGCGCCTTGAGGGGTTGTTTAAAGCGATGCATGACCCTACGCTGCACCCTGAGAATTTATGTGCGATTAAGACGTATGTGCGCCCCACAGTGGACCGTAAACGCGCCGATGAAGTAACTTACTTCCTGCATATCTTGCTACGCTATCGTTTGGAACGTGATTTGATTGAAGGGCGCATTGAAGTCGAACAGCTTCCAGAGCTATGGACGGAAAGCTCTTATGATCTGCTAGGCGTATCGCCGCAGGACCATGGCGAAGGTATTTTGCAAGATGTACATTGGTTCGTGGCGAAATTTGGTTATTTCCCGTCTTACACGATTGGGCACATGCTCGCGACGCAGTTTTATCAAACAATGCGCCAAGACTTGCCTGATTTTTATACGCTTATTCGCACGGGCAATTTTCAGCCGATCACGGCATGGCTTAATAAATACGTACATGCACGTGGACGCTTGATGGGGCCGCATGAATTAATGCGCGATATTACAGGCAAAGATGCCTCACCAGAGTTTTTAATGGCGCATCTGCGTGAGCGTTATTTGCGCGAAGAAATTAAGATATAAAAGGGGCGATGACGATGATGACATATAGTTCAACGCGCGGCGGCGAAAGCGGTAAAAGCTTTTCGGAAATCCTGCTCTCTGGCCTTGCGTCAGATGGCGGCTTGTTTATGCCCGATAGTTGGCCGCAGCTTTCCCAAGACCAGCTTAGCGCCATGGCAGGGAAAAGCTATGCTGAGATTGCTTATGATGTGATTAGCCCCTTTGTTGATGAGCATTTCGCTGGTGCGCGCCTGAAGACTATTTTAGAAAAAACCTATGGCGCGGCGCAGACTCGCTTTCATGATAAATCAATCACGCCCTTGCGTCAGCTTGAACCGAATTTATGGTCACTGGAGCTGTTTCACGGTCCAACGATGGCGTTTAAAGATGTCGCGCTTCAATTGCTGGGGCATTTGTTTGATGCGGCGCTTGAAGATCGCGGCGAGCGTGTGACGATTGTGGGTGCAACGTCTGGTGATACAGGCTCGGCGGCGATAGAAGGCTGCCTTGCGTGTAAAAACGTTGATATGTTTATATTATTCCCTGATGGTCGCGTTTCTGATGTGCAGCGCCGCCAGATGACGACCGTTAATGCGCCAAATGTCCACCCGATTGCGGTCAAGGGGACGTTTGATGACTGTCAAAACTTGGTCAAAGCATCATTTAACGATCATGAATTTCGCAAACGCCAAAATTTATCAGCCGTCAATTCAATTAATTGGGCGCGGATTATTGCGCAGACGGTGTATTATTTTGTCGCCTCCGCGGCACTTGGTGGGTGTCAGCGCCCATTAAGCTTTGTTGTGCCGACAGGTAATTTTGGTAATATCCTTGCGGCTTACGTTGCAAAGAAAATGGGGCTGCCGATTGAAAAGCTGATTGTCGCAACCAACAGCAATGACATTCTAACGCGCTTCTTTGAAAGCGGTAAAATGCAAATGGATGGCGTTCACCCGACTTTAGCGCCATCAATGGATATTCAAATATCGAGTAATTTTGAGCGTTATTTGTTTGAATTGTTTGGCCGTGATAGCGCGAAGCTGAAAGATGTCATGGAGACATTTAGCGCAGAGGGTCATTTTGAAGTCAATGCGGGTCACTTGGCTTCCGCACATCATTTGTTCGATGCCGCGCGGGTAAGCAATGCTGAGACCTTACAGACTATTGCGCAAATTCATAAAGACGCAGATTTACTGATGGACCCGCATAGCGCGATTGGCCTTAATGCGGCGTATCAAATACGCGATAAGCTATCAAAAGACACGCCCGTTGTTGCGCTTGCTTGCGCGCATCCTGCGAAATTTCCTGATGCGGTGGAAAAAGCCACAGGGGTGCATCCCGCCTTGCCTGAATTTGTCAGTGATTTAATGGGTAGGGAAGAACATATGCATCATCTTGATAATGACTTAGGTGCATTGCAAAGCTATATTAAAGAGAAAAGCCCACGTTAAAAAAAAGCGAGCGGGTTCTCAACAATGAAAGTAGAGTAGATAATGAAAACAAGACACTTAACCACTTTAAAAAATGGCCTGCGCGTCATAACTGATGAAATTCCACATGTTCACACGGTCGCGGCGGGCGTTTATTGCGGCGTTGGTACGCGCCATGAAGACATGGCTGAAAATGGCGTCGCGCACATGGTTGAACATATGCTGTTTAAAGGCACAAAGTCATTTAATGCTTTGCAGCTTGCCGAAGCGGTTGAAAATTTGGGTGGCAGTACAAACGCATTTACGGGTCGTGAAACGACGGGCTATTATATTCATTTGATGAAAGAAGATTTAGGCGCAGCGCTACATATCCTTTCTGAACAGATTCAGCTTTCGACCATGTTGCCAGAGGAAATTGAACGCGAACGCGGCGTGATTATTCAAGAAATCGGTATGTATGCCGATAGCCCAGATGAACATATTTTTGATATTCACCAAGAAGCCGCTTATGCCAACCAGACTTTAGGTGCGCCGATTTTAGGGACGCCTGAGATTATTCAAAATATGAGCCGTGAATCTTTAATGGGTTACGTTGAGCGCCTTTATACGCCCAATAATATGGTGGTTTCTGTGGCGGGTAATGCAAAGCATAAAGATGTGGTTGAAATGGTTGAAAAACTATTTGTGCATCTGCCTGAATCAAAAGATGCGCCCTATGCGAAAGCGAATTATACCGGCGGCGAATGCCGCGCCCATAAAGATGGCGAACAAGCGCATATTATTGTTGGCTTCCAAAGCATGTCACAATATAGCGAAGAAAACTTCCCTGTGAAGGTGCTTTCGCAAATTTTAGGGGGCGGTATGTCTTCGCGACTCTTCCAAGAAATTCGCGAAAAACGCGGCCTTGTTTATTCGATTTACAGTTACAATATGATGTTCCATGATGATGGCCATTTTGGTATCTATGCGGGCACTGATCCGAAATCATTGCCAGAGCTTTTGCCTGTTTTATGTGATGAACTTGGCAAAGTGCAACTTTCGATTAGTGATGAAGAACTTAAACGTGCGAAGGCGCGTCTGCGTGCATCAATGCTGAAAGGCGAAGAATCCGTATTGCGCCGTAATAATGCGCAGGCAAGCTTCTTGCTGACTTATAATGAAGTGCTGGAAATTGAAGACCGCATGAAATTATTAGATGCGGTTACGGCGGATGATGTCTTACGCGCGGCGCGTAAAATATTCTCATCTAAGGTGACTTTATCGGGTCATGGCCCGTTAGATCATTTGGAGCGTTATGATGATTTTACAGCCCGTATGGCCGCCTGAGCACCCAAAGCTAGAAACCGCGCGGATTTATCTGCGTCCACCTATCGACAAGGATAACGCGCCATGGCGCGAAGTGCGCCGGCGCAATATGGTGCATTTGCAGCCCTATGAACCGCGGTGGCCTGATGGCGGATTGCAAGATTCTTTCTTTCGCCGCCGGCTGCGTTATCAGCAAAAAGAATGGCTTAATGACCGTAACTATTCGCTTTTGGTGATTAAAAAAGAGGATGATTCGATTATCGGCGGGATGAATATTAATAACGTTTCACGTGGCGCGGCGCAATTTGCATCGCTTGGTTACTGGATTGATAAAGACCATGTCAATCAAGGCTACATGGGTGAAGTGATGACCCTATCCTTAAAATTTTGCTTTTCGTTCCTTAAATTAGAGCGTGTCAATGCGGCGACTTTGGTCGATAATGCGCCCTCGCAGCGCGTTTTGACCCGCGCAGGTTTTACCGAAGAAGGGCTCGCCAAGGGTTATATCCAGATTAATGGCGTGCGGGCAGATCATAAATTATATGGGTTGAATAAAGCGGATTGGTGCGCGCAAAACGCTTGATCGCAGCCGCCCTACGCACACGCTCTGCTTTTCTTAGACGATAATTCTTGGTGGCTTGCTTGGGTCATCTTTTGCTTCTATGACGTCGCGATCCAATGCAGCGGCAGGAATAGAGCTGACTTCACCAGTACATTGATCGATAATTGTAATCTCGCCAATTGATGCCTCGTAATCGATTTTTATTAGGCTCATGCCTTCTGCCACGCTTTTGCAGTATTCTAGCTGCCCAGCACTTAACGCATTAAATGGAATCGCAAAAGATGAAGCGTTTCTATAGACCCTCTCACCTCTGATTTCTAATGCTTCGTTTTTCTCGTAATGTGGCTTAATGATGATTTCTCCATCGTTCTTGTAATCTTTTAAAAGTACGGTGGGCTTATTGCTAATCAATTTCTGACCAGTGAAGATCGCCATTTTAAATTCTTGCGAAAGATATACAGATTTTGCACGCTCCCACACCCAGCCATCAATCATAACCATATTATAAAACTCCCTTGATATGTATAATCGACGTGATAGCATGAGGCGCAAGTATATGTCAATAGGGAGAGGTGTTTAGAAGGCTAATTTATGTCCTTGCAGGGCATGGACGCCGCCATGAAATAATTTATGCGCTTCACGTGGCGTGGCGCAATTTGCATCGCTTGGTTACTGGATTGATAAAGACCATGTCAATCAAGGCTACATGGGTGAAGTGATGACCCTATCCTTAAAATTTTGCTTTTCGTTCCTTAAATTAGAGCGGGTCAATGCGGCGACTTTGGTCGATAATGCGCCCTCGCAGCGCGTTTTAATTGCTCAGTATCCGCCCTAAAGCCTTTTTATCATTAAAGCGTGTGCGGTACGCAAACAAGAACACCTTGAGGATTTTGTTTTTGAGCCCCTTTAACGGCTTTAGCCATGGCTGCATCTATAGTCGAATCATATTCTTGACACATATTATTTGCTTGGCGTCTGGCATCCTCTGTTAAGAAAACTATGTCATTAACTGCGTGTGTAGCTTTCGCATTAAATGAAGAAACCGCGCTGTTAAGCTCTTTGGTTAGCTCTGATATATTAATATCTTGAGAGACCTCACCATAATTTTTCATAGCCTCTAGCAAGTGATAATTGATATATACATACATGGCATTACTAATACCCATCATACGATCGTCTTTAGTGCGGCCACAATCATTATATGGGCTAGGCTCTCGAAGATGCTCGCGTGCAATTTGCGCGGCTGGGCTATGGTTATCATACAAGTGTTGTAAAACCATACGGTGAATATCTTCGCTTAGAGAAAATGGGTATGTTTTAATATCGTCAGATTCCCATGGGCTTTTATATAACTGCTGAGCTAAATTTAGATAATGCGATATAAAGTGATGATTGTCGAAGACATGGTTTTTAATCGCTTCTTGTTGCTGTTCTACATGCGATAGAATAGGGGTCGCATTGATTCCATAATCATCCGCGGCGGCGGCATTATTAAACACAGCCGATAAACCTTCTGCATGCGCTTGTTGATTTAACTTTTTAAAAGACTGTCTTAGAAGCCTTTCAATGTTGTTCTTGTTTTGGTTGCTACTGTTTTCCGCGGTTAGCATTGCATATTGCGGAGGGTATTGTTTATCATTTTCATGTCTATTAAAGCCTAAAGATAGCTCATCAACTTTATCTTTATGTCTTAACGATACTTCATGCTCTTTATGCCATTTTTCTATTTTTTCTGAAGCAATATTTTCGACCTGATCCCCAAAGTCTTTACTAAGAGTTTTTAAGAGCTGTGAGATGTTCTTTAGTTTCTGGGCGTCGTACATTTTTTGCAAAGCCTCTGGCGTAATGCGCTTTAGAGCTTTGGTTACGAGAGTTGAATTATCAGGTATATGCGTCATTTTTTCCCCCAGAAAGGCTATGTAATATTAGATTAATTTTTATATACTTTACATAATTAACTACATAATTGCAAGTTTTTTCGGCTCATCAGGGCGAAGTGTTTAGAAAACCAGCTTATGTCCCTGCACGGCATGAACACCACCAGCAAAGAGTTGATGCGCTTCTTGTGGCGTTTCGACCCATTCGGCGATGATTTTTTTATCCGTGCCGACAAGGTTTTGAATGTGGGTGATGTGATTAAACAGGGCGCTGATCTTTGCGCCATCGTTATCTAGGAATGGGCGCACGGAATCTTTACCATCCAATTTCACATAAGAAACAATCTTTTCTAACCCTTTAAGGCGTTGCCAGTCGCTGAGGTAATTGACGCGGAAATCGTCAAGGGCAAAGATAATGCCATTATCTTTCATGTTTTGCAGTCTTTGTAGCTCTTGTGCGCTGAAAGTGCGGTCATCTTCGAGTATTTCGATGATAATTTGCGGCCCTGCACGGCGGCTATTGGCGGCGATAATTTGCGCGCATATTTCTTCGCTTATCAAACTGTCATGGCTCATATTGACTGAACAAGGCTGCCCGTCAGGGTCACATGGTAGCCATGCAAGGATATTAAAGAAATTAACCAGATCAAAGCTTTTGGCAAGGTCCGCTGAGATAAGATCTTTAGCAATATGGCTATAGCTGACGACTTTTTTTGATTTTTGACGAAAGCGAAACAGTACTTCATGACTAATGCATTGCTCATCTTTATTGACCCAAGGTTCAGCAATATAGAGAGCATCTTTGCTTTGTACCGCACCGATGAGATCACCCAATGTGCTATGGTTTTTGCGCTCAGCATGACAGGCTTTCATAAATTCTTGTAATTCATGGTCTAATTGTTGCTGTGCGTAGCTGTCCGTTTTGCTGTGCATTTAAATCGAGCCCTTTTTGTTGAGACGAGATTAGCACAATAAAGCCAGGCAAACAAGAGGTTATGTAAATTATTTAGGTGTCTATACTTATTTGCGTGGGGCATATTATTGGCGTATTGAGGTGATCGCGGCGGCTGTAGGGCGCGCTTATGCGTTGCCCGTAACATTTGATAACATATCAGGGTTAACGCCAATTTTTGACATGGCTTTGCGCCAGACTTTATCGGGGGTGGTGTTGAAAATAATATCTTTATCGGCATCGACAATAATCCAGCTATTATCGCGCAATTCTTCTTCTAACTGTCCGGCATCCCAGCTGGAATAGCCGAGCATGAAAATCGCTTCATTTGGCCCTGTACCATCGGCAATGGCTTTTAATGCATCCATTGTGCCGGTAACGCTGAAACGTTCATCAACGTTGATGGTGTCTTTACGGTTGAAGTCTTTGCTGTGCAAAACAAAGCCACGTGATGAATCTAAGGGGCCGCCACGCAGAACGGGGATTTTGATTGACTTATGATCGCCATGTTCAATTTTAAGCTTGAGAAGCAGTTGTTCAAAGTCAATATTGGGCATCTTGTCATTGACAATCAGCCCCATCGCACCTTTGTCATCATGGGCGCACATGAATATAGTTGCGTTTTTAAAGCTGTCATCATCTATATTCGGCATCGCTACCAAAAGCTTTCCCGCAAGGCAGGCAGAACCGCTCTTACGCGGCTTATTCATCTCTAAATTCGCCTTGCCTGATTTCTGCTCTGTATTTGTTGTGTCGTTCTCTGGCATTTCGATCTCTGGCATTTTATGTCCTAATATGCGATATAGTCCTTTATTTCTTAGTATAATAGCTTATTATTACTAAGTTAGGTCGTAAAGGTAAAAACGCAATGCAATATAATAAAATTTTAGCATATTTTCTACTCTTAACGCTACTCGTTTTTACGGTGCAGCCAGCATCAGCGGATGATATTTGGCATGAAAGCCCGCAAAGTAAATTACGTTTATTGCCGACTGGGCAAGCGCATGACGGCGAAAGGCAAGTATATCAAAGCATTTTACAGATGGAATTTACTGAAGGCTGGTATAGCTATTGGCGCTTTCCGGGGGATGCGGGTATTCCTTTGAGCGTCACGCCAGAGGAAAATAGCGGCATCAGCGCTGCGCAGATTTACTGGCCTGTACCCAAACGCCACGAAGTTTACGATATGGTGAGCTATATTTATGAAGATAAGACGGTCTTCCCGATTGATTTTACGCTAAAAGGGGACTTTGCGGATAATCCTGAATATACGGGAAAAGTAAAACTGTTTTATATGGTCTGCAAAAAAGTATGCGTCCCTGAAGAGTTTATTGTGCAATTGCCTGATTTTGATAAGGGTGACAAGAAACTCGCCCGTAACCAAGCGATGCGCCGCCTTGCTGAGCGCCGCCTTCCACATGGTGGCGCAGTGTCCGGCCTTGCGATAAATTTTGCAGTGGTGTCTAAAGACGCGCTTGTGCTTGCTGTGCGTGCAAGCGGCGGGTTTGAGGATACGAATGTGTTTGTCGATACAAATAATGTTGTGCCGTTAACAGCGCAAGCTCAAATCACACTGCAAGAAGGCAGCGAAACCGAAGCCATGATCAGAATAAAAGCGCCTGAAGGCGTAGAAGACCTTAATGCGGCATTGATAGACAAATCCATTCATGTCGTCCTGCAAAACCGAAATGATGCGGTTAAACGCGTATTTTCATTCTAAAGCGTCACTTATCCTACATTTCGTGACGTATATAATTTAAGTAATAAGAGATAAAATAGACAAAATGTTCCAGCGTAAAAATCCGCTTACATTTCTGCAATCAGCGCGCGAATCTTTGTGGCCTTCTATGGGATGGCTGCGGACTGTGCGTTATATGGCGTGCCGCATCATTCGCCTGTCTGATACGCCTTACCGTATTGCGGGCGGCATGGCGATCGGCGCATCTTTATCTTTCACGCCAATTGTTGGCACGCATATATTGCAAGCTCTCGCCGTTAGCTTTTTTATACGCGCGAATTATTTTGCCGCGCTAGTCGGTACAATTATTGGTAATCCGTGGACTTTTCCATTTATGTGGTATTTAAGTTACAAGCTCGGCGTGGCGGTGTTTTCTCAATTTGGATTTACAGTGGCACTTGATTTGCCCGAGGGTATAACGCTCTGGCAATCTGTGGATATGGCATTGCATCAGCCTTTTGCATTATTTGTGCCGTGGGTGGTCGGGGGATATATGCTCGCAGCGCTTACATGGCCAGTGTTTTTTGTGGTGTTTTTTATAGCGGTTAAACGTATAAAAGATTTGCAACGCCGCCGGCGTTTGAAATCACTGCATAAAGCGGCGGTTGAAGTGACGGGGCAAAATGCCCGCTTTTAAAGAAAAGTAGATGTGTTTATGATTTTAGGTATTGGTACAGATATTGTTGATATAGGGCGGATTACCGCAATTTATGAGCGCCACGGTCAGCGGTTTTTAGATCGCTGCTTTACACCAGCAGAGCAAGTACTGATTAATGAAAATATGGCAGCGCTCGCGCGGCGCTATGCGGCGAAAGAAGCGGTGTCCAAAGCTTTGGGCACAGGAATTGGGGAAGATATTGGTTTTCACGATCTGGAAATATTGCGCAATGATAAAGGGCAGCCTATTCTAAGCTTTAGCGAAGCGGCGGAGCGTTATATAAAGGATTATCTGTGCGGTGCGGGCGCTGGCGAGGTTATTCGCTCGCATGTGTCATTATCAGATGAGCCACCATATGCGGTGGCTTATGTTGTGGTCGAGGCTTGATTTATCGCTGTATATGTGGTGATTAGAGAGTAGAAGAGAATAATTTTGAAAAAAATAAAAAAAACAGATAAGGTAGAGGCTATGAGCGATACAGCGCCAGTTGTTGAAGACACCAAAAAGACAAGCGCTAAGGAAGAGTGGAGCGATATGGCGAAAACGGCAATTATCGCCGTGATTATCGCATTGATTATTCGTACATTTGTTTTCGAACCGTTTAATATTCCTTCAAGTTCTATGCGTCCAACATTATTGGTTGGTGATTATTTGTTTGTCTCGAAATATGAATATGGTTATAGCCGCCATTCTTTCCCCTTTGGCGTTGGCGGTTTTGACGGGCGCATCATGGGCAAAATGCCTGAGCGCGGTGATGTGATTGTTTTTAAACTACCAAGCAATACTTCGGTTGATTACATTAAACGCGTTGTGGCGCTGCCAGGGGATACGGTACAAGTCATTGGCGGGCGTCTTTATATAAATGACGAGCGCGTTGAGCGCGAAGTTGTCGGCCTCAAAGATTATGTCGGTGACCGCGGCGGTAACGTGAAGGTGCAACATTATATTGAAACCCTGCCCGGCGGCGTGATGCATGATATATTCGAAGTCAGCGATACTGAGCGCCTTGATAACACAGAAAAATACCGCGTCCCTGATGGGCATGTTTTTGCGATGGGTGATAATCGCGATAATTCAATGGATAGCCGCGTGCTTGACCATGTCGGCTATATACCGGTCGAAAACATTGTTGGCCGTGCGGAGCGTTTGTTCTTCTCGACAAATGGGAAAGCACGAATTTATGAAATTTGGAAATGGCCGTTTTCTATTCGTTATAACCGCTTATTTGACGCTGTTGGCCCTGTAAAGCCAGTTGCAGATAAAAAAGGCGCATAGTTTAAGCATTGTATAATGGAATATAAAAACTTTATAAGCTCTCTCGGCCTTGTCGGCATCAGTGAAGAATTGGTGCGCCAAGCCCTAACGCATTCAAGCACAGGCAATGCTGATTACGAACGTCTTGAATTTTTAGGTGACCGCGTGCTCGGTTTGGCGATGGCTGAAATGCTCTATCAGCGTTTTCCTGACGAAAAAGAGGGTGATTTGGCAAAGCGCCATGCCGCATTGGTTTCAGGCAAAATGCTTTCTAAGGTTGCCCAAGATCTGGATTTAGGGCGCATTTTAATGCTTTCAGACAATGAACGTCAAAGCGGCGGGCTTGAAAATGATAATATTTTATCTGATGCGGTAGAGGGGATTATTGGCGCGGTATTTTTATCAAGTAACTATCAGACCTGCGCTGATTTAATCATCAAGCTTTGGGATGGTTATATTGAAACCATGTCAGAGCCACCACAAGACCCGAAAACCCAATTACAAGAATGGTCGCAAGGCCGCGCATTAGGCATTCCAAAATATGAACTCATCTCGCGCAGCGGGCCTGACCATCAGCCGCTATTTAATGTCTCGGTTAGCGTGGATGGTTATGAGGGCGCTGCGGCAGAGGCTGGCTCAAAGCGTTCTGCAGAAAAAGCAGCGGCGCAAGCCTTTTTGGCGCGACATAATTTAATAGATAAAAAATGATCTTTTTAAGAAAGCATAATAAATAATGAGTGAAGAAAAGCAGCCGCAAACCACACAATTTGGCTTTGTTTCCGTGATTGGTGCGCCGAATGCGGGCAAGTCAACATTGATGAACCAAATGGTGGGCGCTAAAGTCAGCATCGTCTCGCCAAAGGCGCAAACCACGCGCACGCGGGTTATGGGGATCACGATTAATGATTTTGCAGGTCATCATACGCAAATTGCATTTGTTGATACACCAGGGATCTTTAAACCGAAGAAACGCCGCCTTGATAAGGCGATTGTCGCTGCGGCTTGGGAAGGTGTGGTTGATAGTGATGCGATTTTGTTCATTGTTGATACATCGCTGAAAAGCCCACTGCACTGGAACGAAGATATTCTTGAAGGTCTACGTAGCCAGAATTTAGGTAAAAAGAAGGTGACGCTTGTTTTAAACAAAGTCGATATGATTAACCCTGAAAAACTGTTTAAAATCAGCGCAGGCTTTAATGATGTATTTGATTTTGACGCGACGTTTATGATTTCAGCAGAGAAAGATCGCGGCGTTGATGATGTGCTGAACCATTATACGAAATTACTGCCTGAAGGGCCGTTTATGTATCCTGAAGACGAAATGACAGATATGCCATCACGTTTAATGGCGGCGGAAATTACCCGTGAACAGGTTTTCCGCAAATTGCATGATGAACTGCCTTATAATATGGCGGTTGATACTGAAGAGTGGGATGAGCGCGCTGATGGCTCAGTGGAAGTTAGTCAGGTGATTTATGTCACCCGCGATGCGCATAAGCCGATTGTTCTTGGTAAAGGCGGGCAGAAAATTAAAGCGATGGGTAAGGCAGCGCGCCTTGAGATGGAACAGATTTTTGACCGCCCATTCCATGTGAAGCTTTTTGTGAAAGTGCGCGAACAATGGGATGAAGACCCAGAACATTACCGCATTTGGGGCTTAGACCCGAACCAGAAATAAAGCCACCGGTGAGGCATAAATAACAAAAGCAGCCATGTATAGACATTGGCTGCTTTTTATTTTTTGGCTTATATATAGAAGGGCCTTTAATTTGGCTTGAGGTAGCCACAGCTAACGCTGCCATCTTTGTTGACGCTCGCGCTTACTTCAAAACCCACAGGTGCTGCGCTGTGACACGCGGCGATTTCTTGTGCTTGCTGCTGGGTGATGTTGCCGCTTGCAGGTTGGTTGCTTTCGTAATAATCACCAGCTGCCCAGCCCGCGCCGCCAAAGATAATTGCGCCTGCGAGCGCTGTCGCTTTGGGGTTGAGCGCGCCGAAGGCTGACCCGCTAACTTGCGTTACATAGCCATAAACAACGCCAATGCCTGCGCCAACGGCTGATCCAAATAATGTTGTAAGTCCAATTGTAAGGCTCATTTTTCTTTGCTCCCTGTAATATTCATAATCAGGCGTAGATGACTTTTGTCATAAAGTCAATAGTGGGGGAAATAAAAAACAGCACACAGCGCTATGACAAACGCCTTAGCTATAACTTGTTCTAAAAAGCGATAAAAACAAGTTATCAACAAACCTCTGTTGATAAAAGAAAGTTTTTGTGTGCATAAGGCGATATTTTTCCATCGGGAATCTATCCCACCGATTCGTGAGTGTGATATGGTCTTTTTCATTAGCGACAATTATTGAGTAACTAAGATTTATTCGAGAAGAGATTTACAGCCAAGGTGTTGTGAATCCTTCGTTTTTAAAGCTCAACCAAAGTGTGGGAGATATTTTGATGGCTTGGACTGACGAACGTGTATCTGTATTAAAAAAGATGTGGGGCGATGGTAAGACTGCGGCGGAAATTGCGAAAGAATTAGGTGAAGGCGTTACGCGTAATGCTGTCATTGGTAAGGCGCACCGTTTAAAGCTTTCTGGCCGTGCTTCTCCGATACAGGCAAGTAAAAAGACTGTTAAAGTGGCGAAAGAGCAAAGTAACGCGAAACCGCGCGTTAAAGCCAAAGCTGTAGAAACGTTAGAAAAACCGAAGCCTGCGCCAAAACGTGCGGTAACATCTGTAAACGCGCCGTCAAAGCAGGATGTTGAAATTATTAAAAACAAAGGGCAACGCTTGCCGCTTTCTGAATTGAGTGAGCGTATGTGTCGCTGGCCTATTGGCGACCCGAAAAGCGCAGAATTCGGTTTTTGTGGTGCGCATTCTGAAACAGGTCTGCCTTATTGCCCAGAACATGGACAAATTGCGTATCAGACCACGTCGCGCTCACGTAAATTCAAAATTGATGATTTTGTTGATGCGGATAAGAACGTCAAGAAAGTCGCTTCGGCATAAATCTCTCACTGTTATTTTTCTATTTAAAAAGCCTCGATATATTCGGGGCTTTTTCTTTTGTCTCAGGGCTTGATTTTTTCTTAAGGGCGCTTTGTCGCATATCTATATTTTTATCGGGGTTTTTCCCTGTATTTTTCTGCCTTAAAGCCAGAAAAAGCAAGACTCTGCATGGCGTAGATGCTATATCTTGGGGGTTAAAAAATACACAACTTAGCAAATGAGAACAAAATGAGCGACGAGACACAAAACCATGAATATGGCGCGGATTCAATTAAGGTATTAAAAGGCCTTGATGCTGTACGTAAACGTCCGGGTATGTATATTGGTGATACTGATGATGGCACGGGCCTCCACCACATGGTGTATGAGGTTACAGATAACGCCATTGATGAAAGTCTTGCTGGGCATTGTGATGAAATTTTGGTGTCTATTAACCGTGATGGTTCGGTTTCCGTCACCGATAATGGGCGTGGCGTTCCGGTTGATATTCACGCAGAGGAAGGCGTGAGTGCGGCGGAAGTTATTATGACGCAGCTTCATGCTGGCGGTAAGTTTGACCAAAACTCATATAAAGTTTCAGGCGGTCTACATGGTGTTGGTGTTTCTGTTGTGAATGCGCTCTCTGAGTGGCTCACTTTGCGTATCTGGCGTGATGGTAAAGAATATTTTATCCGTTTCCGTCACGGTGAAGCAGAAGCGCCTTTAGTTGAAGTTGGCCCTGCGCCAGAAGGTAAAAAAGGTACGGAAGTTTCCTTCCTGCCATCAACAGAGACGTTTACCCAGACTGAATTTCAGTTCAATACGTTAAAAGAGCGTTTGCGCGAATTGGCGTTTTTGAACTCTGGCGTGAATATCCTGCTTAAAGATTTACGCGATGAAGACCCTAAAGAAGAGCGTCTGCATTATGATGGCGGTATTTTAAGCTTTGTTGAATGGCTTAACCGTTCAAAAACCAATTTGTTTGAACCCGCAATTGCGATTGCCAAAGAAGATGACGATAAAGGCATTACTGTTGAAGTGGCGCTGCAGTGGACAGAAGCTTATCATGAAAATACGCTTTGTTTCACCAATAACATCCCACAGCGCGATGGCGGTACGCATATGGCGGGCTTGCGCGGCGCACTTACACGGACAATCAGTAAATATGCTGAAGAGCATAATTTGATTAAAAAGAAAGATATGGCGCTGAGCGGCGAAGATATGCGCGAAGGCATGACCTGCGTGCTTTCTGTGAAAGTGCCTGACCCTAAATTTTCTTCTCAGACCAAAGATAAACTTGTGTCTTCTGAGGTGCGCCCTGTTGTTGAATCTGCGGTATCTGAAGGCCTGTCCGAGTTTTTTGAAGAAAATCCAACGCAAGCGCGCATTATTATTAATAAGATTATTGAAGCGGCAACTGCGCGTGATGCTGCGCGTCGTGCGCGTGATTTATCACGCCGTAAAGGTGTAATGGATATTAATTCTCTGCCAGGTAAGCTGGCGGATTGTCAAAGCCGTGACCCTGCGCAGTCAGAAATCTTCATCGTGGAGGGTGATTCCGCGGGTGGTTCTGCAAAACAGGGCCGTGACCGTAAAACACAGGCGATTTTGCCATTGCGTGGTAAAATTCTGAATGTTGAACGTGCCCGCCTTGATAAAATTCTGGGTTCGCAAGAAATTGGCACATTGATTACCGCGCTCGGCACCGGTATTCACGACGAATTTAACATTGAAAAATGCCGTTATCACAAAATCGTCATTATGACGGATGCTGATGTCGATGGTTCGCATATTCGTACACTGCTTTTGACCTTCTTCTATCGTTATATGCCTGAAGTCATTGAAAAGGGCTATTTGTATATCGCACAGCCGCCGCTTTACAAAGTGCGCCGCGGTAAAGGTACAGAGGTTTATTTAAAAGATGATTTGGCGATGGATGCGTATCTTATTGACCAAGTGATTAGTGATACGGTGTATGTTGATCCAACGGGCGCACAGCGCGCGGGCGAAGATTTACGTGATGTGTTGATTAAGTCACGTCAATTTGTAAATTCAATTGAAGCAATGATGCGCCACGGTAAAATTAGTCAAAACTTACTGCAAACTGTTGCCGTGATGGGTGGTTTTGATCAGGATTTACTTGGTACGGATGCCACTGCCACCGTGAAAGCTGCAGAAATTGCTGAGCGCGTTAATGGCCAGTTGCCGCTTAAAGAAAAAGGCTGGAAGGGTGAATATAATGAAAAAGGTTACGTATTTACGCGCACATTAAGCGGCGTTACCGAAATTCAGCGTGTTGATACAGATCAAGCGCATTCACCAGATGCGCTGCGTTTGAACAGCATGTTGCCGTGGCTCAACGAAAACTTTAATGGCATTGGTTCGATCATGGTGAATGATAAAGAACTTGGCAAAGTAAATGGCCCGCATGATTTGTTCAAAACAACATTGGAAGCGGCGCGTAAAGGCCTTGCGATCCAGCGTTATAAGGGTCTTGGTGAAATGAACCCTGACCAGCTTTGGGAAACAACACTTGATAAAGAATGCCGTACATTACTCAGAGTAAGAGTTGGCGATGCCGTTGAAGCTGACAATATCTTCACAACGCTGATGGGCGATGTCGTGTTACCACGCCGTGAATTTATTCAAGATAATGCGCTTAAAGTATCAAACCTAGACGCATAAAAATTCGAAAATAAACAAAGAAAAGCCCCGAAATATCGGGGCTTTTTTGATGTCTTATATCACATCGTTTTTACGGTAGAAAATGTACGATGAACTTCTGTATTGTAGCTACGGTCTGCACTTCAACATTGCTTCGTAAGCCATAAACACTGGCAATTCCTATCAGTGCCTTAATCGGCTCTTCTAGCGTATTGGAGTTTTGGATACATTCAACCAAATCAGAGCCTTCTACTCAGTCAAAAGCTTCACCGGCCATGCCAATAGCGGTTAAAATATCTTCAAATTTAAAATTTACTTCTTTTGTCCATCCAATTGCGCCTTTAAGCGCGCAATTTCTTTATGAAGCTCTTTAATGTCGTAATGCAGAGTCTTCATATCAACCTTTTCAAGCTCTTCTGTATGGTGGCCATTTTGCACGACGCTCATCGCGTCCACGATAATACCGATGAACAAATTAAGCACTGCAAAGCTTGTAATGATAATGAACGGGATAAAGAACATCCATGACCACGGGTGATATTCCATCACAGGCCCGACAATATCACTCGACCACCCCTCAAGCGTCATCAATTGAAATAATGTAAATGTTGAATCGCCAATTGTTCCAAATAAGGCTTGTATCTGCGCATCCTCAGTTGTACCGAATAGCTTTGTCGTTAATACTGCACAGACATAAAAAATTAGACAAAGTACACCAAAAACCGATGACATGCCTGGTATAGAATGTCCGAGCGCACTAATAACATGGCGCAATTGCGGCACAATCGAAAGCAGGCGTAGCACCCGTAAAATCCGCAAGGCACGCAGCACTGTAAAAGCCCCGCTGGTCGGCACCCAAGATACCGCAACAATTAGGAAATCAAAAACATTCCAGCCACTGCGAAAAAATGAAAAGCGATATGCATAAAATTTCGCAGCTATTTCGAGCGTGAACACAGCCAGAATCAAATGATCAAAGATATAAAAGAAACGCTCATGGCGTGCTAATATATCAGGTGATGTTTCAAAACCCAATGTTATGGCATTTATAATAATTAAAAACGTTATAAAACCAATGACATATTTATGCTCAATTAAATTTGCTATTTTTTCCTGTGACTTATTTGTAAATTTAATATGCGTTGGACGTACCATAGTAAAACCTTTTAAATCTCAATGATTCACATATGATACTCTAGGGACGACAAATCTCAATGATTTTATTCATAAAAAGCTGCGCCTAAAACTTAAAGGTCATACGCATCATCGCACGCACAGATTCTGCGCCAGAATCAGTAAAATTCGCGCCATAATCATGGCTTATTTGCATACGCTCATTTTCAAAATAACGTATGCGGGCTTCGATTTGGCGTTCGCCTGATTGTTCGAAAAGGTGATGTGAATGGCGGTCATAGTGAAAGCTGCGCTTTTCATAGAGCTGTATTTTTTGTTTTTGCGCGAATTGGTCTTGCTGTAAAAGCGGCGCGTAATCATTCATTTCAAAATCTAGTGCGCCGGCTGCTGTGCATTCTACGCTTGCACTTAGCATGATTGCTGCGATGCTTGCGGTAAAAATTATCCATTTTTGGCGTTTCATTATATGTTACTCCCGTTACTGGCTGTTTTATTTTTTATTATTTTTGTCTTGGGGAATAATGTGCGGGCTAAGATCGTGCCAAAATGCTGAGCATTGGGACGACGGTCAAGATATAATATCTTTTCGTGGTAAATCCTAGACGATCACCATTCCACCCAAACTCCATTTAACGAGTATAGCGCAGCAGGGGTAAAAATTAGGTTTATTATTGGTTGCATTTTATGCATCAGCCCTTGTACGACGCGGTCTGGTTACGCTTTATCTTCATGCCTATTTTCTTGCTCATCAATGATTTCATATTCCACATCAATGGCTTCGCTTTGGGGGGTTGGCGCTGGCGGCTTAAATTTGTGACGCATCCATAAATAGGCACTGCCCAGCATACCAACGCCAAGAATAAGAAATACAACAGGCCAGAGGAAAATAAGCAGGGCCAAATACCACGGCCATCCCCATGTTGAGATCGCGGCGACAAAGGCGAAAATAGCTGCGATGGGCGGCAAGATGAGAGTAAGTAAGCACGCGGCAAGTACAGCCATAAAGCCGCCGCCCCAATGCGCCGAAACTGCCAAAACAGAGAGAATGTTTATCCCCCAACCAAGGTAGCGCAACAAGCTATGCTGCTTTGTGTCTTTTTCTGTCTTTATGCGTATTGTTGAAATCTTCATAGCATTGATCATAGAGCGTTTTTAGTAGCGGGCAAAAGTTTAATGCACATGCCGCTGTAAATAAGGGAGGATAATCACCTCCAGCGTTTATTGAAAATTAACCCCTGTATAGTATTTTGGTAAGCAACTATACCATAAGGGGTTGTGGGGGTAATGTCGTATTACAAAGATCTTTTTAACGATAAGTCAGCGAATCTTGCGGATCAAGATTACATTGCAGCGGCAACAGGAAGCTGGGCTTCGCGTGAGATTGCAGGTATTAATGTTGGTATGACCAGTTTCCGTGCCTTTATTGAAACGGGTGATATGAAGTTTCATGGCCCTGAAGGCGTTATTACCATTGATTTTTCTAAAGATGACGCACTGATGCGTAGCATGAAAGCAGCATTAGAAGATGCGGAATATGAAGTGCGCAATAGTGATGAATTTAGCGTATTGATGGAGGCTGACCCGCCAACCTTAGAACAGCGCCTCGCCTATGAACAAACGCTATCACGCGCTGTATTTGGCGCTATAGAAGGCATTGATGGCCTGAAAAATTATCGTTTAGATAAAGACGCGTTAGATGGTAAATATTCGCAATCAAGCAATGAAATAAAACCCGACAATAATTTAAATAGCCTCTCACAAGATATTGAAGGTAAGGCCGATAGCACGCAAAGTTATCGTACGGATTTTGAATGCGAAAAAATGTCTGCGCTTAAAGGCATGCTTATGCAGGGTATTGAGGATAGCTTATTACCAGAAAATGATGGCAGCTTACAAAGCGCTGGCACATATTTTAATGCGCAAGGTGGGATTTATAATATTAAGGGGTTTGCTGCGCCGGATTTAGAAGAAGTGATCCAAAAAGATGATTTCAAAGTGGATCGTGGTTGGCACGCTTTTATAACCTCATCAAAATCAGGCGCGGTGTTTGAAGCAACGGCGGTTAAAGATGACGATGATGCGTATAGTAATTTATATGGTGAAGACCGAATGTTGATTCCTGTTTCAGATAATGGACATTTACCAGAGCAAGCGCCGTATAATCAGAATTTCGGATGGCTAGTTGCAGGGGCTCGCGTTGCATATGTCAAAATGGACCCTGAGCACCCTGGAAGCGTCCATCCAGAAGCCGATATGAAAGATTTGACATTTTATCAGGTCGGATCAAATGACCAGCTTGTCGCGGAGCGTATGTATGCCATCCAATCTGGCCATGTAGAAAATTTGGATGACTTACAAAAAATGATCCCACAAATGTCGATGGACAGCTTTCGTGAAGATTTACGCTTTGCTGGCGTTGACCTTACTTTGCGTCAGTTATATGAAATAACGGGACATGCCGTTCGTCAATATGATCCAAATAATGAAGGGCCAACCACTTTTCTTGATAATGTCATGACCAAGAAAATGGCTGGTTATGATGGTTTGCCAGATTGTTTGGTAGAGGCGTTTCAAACTTATGCGCAGCAAGGCAATGATATTCCAGATGAGCTGTTGGCGCAAATTGCGCAGGAAGTTGATAGTGATATGATTCATAAGGCGCAATATGAGATGTATAGTTTATCGAAAAATGTTCGGGCGCTAAGGCATGATATGCCGAAAGACATTGGGGATCATTTAGAAAAATCGGGTTTAGAAGCGGAATATGCGGATATTTATGAGTCAGACCTTCATTACCGGTTTAATGACCCACAATATGCGACATTGGAACAAGCCGCCGCCATGGCGCAGACACTTTCTAACATTGTTTATAAGGCGCAGGATCATCAGGCCGAGAGCGTATTAACGACAGGGCAGGGCGCTTTGGTTAGTCAGTCTGGAGATCAAAATATAGCCGCCGCGCAAGATAGCGAACAAGAGCGTGCTGCACGGGTGAATATTGAGACGAATGCCAACCCTTCCTTGTAGATCGGGGTGAGGACAAGTATGGCACGCAGTATGACAGCTAAAACCGTTTAGTACGTGACGCTAAATAACTTTGTACGCAGATGATGGATAGGAAGAGACCAAAGCCGGCGAGCACAAGGCTGATAATGTGATCTTCTTTTAATTTCTTGTCATGAAAATCGAATATGCTTTGTGGGTTTGTGATGATATTTTGGTAGAAATCCGTATCCATATAATAAGCGGCACTTAATATGCCGCCAGCCATGATGAGTAACATGAAAGCGCTTAGCCTAGCGCGCGCCGCATAAAAACGAAGACGGTCTTGTACGTCATATTTGTCCAATAATGGCCCTGCGATTTTTTCCGCTTTGCGGGCGATTTTTTTCTCGGCGAAAGCAGCTTTCTTTTTTTCTTGCTCATCTGCAGGCAAGGCTTTGTATTCTGCCCATATTTTATAAATTTGGGGCCCTTTTTTAAGGGTTAAATATGCCAGAATGACGAAGAAGAAAGGGCTAACACCTTCAGCAAAAGTGAGGGTCAAGATGCCAATTCCGGGGCCGATACCAATAATCAATCCGAGCCACAGCCATAGGCTTGTACGGCGGCGCACAGATTGCGGGTCTTTCTTACTGGCAATAATTTGGACGCGGCTCCCCGGGATTTTATTGCGTAATGATGAACTGCCGCTATTGGTCGTTGCGCGCAGGCGCTGCCCATTGCGGGTGACATATTCAATGACTTCGTAATACATCTCACCATCATAGTTTTCTTGGCGGCGCTTTTTTTGCGGGGCGCTGGTGTAGTGTTTTGTCCGTTTAAAGCGATCTGCGATAAGGTTAAAGCCGCCAAAGATTAAGAAAAAGAACAATAATGCGATAGCGATAAAAACATAGGCAATGGTCATGTTATGCCAGTAATCATCAATGTAAAAATGTGTCGGTTTTTGCTTGTCATAAATAACGCCGACACGCTGCCCAATGGTGAACTTACGTTTGCCACTGCCAATGCGGTCTTTAACTTTATGGGGGGTGCCAGCATTATCCGTATAGCTTATAACCGCATTATAAGTTGTGCCGCTATCGCTGTCATAATAGCTTTCATAGTCAGAAACGATGCCTTGGCTGCGTCCACCGATTTTTTGTAATTTATGGTAATCATATGCCGTATGTGCGCCAAAGCCAAAAAAAGCGGTTGGGACACCAAAAAACATCAGCACGAATAACAGTGCAAAGAGATTGCCAAATATTTTTGCAAAAAAACCAGCGGGCTTCGCCGCTTTCACATATTGCTGCGCCTGCGCTTCAAGCTTTGCGGCAATCTCATCTTTGTCTTCATTATCCTCATCACTATCATCCTGTTTTCGTGCAGATATTGAACGCCCTGAAACGCGCACGCCAATAATATCACCCTGAGTGAGATATTTATCTGCGCCAGAGCGCCAACTAAAAAAATCATAAATAATCGCCGCGCCAATCAGCAACATCACCGCGCCACCAAGTGCAAAACCCGCTTGCCAGATGCCAAAAAAAACCATGATAAAAATGTCAAAGACGTCATTAATCTCGCTAAGCGGTTGATACATGATATTTATGCCCCCATAAGATGCCTATAACTAAAACTTCACAGGGCCAATTTTTTCTGCTGTGAAGCGTTGAATGGTGATGTTTCCTGACCAGTGATCTTCCGGTAGGCCGGCTTTGCGTTTAAGCCCGTTTAAGAAGTCTTTTGGTGTTGTCAGGCTTTCCCAGACTTGCGGCAAGAAAAGGCCTTGGTGACGTCCGTCTTTTATTATTAGCCCGTCAATATTGGGCTGTATTTTGCTTAACAAATCTGCTTCATCTGTAAATGCCAGTGGCCCTGGGATAGAAAGGATAGACAGGCCAATGTCACAATCTTTTAATTCCTCGGTTTTAAGCGGCGCAAAACGTGGGTCGTTAAACCCTGCATTATATGACTGCTCCGCAATATCAAGGATGAGCGGCTTATTCGGGACGAACGAGCCATAGCAGCCGCGTAGCTGCCCTTTCTTATTAATGGTGACGAAGACGCCGCGCTGGTTCATTAAGGGTCGCGGCACGCCTTTGAGCTGAATTTGCGCCTTACTGCCATTTTGTTTGGCTGTTTCAATCACCATGGTTTTGGCGACGGTCAGCATATTCTCAGCAAGGCGCGGGTCGGTTTTTATGCCATCATTATATTCAAAAATAAACGCGCCATAACCAACGCAGCGGCTTTTATCACCTTTGGTGTCGCCGCTATTACGCAAATCAATGGTTGTTGCGCGCATTTGGCGGCGCTGCGCTTCTAATAACAGGCCGCGTATGGCGTGGCGACCGCAAGCTTGCTGGTCGTTCAGCCCCGCGGGGTTAAGAGTCTCGATTGCAATTGCGGCGGCATTATCAAGTTTGTATGTCTGTTTATATTCCTCAAAATGGCTGAGGTCTGATGAAATAATAATCAATGTTTCTTCATCGCCCCATAATAGCTTCAGTGCATCGGCGACTTGCTCGGGCGTTGTATGACCGATCAGCGCGGGAATAATCTGGGCATGTTCAAAGACGCGCTGAATGAAGGGTAGCTGCACCTCAAGGTCATGCTCGCCTTTAAATGGCGCGTTATCGGCATAGACATAGTCGAGGGTTTTGAGCGTTTCAATGCCTTCTTTATTAATGGTCACGGGGCCAAGTGGGGTTAGCAGCGCATCATATTTAGGCACGCATATGCCGCGTACAGGGGCGCGATGCGGCGGGCCGAATAAGACAATCTTTTTAATTTTATCGGCGCGATGCGCCACGGTTTTATAGGCATTGCCTGCAATTGCGCCTGAATAAATATATCCTGCATGGGGCGCAATAATCGCTTTTGGCTGCATGGCAGGTGCGCGGGCATTATTGATGATGTTGTCGACCATGACAGAAAGGCGCGATGGGTCATTGGGGTAAAATGCACCAGCAACTTGGGGGTCAAGCATAGACAGCTTTGAATCTTTAGGCATCTCATATCTCCTTCTGACCATTTCTGGCGGCATATTATGTTGGCGCTTTGGTGGCTCTTTACGTTTACTCACGGGCGGTGCGATGGTGACATCATCTGCGCCGATGCGCACCGGCACGCGCTTGCGCCCCCAATCGCCATGCTTTCCATCAAAGCGCCCTGCGATTTTATATCCGCAATGGCTGCATGATCCATCATCGGTTAAACCCCAGCTGTTAATTTGATACCAATCGCGCTTAATTAGCTCCGCTTGGCATTTGGGGCAATATGTTGTGTCGCCTATCGGGTCATGGATGTTGCCAGTGTAAACATATTCAAGTCCGTGATCGAGGGCGATTTGCCGCGCGCGTTTCAGGGTCGCGGGCGGGGTGTGGTTTTTATCTTTCATTCGATAATCAGGGTGAAAAGCGCTGAAATGGATCGGCACATCTGTGCCTAAATGCTTCACAATCCATTCGCATTGCTCGGTGATTTCTTGGCTGGAATCGTTCTCATCAGGAATGAGCAGGGTGGTGATTTCAAACCAAACATTGGTTTCATGTTTTAAATATTCCAGCGTATCAAGGACTGGGCGCAGCTCGCTTTTGGTTTGTTTCCAGTAAAAATCCTGCGAAAAGGCTTTTAAATCGACATTTGCAGCGTCCATATGGGCGTAGAATTCTTTGCGTGGCGCGTCACAGACATAACCAGCGGTCACGGCAACGGTTTTAATGTCACGTTCGTGACAGGCTTGCGCAATATCAATCGCATATTCATGGAAAATCACGGGGTCATTATAGGTAAAAGCCACCGATTTGCACCCTGTACGCACCGCCGCATCGGCGATAGCTTCGGGGCTTGCGAGGTCCTGTATGTTATCCATGGCGCGGGCTTTGGAAATATCCCAGTTCTGGCAGAAATTACACGATAAATTACACCCCGCCGTACCCAGTGATAAAACGGGCGTACCGGGCAAAAAGTGGTTGAGGGGCTTTTTCTCAATCGGGTCAATGCAAAACCCTGACGAGCGCCCATAGCTGGTCATCACGACTTCGCCGCCAAGGTTCTGGCGAATAAAGCATAGACCGCGCTGCCCCTGTTTCATTTTACACGCACGCGGGCATAAATCGCATTGGACGCGTTCATTATCAATTGCGTGCCAATATTTCGTGCGCACAATATCAGGAGGAAGGTTATTGAGGTCTATGCCTTCTATGTCTGTATCAGAATCTTTCATTACCCATTTATTTTATCATGGATCACAGTGGGAATGAAAAGAATTCTAGGGCGTGATTTAGCCACGCCTTTAAGGTTTTGGATATGGGCAGAGCGGAAAGTTTCCTGAAGTATCAGAAAACTTGTTGAGTTGCGATGGACGATAATTTTGAATGTTTTTCCAGCGCTCGCCAACGGAATCAGCGAATTGTTCACTCATGCTAATGATACGCTGGGTGTTGAGGCCAGAAATTTTCCAAATCAGCCCCTTTTGTTTAAAGTCGCTATTCGGGTTCGCCAATGCATTGGGCTGGAATTTTTCTTGTATTTTAGCGGCGCTAAAGCCGATACCACATTGTTTGTCCAGCAGCTCAATCATCTTTAAGCCAGCGATGTCAGATAAAGGTTTGTCACGGTTCTTGTTACTACCTCCGCCAATCGCACTATGATTGCCGACGCACCAAAGCTGTGTAACTTGTGTATCAGCATTTTCAGAGGCGCGCATTGGGGTCAGTTGAAAGTTTTTCCGATATTCATTAATTGCCGCAATGTGAAAGGCGTGGGTTGTATTTCTGTTCACCCGCGTATCATGGAATGCGTGATCTTTGTTAAAAAGATTGGCAAATGTTGTCAGCTGCGGGGGGATGCCCAGTGAACCAACTGTGTCAAAACAGGCAAGAACTGTTTTAGGGCGTGTTTCCATCGCATATTTTTCACGAAAAGCAACGCCTTGTTTACTGTTTGGGCGGTGATTAGTCTGGTAAAAATCATACGCTTCATCAATGGCGGCGTCGAGATTATCAACCTTGTTCGGGTCAATGATGCCTGCCTTATACATCATGCCGTTTAATGTGCGCGCAGTAAACGCGCCGCGGCTAAAGCCGGAAAGAATAATTTCGTCGCCATTATTATAATTTTCAACGATAAACTTATAAGCTTCTTTTATACGACCTTCGAGGCTGCCACCTGTAATGCCATTAAAAAGCCGCTTTAATTTACTGCCTTGCGTGCCGATACCCGAAAAATGCTTTGTAAGTTGCTCGACGCCGTTCTTATCGTAAGGCATAAAACAATCGTGAATCAGTTTAATATTTGTCGGATTATCTTGTTCCGCTGTTTGCCAAGTACCGTCAAGACTTACAATAATGCGTTTCATTTATGCCCTTATGCGTTGTGCTTTGTTATATAATGTTATGCGTATCATACATGATTTTGCGTAAAAAGGCAAATTATCATGACTATGGTTGTCGCGGCGGAAGAGAAGAAACAATGTGAAGGGTTTGTTAAAAAGTTGGCGTTATAGTATTTAATAGGTAACATTTTGAGAGGGAATCAGAAATGAAAACATACAAAATTTTAACGTTATTGGCTGTATCAGTGAGCTGCATTTCTTTGGGCGCTCATCACCAAGCGCAAGCCGCAGGAAACGGCACGGTAATGAAAGAGCGCATTGAAACACAAAAGGGCAAAGCCGCACAGCGTCAAGAAGCAGCACAAGAAAAGCGTGAAGAGCATAAGGAACGTGTAGAAGAGCATCGTGAGAAAGTCCAAGAACGCCATGAAAATGTGAAGGAGCATCGCGAGAAAGTTAAAGATCATCGCGATAAAATAAAAGAGAAGCGTGAAGGTATCGGGCAATAAAGCGATAACAGATTTATATTTTATTGTGAACCACGCTTCGTAGCGATGAAACGCATCTATGTAGCGTGGTTTATTATTAATGAAAAGGTGAAGATAACGATCATGCAGCGGCATAATCTTAAAATAGCGATAGCGCTTATTATCCTGTTTATACAGATGACCCCGATTGCGCATGTTCATGCGCAAGAAGGTGCACGCCAGCATCAGCACGATAGCGCTATGCGTGAAAATTATGGGGCAGTAAAGCCTGATTTTAACAAGCAGCGTCTCAAAGAAGAATTAATGTCTTTGCCATTAGAAGAACGCGCCGCGCGTTTACAAGAATTAAAGGCTGCGCATTTACAAAGATGCGAAGCGCGGGAGAAAAAATTAGAAGAAAAATGGCAAAATGCAGGCAGTGAAGAGCGTGCATATTTTTGTCAGAAATTGCAGCAAAAATGTCAGCAAGAAAACAAGAAATTTGCCTGTGATCTTGCCCGTGATAAATGCGGTATTTAAAGGGATGGTAAGGATTTATTGCTTTGAAAGATAAAGTATATAGACATAGTGATACGCAGCATAAATTTTCTGCTATGAATGACGGAGATTTGCTTGTTTGCATGGCTGAGGGTGAGCATGAGGCTTTTGACGTTTTTGCGGAGCGTTATGCCGCGGCGCTTAATCGACTGATTTATCGTCTGGGGTTTTCGGGCGCTGAATGTGAAGACATGTTGCAAGATATATTGGTGCATTTGTGGCAAAAATCCATGCATTGGAGCCGTCAAAAAGATATTTCTGCGCGTTCATGGATATACCGCGTGGCGACGAATTTATGTATTGATGTACAGCGTAAAAATAAACGCCAGCCCGCCCAAGCGGCAGTTGATATTGATGTTGTGCCTTTGCACGGCGTAGAGCGCAGCGATTTTGGACATGAACAGGCGCAGCGCAGCGCCCATATTGAAACCGCGCTGCAAACCTTGCCAGAGCGCGCCCGGCAAGCGGTTGTTCTGGTGTATTATCAGGAGATGAGCAATAAAGAAGCTGCTGATGCCATGGGCATTTCGGTCAAGGCCATTGAAAGCCTTCTGGTGCGTGGGCGTAAAACATTAAAAAAACAATTACAAAAAAATAGGGAGGTCATATGAACGATATTACCTTGAAAATATTTAAACGAAACTTGGCACTTTATGGCTCTGACTTTCACCTCTGGCAGGGCTTTGATAGGCAGGCCTTGCGCGATTTTATGCACGCAGATGAAAAAGCTTTGGCTTTGTATTTAGACGCGCAAAATTTAGACGTGCAGCTTGATGACTTTACAGTCCCCGATTTGAATATTGATGTCGTTGCCGCAGCGCGCGCACAAATTATCAGAGAGACCGAACACAGCGCAGCGTCTAATGGCGCAGAAGGTGCGGGAGCAACGCATAGCGGGGTGATGGGCACGGTTTTAGGGTTGTGGGGGCGGGTTTTAAAGCCTGCTTATGCTTTGGCGAGCATTGCTGCTGTGCTGGCGGTCGCTGTGGTTCTGGCGCAATATAACTTTGTTGTAGATGATAGCTCTTCTGCAGATACGCAAAATACGGCCTCTGACATCCGTGCAGTCAATGTTGCGCAGCTTGATGTCGTGTTAGATGAGATAGAAACATTAGCTGTGCAAAGCCATACGCGCCAAGAATTGATTTTGGCCTTTGCTGAGATTGAAAAAGAACAAGATATCAATAAGTTCATGGATTATATCATCTTAGAATTTGACGATGTGTTAATCGAAGATGCGTTAGAATATTTAAACCAAGAAGGCTAATGTTTAGGGAAGATGTAAATGCGCACGAAGATTTGTTTTTTGACAATAGGCATTCTTGTTTTTTCGGGGCTTCTGCCAAGCGCAGCTTTGCTGGCCGCGGACAGGGCTTATGCTGAGAATTATCAGGATGCTTTGAACCATAAAAGTTTGACGCAAAAACAGCAAGCACAGCGTGCGCAGGAAGAAATGGTGCGACGTAGCGCGCAAGCACAAAGTCAAGGCCAATCACAAGCCCAGAAAGAGGCTATGCAGCAATATTTTCTACAGCTGCAAAATAACCCACCTGCGGGCGTCGCGAACAAAGAAAACACCACAGGCGAGGGCGCAGGGTCAAGCAGCATTAAATATCTTAATCGGCATCAGGGAAAGGCTGATATTAAACAAAATTGGCAGAGCTTGTCACATGATGGGCGGGTGCAATATTGTACGGAGATGCGCAATGGCTGTTTGAAGGATAGAATTGAGCTTGTTTGCAGCTTTTTCTATGAAAACTGCCAAAGAAAATATTAAGGCTTCTGTTTCGCTCTTTTTCTTTGAAACGCGTGTGATATACTTAATCCTATGTTTGATACCGTAAATTATTCCATATCCGCTTTTCTCGTTTTCTTTGTCGTTGCCAGTTATCTGTGGTGCCGCCATTTAGGGAAAATCAAAGATCGTGCCTATGGTGAGGTTGCGCGGATTGACGTTGTGATGCAAAAGCGTCATAAGCTCGCACCTGAAATTGTCCAGCTTTGTGATAAATTTATGGATGATCAACGCGAATTAGTTTCAGACCTTGTTGCGCTGTTGCTTTCCCCGCCGCCTGCGCCGTATATTTCTGATATAACTGCGCTGCAGCGCTATATTATTTATGCGGAAAAACTTGGCGAAATGATGCATTTTATGCTCGCCCTTGCGCCGCAATACCCAAATTACCATGATTATCCGCAGCTTAGCGTTCTGATGGATCAATATTACGCCAATGAACGCGCGATAGGCGAAGCGCGCGCGACCTATAATATGGCGGTATCCAATGTTCGCGTTAATATTACTTTGTTCCCTGCGAATTTATATGCAGGAATTGTCCGCGTCAAAGCGCTGCCGGAATTTAAGGCTGCAGAAGCACATGATATGCGCGGGGCGCATATTCACCACGAAGATATTTCTGATATAGACACAGAGGGTGAAGTCTGGGCGCAATTGCCTTGACATAACGCGCAATATTCTTTAATAATAACAGCCATAAAAATAATATTATTAGGGAGCATTTCACAATGGCTGAGCAAAGCACAGCAATTCGCCGCGCGGATTACCAACCACCAAAATATTTTACCCCAGAAGTCCATATGACTTTCTTCCTTGATGATGGTGGGGTTGATGGGCAGGCGCGCATTGTGACAAAAACCAAAATTCAGCGTAACGGTCAGCATAATGAACCATTGGTGCTTAACGGCGAATATTTTGACCTTGAGAGCGTTAAGGTGAACGGCAAAGCTTTATCAGCCAGCACAGACCCGAAAGCGGGCTATGTGAAGGGCGATGATACCTTAACCTTAGATACCGGCTTAGAAAGCTTTGAGCTGGAAGTTGAAACCAGTTTTAATGCCAAAGAAAACGGCGCGGCTGAAGGCTTATATAAACAAGGCGGCAGTTACACAACGCAGTGCGAAGCCGAAGGTTTTCGCCGTATCACCTACGCGGTTGATCGCCCTGATAATTTAGCGAAATTCACCACGGATATTATTTTTGACCCAAGCAAAGTGCAAAATGCTTTGTCGAACGGCAATATGACCGAAGAAGAAGACTTAGGTGATGGCTTAGTGCGCCGTCGCTGGGAAGACCCGTTCTTAAAGCCAACGTACCTTTTTGCGCTTTGCGGCAATAATTTTGCGATGATTGAAGACACATACACAACCAATGCGGGGCGTGATGTGAAGCTCGAAGTCTATGCTGAGCCGAAATATAAAGAAGGCTTACAACATGCGATGGATTCGCTGAAAAACGCGATGCGCTGGGATGAAGATGTTTGGGGACTTGCTTATGATCTTGATAAATACATGGTCGTTGCCGATGATTATTTCAATATGGGCGCGATGGAAAATAAGGGGCTTAATGTCTTTAACCCTAAATATTTATTGGCGCATCCTTCATATGCGAATGATGCGGATTATTATAATGTCGAGGGCGTTATTGGTCATGAATATTTCCACAACTGGACAGGTAACCGCGTTACGGTTAAAAACTGGCTTGAACTGTGTTTGAAAGAAGGCCTTACCGTTTACCGCGACCAGTCTTTTTCTGCTGATATGGGCAATGCATTGGCAACGCGCATTCAAGATGTGATGGCGCTAAAAGCTTCTCAGTTTAGCGAAGATAACGGCCCAATGGTTCATGCGCCGCGTATGGAAGAGGCTGAAGAGATGAATAATATTTATACTTCAACCGTATATAATAAGGGCGCTGAAGTGAACCGTGTGCTGAAAAGCATTGTCGGCGAGCAAGGCTTTAAAGATGGCGCGGATCTTTATTTCAAACGCCATGATGGACAGGCCGTTGCGGTGGAAGATTGGGTCAATGCCCATGCCGATGCTAATAATGTGAATTTAGATCAATTCATGCTCTGGTACACACAAGGCGGCCGCCCAACATTAACGGCGGATTGGTCTTATGATGAGAAGCGTGGACGTTTCTTGCTTGACCTTAAACAAGATGTGCCGAAAATTGACGGTGTATCAGATGGCGCGCCGCGGGTTATTCCTGTGGCTTTTGGCTTGCTTGATAAGGATGGCAATGAGGTGGTGTCAGAGACTATTCACCTTGATAGCGCCGCGGAGCAATATGCCTATTTCGTGCCGAAGGGCTGCACACCGTCATTGCTGCGTAATTTCTCAGCGCCAGTGAGCCTTAAAGCGGATTACAGTAGTGATGAGCTGCTGTTTTTAGCGAAAAATGATACTGACATGTTTAACCGCTGGTCGGCGATCCAAATGTTTCTTGAGCGTGAACTGGTTGGCGGCGTAAAAGCGGAGCAGAACGGTAAAACTTACAATGCCGATCCACGTATCGCGCAGTTATTTGAAACAATATTGGATGATGATACGCTTGATGATGAAGTAAAGGCATTAATGCTCAACATCCCATCAACGGCGATGATTGCACAGAATTTTGCCAAGCGCGATCCTGTGCAAATTGGCGCAGTACGCCAGAGCCTTTCACAGAATATCGCGACGACGCTTTATTCAAAGTGGATTGATACTTACCAAAACACGGCAGATTACAACAAGCCTTACGCGTATAATATGGCTGAAAAAGGCCGCCGCGCTTTGATGAACAAAGCCTTACATTATATTGCGGCAAGCGAAGAAGTCGCGGCTTACCCGCTTTTGAAAGCGCATTACAGCATGTCGAATAACTTTAATGATAAGCAAGCCGCTTTTGTTGCGATTATGGGCAGCAAAATGGCACAGGCTGACCATGCGCATTACCGTGATGATTTTTACGCGCAGCACAAAGATTACGTGACTGCGACGGATAGCTGGGCGCAAATCGTTGCTTCCTCAGCGCAGGATGGGCAAGCTTTCGCTGATCTGTGCAACCACGCTGATAACAAGGCCAATATTACCGCCAACCGTATTCGTTCATTATTTAACGGCCTTGCAGGAAATGGCGGTCTGTTCCATGCGCCTGATGGCAGCGGTTACACTTTACTCGCTGATAAAATCATTCAATTGGAATCTGGCGCGGAAGATCAACGCAACCCGCAGCTAGCATCGCGCCTTGTCGATAATCTTGCGAGCTATGGGCAATATAAAGATGATATTCGCGACAAAATGCATGGCGCGTTAGAGCGTATTGCCAAAGCGCCAGAACTAAGTGCGAATACAAGCGAGAAGCTGAAAAAATTCTTAGGCGCAAATGAATATGCTGCTTTGCGCAAGAACATCACGGCGCCATCATCATATAAAACAAGTGATCCTGGCCCAGCATAGAATAATATATTGAATATGTATAAAAACGTCGCTTTACGCGGCGTTTTTTTCTTTGTATGAATAAGGCTATGAGTGAACAATTAATCTTAGCGCTGCAAGAAGCGGGCGTCACATTATCTGGTAAGTCGATTTTTGAGGATCTGACGCTCAATATCCATGAGCGCAGCCGTATTGCGTTGGTTGGGCGTAATGGTGCGGGCAAAACGACGCTGATGCGGATGATTACCGGTGAAAAAGAGCTTGATGAGGGCGAGCGCTGGACGGTGCAGGGCTTAAGCGTTGGCTATATGCAGCAAGATATTGAACCCAAAGCGGGCGAGAGTGTTTTTGATTTCACCTTTGGCGGTTTGAGCAAAGAAAGCAAAGAAGAATCTCAAGATTATAAAGTCGACATGATTTTAATGCCGCTTGGATTAGAGCCCGAAGCTATGATGACTGACTTATCAGGCGGGCAGCTCCGCCGTGCCTGCCTTGCGCGCGCTTTGGTCGAAGAGCCTGATTTGCTGTTATTAGATGAGCCGACCAACCATTTGGATTTAGAAGGCATTGAATGGTTAGAAGGTTTCTTAAATGGTTATAGCGGCACAATGCTTTGCGTCAGCCACGACAAGGCGTTTTTAGCCAATATCACCAATCGTATTTTTTGGATTGATCGCGGCGGCGTGCGTGTTTGTACACGCGGCTTTGGCTATTTTGATGAATGGTCATCAGCCTTAATTGAGCAAGAGGCACGCGAGATTAAAAACCGTGAGAAAATGGTACAGCAAGAGGTCGAATGGGCCTCACGCGGCGTTAAAGCGCGTAGAAAGCGCAATGTACGCCGTCTTGAGTTAATGAAAGAAGCGCGCGATAAGCTTTTCGCAGATAAATCGTCTTTCCGCAATATGATGGCGCGGATGGATGTGCCGATGATTGATACTGAAAAATCATCCAAAATCTGCGCTGAATTTTATAATGTCCATAAAAACTTTGAAGATAAAACCATTTTGGAAGGGTTTAACCTGCGCATTACGCGCGGCGACCGTATTGGTATTTTGGGCAAAAATGGTTCTGGTAAATCAACGTTTTTGAAGTTGCTGATTGGTGAACTTGCTCCTGATCAAGGGCGGGTCAAACGCCAGAAAAATGTCAATGTATCGTATTTCGATCAAAAGCGCTCCGCGTTGAATTTAGATGATACGCTTAAGCAGACATTATGCACGAATGGCGGTGATTATTTATATGTGATGGGTAAGCACCGTCATGTTTGCGGCTATTTAAAAGACTTCCTGTTTGACCCTGCGCGGGTCGATGACAAAGTCATGCATTTATCAGGCGGGCAGAAAAACCGTTTGATGTTGGCGAAGGTCTTGGCTGACCCTGGTGAATTTCTGATCCTTGATGAACCAACCAATGATTTGGACATGGATACGCTCGATATGCTCGAGGAAATTTTGGTCAATTATACTGGCACGTTATTTGTCGTATCGCATGATCGTGACTTTTTGGATCAAGTGGTGACAAAAACATTGGCCTTTGAGGGCGAAGGAAAAGTCGAAGGCTATATTGGCGGCTACTCTGATTATGTTGAGGCGCGTAAACTCGCCGAACAAAAAGCAGCCAAAAAGCTAAAGAAAGAACGTGATGAGAGCCTAAAGCCAAAGAAAAATGACGCGCCGACATCAGGCGACGCGTCCGCAGCGCAAGCCGCAAAGCCAATTAAAAAACTATCCTATAAATTGCAATATGAATTAGATAATTTACCTGATGAGATTGCGGCTTTTGAGGCTGAGATTGCTGCGCTGAATAAAAAACTCGCCAACGTTTCATTTTACAATGAAGACCCTGAAGGCTTTATGGCGGCAACGCAGGCGCTCGACACAGCAAAACGCCGCTTAGAGCGCGCAGAGTTACGCTGGCTGGAGCTTGATGAGATGCAGGCGGATTAATGCCGTTGCGTCAGGGTTAAATCATATTTTTCTTATATAAAGCATTGTAAATACATGTCTTCTTCAACCCTGTTCTTGACATAACTGATTTGCGGGTATAGTGTGCAATTATATAAAATAAACATAATAATTGCTGGGGGGCATTATGGGCAAAGGGGCATTGGGCCTATCTGATTCTTTTTCACAAAGTCAGACGGGTTTAGAAAATTTTGAACGTTTTCAATCACAGTTCTCAGTGGTAAAAGCTTATACGCTGAGTGCTGATAATATTGTTGTCAAGACGCCGGCATTAGAAGAAGCGGCATATAGGGTTAGGTATAAAGCCTATTGCCAAGAACATCAATTTGAACAAGGGATGGCCTGCGGTTTAGAGCGCGATCTGTATGATGATTTCTCAGCGATGGCACTTGTCAAACATGTCCCGAGCCAAATTTATGTCGGTACAGTACGTCTTATTCCGCAGGGTCGCTTTGGTTCATTCTTACCGCTTTTAAATGCCTGTACACAGCAGCTGCCCATCGATAAGGCCGCCCCAAATAAATATGCAGAAATATCACGGTTATGCGTGTCTTATAGACGTCTGGATGACGCGCATTTAAACGGTGATGAAGCTTCACTGATTTTGCCTTTTCTGTTGGCGGCATCAATAGAGATGAGCCATGATATTCATGCGACGCATTGGTTAGGCGCGATGCGCCCAAGCTTGCTTAGGAAGTTGAGCCGCGCCTATGGCGTTGAATTAGATTGGCTTGGTGAAAATATGGAGTATCACGGGGCGCGCATACCGTTTGTAAGTGCAGTGCAGACAATAGAATCTTCGATTAAAGCCAAACGTAGCATTTTAAACGATATTATAAGCACTCAGATAGGGCGCGCAGATCAGGATGCATCTTATCCCGCGGGTAGCTATCGCCCCTTTCATCGATAGAGAATCACCTATAAAGGGATATATGTAAGTGAAAAAATCATAGGGCTTAAGATTCTAGTTATTACCTATTTCGAGCCTTTTTTGCTCTTTGCGCAGTTTTAATTCTAAAAGCATAGAGAGCAGCATTTCACGTCTGTGTAATGCTTTAACGATATCCCAGCCTTGCATAAGTTGTACGGCTTTAATCGCAGCTTTTTGGCGCTGCACGTTTTCTGGATTATCATATAAATTGATATAAAACGCGGGGTCTTGATATGCTTTCTTTGTCAGGTTTTCCATCATGGTTTCATATGATGGGGCATCTGCGCCGCCAATCCCTGTCATACGCGCATTGCCGCCGACGAGGTTAGCAAAGCTGTTTTTTGCAACATTACGGATGGCCTGCAGGGAACGTATTTCGGTGATAGGGCGCGACCCATCAGCGCTTGAGAAAACACTTTCTTTCAAATTTCTGATATTTGAACCGTAGAGGTTCTTGGTGAGCTGGAATAGATCCATTTCTGCAAAAGAGAGTGTCCCAGGCGAACCTGTTAAGTTAACCGGATTGTCACGTAACTCTGAGAAAAATGCGGGAAAATTTACATCGTAATTTGTGCGGTTTGTTGTCGCGCTTGTCTTGCAAAACGCGCCTAAGCCATCTTTACCATTTTGCTGTGCGTTACAGTAATAATCACGGAATTTGTTACCGTAGTCGCGATCGCGGTTATTGCTGATCATCGCGCCTGCAGAATCTATGTGTTGTAAATCATAATCCTGCATTTGTTTGGCAAAAATTTGTGCTGTGGCGCGGGCGTTAAGTGAACCGCGCGCAATAGATTTACTGAGGCTTGGGAACACACACATATTCACTGAAGGCATATGGCGCTGGGTCGTTTCTGCACGCAGAACCTGCATTCTGCCAATAACGGTGTTGAGCATATAGGCATCAAAAAATGCGCCAATAGGTCCTGCAAGCGCCAAAGTATTTGTGGTAAGCTCTTGTGTCATTGCTTTCATACCAACGCCCCATGCGCTATGAATGCCATTGTCATTCATGGTGAAGTTGCCCTTGCTTATACTAGAAAATATTCTTTTTATACCTTCTTTTGTCATGTTCTGCTTGGTCGGTTTTGCAATTGAAAAACTAGCTTCAATATAAACGGGGTCAAGCGGGGCCCCAGTTTCAGGCTCGGTATTCGTGATGATCACAAAAGCTGTGCCTTGACTATCTTTTTTGAATTTAAGGTTCTGGATAAAAATATTCTTAAAAATGCCCGATGCTGACGCAGTGGTGTTTTTCATGTTGGATGAGCCTGATGCATATTCAATAAGCGCGGTATCGCTCGCATTTCCTAGAATAATGACATCATTTGTCAGCGCCGAAAAAGAAAAAGTAATCATGTTTTTGAGCGTGCGCTGACGACCTTCTTGGTCACGGTAAGGCACTTCATAAGTGAGCGTATAATTGACGCCGCTGGAAATGCCTGCACGCGGATTTTCGGGGAATTGTGCGCCTATTTGCACTTCACCTTTTTGGCTTACAACGGATTGTTGTGTTTGTCCGCTATTTTCAATGTTGATGACGGCTGTGCTATTGGGAGCTAGGCCTGTTATATGGGCTTGCGCTGTGCTGTATAAATTGGCAAAGGCTGGCGCGGGCGTTAAAATGACGACAGACAAACTCATCAGCGCATATAAATATAATCTATATGGCTTAAAAAATGTCATTGCGCCCTTTTTGTTGTGCGCTTTATGTGCAAATAGCTTTACCATCTTACCTTACTGAAGTTCCTTTTGTTTTTCTGCAACATCCATTTCAACCAAGAGAGAGGCGAGGAGTTCGCTGCGCACCATGCTTTCATAAGCATCACGGCGCTGCATTAGTCCCAAAGCTTGCATTGCGGCGTATTGGCGCTCAACATTGGCAGGGTTGTCGTATAAATTTGTATAGAAGCTTACATCTTGAAATAGCTTCTGCGTCAGCAATTCCATTTGCGCGTAATAACTTGGGTTTGGATCTGCGCCAGCAGCGTTTATTTTAGGAAAAAGTAGCGCTTGCCTTTCTGCATCGGCTTGCGCGCCGCTTGGCATAAGTTCGCGCATCAGGCCATCCATTTGTACATTTGATGCGCCGCTACCGGCTGTTTTCATGCCGATAATCGAATTGAAGCTATATTCTGCGACGTTTCTTTTCGCCAGCAAAGCCCTGTATTGGACAAATTGGTTGGTGCGGCTTTCATCTGTGAACTGTCTATAATCTCGATTGATAAGCTCATCCGAGAATAAATTTGCGGCCATAGCCAGAATATCAACTTCATCTTCAGTGACAAGCGAGTCGGTGTAATCGACATTTAAAGTCAGTGGGCTATCAATAAGCTGATTATAATTAATGTCTCTATTTTTACGAACTCCGGCACAGCCATTAACGGTGCCAAGGCCGTTTTGAAAGTCCTGTGGATCACAATAATTACTTAAAAATTGATCATAACGTGTATAATGGTCAGAAATATTGTCCAAATATTCTTGGTTCTCATCTGTTGTATTGCCACCAAGTTGTCTTTCTAAAGACCTTTTGGCTAAGTATGATGCATTAAAGCGCGCTTTTGACTGGCTGGCTGCAAGGCCCTTTGTCAGGGATGCATAACGGCACATCGACACGGCAGGCATTTGGTCGCGCGTAATGCGTGCTTGCATGGTTTGTATTTCTAATATGGTTTTATTTAATTGTACGCCATCAAGAAAGGCACCAATCATTGGCGGCACGGTAAAGGCTGAAGTTGTAAGTTCCATTGTCATCAGCTTCAAAGCAGGAAAAATATTCTCGCCCCAAAACTTAGGAAACCATTTCATGGTTTCTTCAAACTGATCATTTAAGTTATCTTCTAAGGCATCATTCGTATCAGAATGCATGTCAGAAACTGTCATACAATCAACACAGGGGCAGCAATAGGCATAGGCCTTACTGACAATCGCTGATGCGCAAAAGAGCATCATCAAACAAAGCAGCAGGACGCCTGTGTGTGCGCAATATGTGTATATATTTTTTATACTGCGTGGCGGTTCATACATCTATTTAACGCCCCCAACTGTGTCTTTAGTGCTTTGTTCGAGCTTCGTTTCAAGTAAAACAGATAACAGCATCTCTGAACGGATTTGGCTTTCAAAAATGTCACGTTGCTGCATCAGTCCAATGCCTTGCATGGCAGCTTTTTGGCGCAGAACATTTGCGGGGTTATCATACAGGGTGACATAAAAGCTGGGATCTTGATACCTGCCCTTTGTCAGTCTATGCATGTCTTCAAAATAAGAAGTGTTGCTAAATTGATTTTCTGTTTTAAGTGCGACTAATGCGTTGTAGCTGTTTTCAGCGACAGATTTTTTAGCCAGAAGTGAACGCAGCGCTAAGTAATTTTCTGCGTTGTCTGGGTTTTTGAGAACGTTATCTTTAGGGCGTAGCACGATATCACTTGAATATAGATTTGCTGCCATATTGAAAATATCGGTTTCATCTTCTGTACTTACAGGAACTGAAAAGTCTACATTAAGTGTTAAATCGCCGTGTAAAAGCCCCGTAAAGTCAATGTCGCGATTAATCCGGTTGTCTGGACCCGCACATTGTGTGCCAAGCGCTTCACCAAGCGTACCATTTTCGTCATTTGGATCGCAATATGTGCTTAAATATTGCGTGAAACGAGAGGCGAGATTATTGACCTGTGAGCTTGTGCCTTGGGTTCCTGCGAGACCCTGTATGCCGAGTTGGCGATCAAGAGAGCGCTTGCTTAAAATCCGCTGTGTGAGGTCGCGTTGCTGATCAGCGGATCCAACAGATTTCGATAATGAAGCGAATTCGCACATAGCGACTGAGGGCATCTGGTCCCTTGCGGTGTGCGCCTGTAATGTTTGTATTTCTTTTATCGTATTGTTAAGCGCTTGCCCATCAAGCATACCGCCGATTGGCGGAACCAGTGACTGTCCGGCTGTGACGAGTTCCATAGTCATGGTTTGTAATGCGCCTTTAAATAGGCCGTTAGTCAGTGTACTAATCACATTTGAAGCAAAAAATGTACTGACTTTTGCTGTAATATCGGAAATAAGACCGGAACCTGCAGCGCCAAGCATCGCGCCAATAGAAATACATTCGGTACATAAGCAGCAAATTGCCTTCGCGTCACGAGATAGCGGCGCCTGCAGCGCTGCGACAACCAGTAAAATGGCCATGAGGCGTTTTATGTGCTTGCCTATCATGTTCTAATTTCCCCACTGATTTAATGTGTTGTTTAACGCGTCGATTTCCTTGCCGACTTCTGTGTCGAGCAAAATAGATAACGCCATTTCTGAGCGCACTAAAGAGTTGTAGTAATCACGCATTTGCATCAAGGCAATGGCATCCATAGATGCGCTTTGTCGAAGAACATTGTCTGGCCCATCATAGAGGTTTACAAAGAAATTTGTGTTTTGGTAAAGCTTCTTTGTTAGATGTTCCATTTGCGCCCAATAACTTGGCGCGGTTTTCGCGATGGCTTCACTTTCAGCGGCTGACATACCAAGGCTTTCTAACTGCAGTTTATATTGGTTTTTAACGGCAACGCCACTGGCGGCTTTCATGCCAATGACGGTATCAAAACTATTCTCTGCAACCGTTCTTTTTGCAACAGTTCCGCGCCAGTTTAAATAACGGCTTTGCTGCCCATCATAGTTGTTTTGTAGGTCTCGTTTACCAATACGCGGCGGTGCCTTGTGGTTATAGAGCATGGTTTTCATTGCCATGACGCTGGCTGTTTCGTCATTTGTATTTATGCCGCTAATTTCAGGGTCAAGGCCAATGTTGATTGTATCGGGCACATCAATTGCATCTGTGAAATTTATATCTGTCGGGTTGCCTGGTCCACCAGGGCAGAGTGCAGTGGCTTCGCTGCCAAATTCTTTTGGACCGCAATGGTTGTCTAGGACTGTCCTTAGGCGGCTTGCAACGTCTTTGGATTCGATTGCCCCTATGGTTTCGGCCTGCCCTAAAACGCGGCGCAGGGAATATTCGCCTAAAACATCGTGCACCATTTTTGCTCGTTGATCGGCTTGTGCCATTGACTTGTTCAGTGATGCAAATTTGCACATCGCGACGGAAGGCATATGGCGCTTAGTTGTTTTTGCAGAAAGCACCTGCATATCAAGGATTCTATCATTAACAAGTTTACTATCAAGCATTGCACCAAAGGATGCAACAAGCGCCCAACCATTTGTAACAACTTCACGGGTGGCTCTTTTTGCAAGCGGGGCCACGCCAGAATGCCACCATACTTTAGATAATAATTGATCACGCAATGTTGTGAATTCAAGATTCTGCGCTGAAATAACGGCAGCAATGAGGGCGGCATGCATTGCTTGTTGCGCGGGTTGTATACAGCAATAGCAGCAACGTGCCTGCGCTTGCTTTGTCGGAATGGCAGTGACAAAAAATGCAGCAAAGATAAAAAAGCAGAGATGAATTATCATCCGCAGGCCGCCGCGTTGTCGCGCTGTCTTTTTGTTTTGTTTTGCCAATTCTTGTTCAGGGGCTTTGTTATAAAACAGCATCATTCTTTCGCGGCTTTCATATTTGTCCAGTCTTGAATAATGGCTTTACCATAGGTTTCTAATTCAGACTCGAGCCATAAAGAGAGCAAGGTTTCTGTGCGCAAAGATGTTTCGTGTATATCGCGCTCTTGCATTAATTCTATAGCCTTCATTGCGGCTTGCTGTCTTTTTACATTTGCAGGGTTGTCGTAGAGGCTGGCGTAAAAACGTGGATCTTGATAGAGGGTTTTGGTCAATACTTCCATTTGCGTCCAATAGCTAGGGCTGGATTCTGTTAATTCATTTCCAGCCTTTGCAAAATAATCTGTAAATCTGTTATTTGCGCTGTTATCTACGCCCATAAGGGTCAAAAGGCCCTCTATATGCGGCTTAATGCTTAACTCACTGCCATCTGCGCGATCTGTTGCCGCTTTGAGGCCAACATAGTTGGCAAAGCTATGCTGTGCCACGTTACGCTTGGCCTGCAATGCGCGCCGCTTGAGCATGTTATATTGTGAAGTTTTGCCTGTTTTTGGGGTAAGCTCTTCTTTTGTGGCGCTGTTCATCGCTGTACTGCCATAAAGGTTTTTGCTAAGCGCAATAATGTCCTCAAATTGTGAAAGGCTTTCAGTTGGTCCATAGGGGCCGGGATAAAGCGCAGCGGGTATTGTTTTTGGTAAGCCTAATGTTTGCACAAAATTGATGTCTTTGTTTCTCTTTCGTGCATTTAGTGGCGGTATAGTATTTGGGTCAGCTGGTGGCGCAGGTGCTGTACATAGCGTACCAAGAACACCAGAAAACTCGGCTGAATCGCTAATTCCAATGCAGTACTTTGATTTGAACTGCGCGAGCCGCGCTTCGGCATCATCATTGGAGCTCCTCGAGCTTTGTAGCTTATTGTTGAGTGTATTTCGTTTTAGGTTTAGCACAGAGATTGCGCGGGTCGTTTCTTTCTGCGCGACCTCCGAAGCGGATAAAGACTTAGATAGTGTGGCATATTGGCACATTGAGACAGACGGCGTTTGGTTGCGTGCTGTTTCAGCGGCAAGAGTTTGCATGCGTAGAATTGAGTCTTGGAGACTCTGTGCATCAAAAAACGCACCAATAGAGGTGTTAAACGATTGGGTCGCTGTGGTAAGCTCCATACCCATTATACGTAACTGTGGTAGGATTTGCCCTTTCCATAGCGTTTTGCTGTCATCTGAATCAGCATAAAGAAAATCGACAAGTTTCTCAAAGCCATCTGCCGCAACGCTGACCGTGTCAGTATAAGTTGTAAGCGTCTCTGTGATATGAGTATTCCAAAGACAACAATTACAACATGCATTTGCTGCTTTGGAGAGGGCAAAATTGAGACACAAAAACGTGATGGCCAAAACAAATATATGTTTTAGCTTGCTTGACGCGTGGCGCGTAATGAAATTTTGTTTTTTGTGCATTGTGCCCCTAAATTACCAAAAAACCAGTATATGCTACATCATGAGCGTCAAATAAATATCTGCAAACAATCATTAGAATATTGTTTGCAGCGCGTGACGCACAACGGAACATATCCATATGACTATAAATTTTATCATAGCGTAAAATTATTTGCACGAAAGTTTTTGATATTTTTTAAGCGCACTGAATGGGATTGTTTGCATTTATGTGCTTGCTTAGATAGTGAGGCTATCGTATCATAAGTGTGTATGGTTATAATTGGTGCAGCTTTTTTGTGCCATCTTTATATGTTCAAAATTATTGCGAAACATCAGTTTATCGCGTTGAAATCTTTAGGTAGTCACTATGTCAGACCCTCAGCAACAAGCTATTGATCCTTCTAAGAAAGCTATGAAACGTACCGGCAAGAAAAAACCCAAAGCAGTGGTTGATGTTGCCGGTGATGGGAAAAATGCTGAAGCTAGTGATGATGTCAGGCCGTTTGAAAAAGGTGTTGGCGCGGTTGTTATTCGTAATGAATACTATCGCGATGGTTACCGTACTTTACAAAAAACAGTCTTATTCCTTGTTGTCAGTATTATTATGCTGATTGGCGCTATGTATTATGTGATTAGCGTGCATCAACCACAGGATAGATATTTTGCGACAACAGTTGATGGGCGCTTGGTGCCTATGGTGGCGCTTTCGCAGCCAAACTTGTCTAATCCTGCTTTGATGTCATGGGTTGCACAAGCTGCGACTGAAGTGTTGACTTTTGGTTTTCATGATTATCGTCGCCGCTTGCAAGAATCATCACGCAACTTTACCCGTACAGGTTGGGAGAGCTTTACGACTGCGCTTGAACGCTCAAGTATCTTGGAAATGGTGCAGAATAACAGACAGGTTGTTACCGCCGCGCCCCGCGCTGCGCCTGTGCTTTTGTGGGAAGGGCTTGAAAATGGTCGTTACTCTTGGCGGATAGAAATACCGCTTATTGTCACTTATCAATCGGGCTCTCAGCGTAAAACAGATTCTCTGCGTGTAACTCTTACAGTTGTACGTGTGCCAAAGCTTGAAAGCCCGAACGGTGTTGGGATTGAGCAGTGGGTTTCTTTTTATGGTTAAGTGTTTTTTATTACCTCGTGCTCGTATGCACATTATGAACAATGTGGGCAATCTGGGATAAAATGTTTTTTATTAATGACAGGGGCGCGGCTAAGACTTAGGCTTTATGGGCAAATACATTGTCCGCAATGTCTGTTTTATTATGTTCCTTGTTTTCAAGTGTTATTAAGGTAAAGTTTCAATGGTACTTCTCAATAGTTTTAGAAAAGTGAAATATGTATCTGTTTTTACAGCCGCATCAGCGTTGCTCGCGTTTTCTTCTGGCCTCGTGGGCGCACAAGATTTGCCGCCGCCGCCATCGGCGCCTGCATCAAGTGCGGGTGAAGGTGCAGCGTCTTCTATGGGGAGCTTTGAGAGCTTGTTGAATAGCTTGCCGCAGCCAAAGGTTGAAAAAGCCACAGCGCAAGAGAATAGCGCTAATAATGAAAGAGCACCTTTCGTCGATCCTGCATCGATGGGTGGGCCAAGCCTTCCTGGTTTATCGTTGCCACAATCCGGTAATCAGCCGCCGCCATTGCCGGGGCTGACGGCTGATGAAGTGGGCGGGCTTTCGCGTGAAGAACAATTAAAGCTACGCGCGGAAAAAGAAAAAAAACAATTCTATGATGATGCGTATGGTATTGCTACGGACAGCATGTTTCCGCTTAAACCTGAAGAGATTAGACGTTTCATGGAGATATATGATGAAAATCGTCAAGCGATTGACACCATCATGTATAATACACCAACGCCAGAAGTTGGCTTAAAAACACTTTCTTTGGACCCAGGGCAAATTCCTGATGTGATTGATGTTGCGATGGGTACTGTTACCACGGTAACTATAGTTGATGTTACTGGGCAACCTTGGCCAGTTAAGGATATGACTTGGGCTGGGGAGTTTGATATTATTAAGCCAGGTCAGGGTGAAAATATATTCAGAATTACGCCAACAACGCATTTTGCAAAAGGCAATATGTCGATTCGCCTGGTGGGGCTTAAAACACCTGTGGTTATTGGCTTGAATACGCGCCGTGACCGTGTTTACTACCGTCTTGACTTGCGTATTCCTGAATATGGTCCAGAGGCTAATGCGCCTTTAATTAATTCGTCGCTAAGCATTGCTGCGGGCGGCGCTACTTTGGCGAGTGTTCTTGATGGCTTGCCGCCTGAATCTGCTGAGAAATTGATTGTCACGGGAGCGGATAGACGTACCAAAGCCTATAAAGTTGATGGTTTGGTTTATGTGCGTACGCCACTGACACTCCTCTCCCCTGGGTGGAATAGCTCCGTTAAATCGGGTGATGGTATGAATGTATATGAATTGAATTCTGCGCCGATCCTTTTGCTTTCCGATGGTGGCAAAATGGTGCGTGCGAGCCTTACAGAAGATGATTCACAATAGATTGTTTAAATTTAATATAGTTTTACGGGATTAAGTTCATGAGTAATGAAGATCAATTTGATGATGAGTTTGACGGTGTTGATGAATTCGATGCGGATGCTGATTTTCAAGGCGGACAAAGTATAAAAGAGCTTTGGCGCAAAAACCCGATATTTAAATTCGGGGTCATTGTCGTTGGTTTAATCATTATTATCATTAGCGTAAATATCTTCGGCAGTAATGATGTAAGGGTTGAGAATTCAGCGATTTCTACCGGGCAGTCTGCGGCTGTGCGCGGTGCTGTCGGTGAAGAAAGCACAGATATTTACCGTGAGGCGCTTGAGACAAGAAACCAACAAGACTTTGAAGAGGCAGTTGAGGAGCAGGATAGCTTTGTACCTGTACCGGTTGACCCTATTCAAACGACAATAGCACCAACTGCGCGTGAAGTGGACGAAAAAGAAGATCCGATGGCGCAATGGAAAGAGTTGCAAGAAAAAAGAATGCGTCGCCAAGATGAAGAAAACAAGCGCCGCCGTTTAATGGAGATTCAAAATCAGCGTGCCATGGCAACAATGCCGCGTCAGGCAGATACAAATAAAGATGCGCGTAAGGAAGCTCTTGGCAAGTTATCAAGTGCGATGATGGAGCAAATGGCTGTTATTGCCCAGCGACATGAATATGCGCCTATGCAACGTATAGCGGTAACAAGCGAAGAAGCCTATTATAATGGTATGCAAAAAAGGCGAGAAGACGGTATGCTCACCAACTCAAATGCTTTTGGTATGGGTGGGAATGCTATGTCGAATGCAGCAGGTATGGATAATGGGCAAACAATGATGGGTGAAGAAGAAGAGCCGTTAATTGTGCCTGGTGATATTCTTTATGGTCAGCTTCTTATTGAGGCAAACTCAGATGTACCAAGCGTTGTTATGGCGCGTGTTTTGACGGGGCATTTCGAAGGATCTAAAATTCTTGGTAGTTTTAGCCGTGAAGATGAGAAGTTGGTTCTGGAGTTTGATAAAATTGTTAAAGACGGAAAAACTTATCCTGTAAGCGGTGTGGCGGTTGACCCGAACACTTCACTTCCTGGCCTAGCAACAGAAGTCGATCACCGTTACTTCAAACGTATTTTGCTTCCTGCAGCGTCTAAATTTATCGAGGGTGTTGCCGAAGCTGTAACTGAAGGTGGCTCAACAAACGTTATTAGTAGTACAACAGGCGAGACAATTTCTGAAGAGCAGGAAGACCTTGATTTAAACCAAGAGCTTTTGAAAGGTGTTAGCGAAGCATCGACGATTGTTACAGACATCTTGCTTGAAGAAGGCGAAAGTACAGAGATTATGGTCCGTGTTGCCGCAGGGACGCCGATTGGTATTTTGTTTGTTGATCCTGTTTATGAAAGCAGCCGTATGGGCGCACCTGGCTCTATGGGCGGCATGGGTGGTATGGCATCTCCATTTGGCAGCGCTATGCCGAATACGGGCGGTAGTTTACCAACGAATTCTACGGGCGCTGTACCTGCCGGATTTAGCCCAAGTAGCTTAAGTTTGCTTCCGCGTTAAATGCGCGTGCAAATTGATACAGATCGAAAACAGGCCTTGATTAAAGGCCTGTTTTTTTATAGTTTCTTATAACAGTATAAAAAAGAATGAAAGTGCAATCATTATGAGTGATGAAAAGAATTTTGAAGATGATTTTGATGATCTAAACGCTGATTTAGACGATGATTTAATAGATGATCTTGACTCTGCAGAGGGTGATGATTGGGATGATGATTTCGACGATTGGGATGAAAACTCTGATTCTGCCGAATCGACAACTCAGCTTACGCCGAAAAAGAAAAAAGGCGGCTTTGGCAAATTGCTTTTCATTCTTGTGGTTTTGGGCGGCGCTGGCGGCGCGGTGTATTTCACTGTACTTGGCGGAAAAATGCCGGGGAGTAATGGTCAAGGCCAAGCAACGCAGCAACAAAACATTGCGGCGAATGGACAAGAAAATGGGCAAGATTCTACCTTGGCGAGTATGCCTGCGCCAGATATGCCAGATGTAAATTCAGCATCATCAGCACCAATGGATATGGGTGAGATGCCGCCAATGCCAACAGCAATGGTTATGGATGATGATTCTGCGCCGCGTAATACAGTGGATACACCAGCGATTGAATTCCCTAAAATGGATATGGGCGGTAGCGCTCAAGGTGGCTTAACGCCAATGCCTGATTTTTCTGCGCCTACGCCATCTGTACCAGATTTTGCGCAAGCAACGTTGCCTACGCCAGATATCCCTGCGCCTGCGATACAGGCACCACCAATGCCTGTACCAGAACCCACAATGCAAGAGCCCGCAATGTCTATGCCAGATCCTGCGCCGGTAATGGCGATGCCTGATTTTGATGGTGCAGCGCCAATTAGTGCGCCCGATTTGCCAAGTATGGATGTTCCAGCACCAGTGATTAAATCTGCGCCCGCACCAATGCCGACGCCTGTGATTGCTGCGCCAGCGGTTGATACAAAAGCCTTTATTGGGAAGCTTGATAGCGTAGAAGAGCAGATGGACGAAATCTTGAGCCGGATGGAGCGTTTGGAAAAAGATTTAGCCAAAATGCGCCGCGATGGTGATGATGTGTCACAGCTTTCTGCGGAACTGGGCGCAATTAAAAAACGTCTGAACACTGCAAGCAACTCAGCAACCAGTACTGCGTCGAAAAAGGTAACGCGCACGGCACCTGCAATTCCATCGACGCGTTCAGTATCTAAACCCGTGAAGAGCAAGCCCAAAGCACCTGCGCAGTGGGTTTTGAAAGGTATTGCACAGAACGAAGCGTGGATTGCCCAGAAAGGCAGCACTGACATTAAGAAAGTTTCTGTTGGTGATGCTGTTAGTGGTCTAGGCCGAATTAATTCGATTGGCCTAGAAAATGGCGTATGGATCGTACGCGGCACACAAGGCAGTGTGAAGCAGTAACCCTCTTCATTTTATAAATTTTATTTAAGCCCCGCTTTTGTGGGGCTTTTCTTTAGCTATATATTTCAAACAAACAAAGTTATTACGCAATGTAAGGGCGTGTTTACGGGTAGGTATATAGTAAGATATTTTGCTGTGATATATGGCGCAAAAAGCGGCATTATGCGCGTGGATTGAAAAAAATATCTTGATCTTGCACTGCAAAATGTGTTTTTCTTAAATTTGTGAGGTAAGAAATTACCTTTTTAATAACAGCTAATTTGAATTTAAAAAATGAATATTCGTACACTTACAGCAACACTTATTTCTTGGCCGCGCTTTTCAGCGTGTGCGAATAAGATGCGTGCATGTAAGGCACTTAATCATTATCAAATTCAAATGCCACGCGGAATAGAGCTGTAATTTATACTTAATAAAATGTCAGCTCACCAAAACCGGAAGAGCTGATTAATCACCCCACTCCCCTCTAAATTTTGTTTTGATTATCACCTCTTCCATTTAATAAATGGAGGAAATTATGTCTGAGTATCTAAAATTGTTTTCAAGGCGTTTGGCGCTAAGAAGTAAAAAATCATGCGGTCAGCCAAAGGCTGCGTTTGAAATCATTGACCGTGGCAATGGTAAAGCTGTTGGGAATATCGCGCTTGACATGAAGGCGCGCGCTGAAGGTTTAGTTGGTGAAATTGATGTCAGTGTTGATACGCGTTATGCGGGTCAAGGCTTTAGCATTGAGGCAATTAAACGCCTTGCGGAATATGCTTATGATGATTTAGGTTTAGTAAAGTTATTTGCCAAAGCGCCCAATGCAAATTTAGCGGCTGAATATACGCTAAGACGTGGCGGCTTTTCGGCGATGAATAAGTTTACCCGTGACGGTGCATATAAATATTTTGAAGCAACCAGCCCTTATTTTCGCGCTGAAAGTTAAGCTTAAGAAAAGAGTACATAAAATGAGTATTATCAGCGTTAACGGTCTATCAAAGAATTTTGATCAGTTTGAAAAAATTGGATTCTTAAAAAAGAAGAAATCAATTTTTGAAGCTGTGAAGGATATTTCTTTTGATATAGATGCAGGCGAAAGTGTGGCATTTATTGGGCCTAATGGCGCGGGCAAATCAACGACATTAAAAATGCTGACGGGGATTTTGCACCCTGCAAGCGGCAGCGCGCAAGTCGCGGGTTATACGCCGTGGGAAGAGCGTTCAAAACTTGCGCGCGAAATTGGCGTAGTCTTTGGGCAGCGCTCGCAGCTTTGGGCGAATCTATCCGTGCTGGATAGCTACCGCTTACTCGGCGCGATGTATGGCGTTGAAGGTAAAATCCTTGAAAAACGCGTTGCAAGCTTAGATGAAATGCTCGATCTTAATGCCTTTATGGGGCAGAGCGCACGTTCGCTTTCATTGGGGCAGCGTATGCGCTGTGAAATTGGCGCATCATTATTGCATAGTCCCAAAATTATCTTCTTGGATGAGCCAACGATTGGCCTCGACATAGAATCAAAAATAGCGCTGCGCCATAATTTAAAAATCCTCGCCGAGGAAGAAAAAGCGAGCATTATGCTTACCAGTCACGATAGCGGCGATATTGAAGAAATTTGCGCGCGCGTGATTATGATTGATCACGGCGTGATTAAGCAAGATGCGCCATTAAAAACCCTGCGGGAGGATTTTGACCGCTTTAAAATATTAACATTGTATAGCGAAGCCCCCATAGATATCGCGGCATTGCCTTCTGGCTGCGCGGTTGAATTAAATAGCGGCGGTAAAGTGCAAATTAAAATCGACCGCAACAAAGCGTCGCTGCGTGGCGTTACCGCAGAATTACTCACGCAATATAACATACAAGATTTCTCCGTTGAGAATATGCCACTCGATGCATTGATACAGCTTCTCTATGTGCAATCGGCCCAAATAAATAATGTAGACGCAAGCGGACTGCAAAAGGGATCAGATGATGCGAGATGAACAGGGACATGCATATAAAAACCAACAGGCAAGTGCGCAGATATTGGGCTGCTATCTTGCATCGGGTGGGCTTTTTTTCTTAAACGGTTATATGGAGCGGCTGAAAGATAGCTTCCATGTCATTGGCAAATACTTATCCTTTTTGATGATTGTCTGGGTCTGGCATATTATTTGGGGTATGGTCCCTGACGGTGTGCTTGGCGGCGGCGTTTACAGCCATGCGAATTTGGTGTGGTATATCGCGATCACTGAATGCATTATTTTTTGCGGCGGCCATTTATTTTATGATGCTTATATGGATATTAAATCAGGGGCGATTGAACAAATGCTGATGCGCCCTGTCTCATACCAGTTCCGCGTCTTCGCGCAGTGGTATGGTAAAGCGCTCGGCCAGCTTACTGTGTTTTTTCCCTTGGCGCTGCTCTCTGCTTATTTGATTACCGGTGAATGGGTGATGGATGCTGGGCAAGTTGCGCTTGGCGCTGTGATGGTCATGGGGGCGTTATTTTGTATCGTATCTATGAATTATATGGTGGGCATGACAACATTATGGATTAAGGAAGCCTCGCCGGCATATTGGATCGCGCAAAAATCATGCTTTTTACTTGGCGGCTTATTATTCCCGATCACGCTTTACCCTGACGCGTTTTATAATGCGCTTAAATTTTCGCCTTTTGCAGCTATATTCTTCCTTCCAGGAAGCGCTGCGCTGAATGTTCTGCCTTTTAGTGTTGCAACATTACTAGCGACGGAAGTTTTTTGGATGGGCGCTTTATGCGCTATGAGCATATGGGTACACCGCCGCGCTTTGGCGCATATCGGGAAATATGGGGTGTGATATGGCGATAAAATTTGAACAAATACCCTATATAAAAGCGGTGCTGCGCGCAAATACCGCAGAAGCGATGTCTGCTGGGATCGCGAGTTATATTCCTGCCATATTTATGTTTTTGCAGAATATTTTGTTTTTGATGATTTGGGTGCTGTTTTTTAAATATGCGGAAAGCCTTAATGGATGGACTTTGCGTGAAATGATGGTGCTGATCGCTGTTGTCTGCACTGCATTTGGCCTGACATCTTTTTTATGTGGCGGCGGCTATATATTGAACCAAATTATTGACAGCGGCGAGCTTGACAAATATCTTTGCCGTCCTGGCAGCGTGCTTATATCAGCGGTGTTTTCAAATGCGCGGGTGCAAGGCACGGGGGATATGCTGACCGGATTTGCGATTATGTGTTATGTGGCGCAGCTTAATGTCGTGGACTGGCTGTTTTATTTTGGCTGCCTTGGCGCGGCATCATTATTGTTTATATCAATGATAATCATTGTCCAGAGCATTGGGTTTTGGAAAAAAAATTCTGGCTCGCTCTCAGAGGCTTTATTTGAATTTATTATTATTCTGTCATCCATGCCTCAGCATGGTTTTCCTGCTGTGGCGAAGGTTATTATCTTTACGGTGCTGCCGGTCGGTTTTATGGGCTTGTTGCCGGTGATGATTTTCTCAGAGCGTAGCTTGGCTCTATTCATCCCATTATATGGCGCTGCATTTGTGTTTGCATTTATCGCGCGGAGTGTGTTTTATAAAGGCCTCAAGAAATACACTGGCGGAAACGCCATAGGTTGATGAAGTGATAGAAGATGAACGAAGAAAATTGGAATAAAGATAAGAAAAAGGGCGCGCCGCCTGCGGGGCTGTTTTGGACGATCAGAGAATCGGCCTTTGGCGCGGGTGACGAAAAAGCAGCGCTTGATATGGTGCGCGACTTACGGCTGGCTATTTTGGCGATTAACGCTGCGCCTTATGAGAAGAACGCCCATATTATTGAGTTTGTCGCCGAAGGGGCTGGCGAAGAATCTTTGAAAATTCTAGAAGGACTACAGGCGCTTACATCGCATAATGGCTTAGTCTTGTTGGTGCGAGATTCACTCTCTCTCGCCGCGCAATCAAAGGCTGACGGCGTTGTGTTTACTGACCTTACGAAAGCTGTTGAGGCCCGTAATATTATTGGCAATGATCCGATTATCGCAGCGCATATACCAGCCATTAATGATATTCCTGATAATATCGATTTGGCAATTTTTTCTGATAAATGCAGTTTGCAGGATATCACAAAAGTTAAAATAAACGCGCCTTTTACGGTGATGAGTAATCTTGCGCTTGATAATGAAAATTGCGGCGTTTATGTGCAGGCTGGGTGTGACTTTTTAAATGCAAGTGAGTATTTGAATAAGCACTCAGAAGGGGCAGCGAAAGCGGCGGTTAATATGCTTTATGCGATTGACTTAGCGGTGCGCCCTGCAAATGCGCATTAAATGCCCAGCTTAAAGCACGTCTAATGCTTTTTCAGGCGGGCGGGCAATAATTGCTTTGCCATTGCATACGATAATGGGGCGCTCAATTAATTTGGGGTGGGTCGCCATCGCTTTGAATAAAGCGTCACTTTGTGCAGCTTTCAGATTATTATTTTTATACTCATCTTCCTTAACGCGCATCATCGTGCGCGGGGCGTCCAGTGTACCGAGCAAGGCGGCGAGCGCTTTAATATCTTCCTCGCTTAGCGGCGTTTTGAGATATTCGACGACATTGGGGCTGATGCCCTTATCTTCTATGATGGCTAAGGCTTGGCGTGATTTTGAACAACGTGGGTTGTGATAAATGGTGACGCTCATATCTTTGGTGCTCCTTCTTGTCTTTATTTTTCGTTCGCATTGTCGAGCAATGCCAAAAATGCATCTTTATCGGCGAGCATGGCGCGCTGACCGAGCATGTCTTCAGTCTCTAATGCGGCGACTTTTTCGGCAATGGCGGTGATGATAAACTGATTGATTGATGTTTTATCGGCTTTGGCGGCGCGTTTTGTCGCGCGCATTAAAGATTCTGGTAAACGCAGGGGATATTGGCTCATGGCTTTATGCGGCCTTTCTTTTCTTTGCTTTCGCTTTTTGAGGGGCGTCAATTTGTTTTAATGCCTTTTTCGCATTAAGAACGTTCAAATTTAGGGTTTCATTGGCTTGTTTATATAAATCAGGGCGGGCAACAATCACCATATCAGCGCCGCCAATATAAGCGCAGGCGATAGAGAGGTCTTTTTCAGGTTTGTTCATCACCGCATGCCATAATGGGTGGCAGGGGACATAATCAGCCGATGCCGCGAAGAAGGACAGTGTTTCTTCAATCGCGCGAAATTTTAAGCCCAGTTCTTGGCGGTGATCGTAAAGCGCCTGTTCATAAGCGTATAAAAGCGGCGCTGAAAGCAATAGGCGGAACTTACCTGCCGCCAAATGCCGTAGCAATTGATGCTCTGGCGCTGCTTTGCTGCTTAATCCGGAGATTATAATGTCAGGCTCAATCACATATTTCATATCTGAATCTTAACAGCTTGGTGCGTAGCGGCAATATGACAGATGCGCTGATAGTGGCAGAGTCCACAGTTTAAATGTGGCGGTTAACATAATGTTTACCATCATGGTTTATATTTTAGCTATTGTGAATATAAGTATATTTGTTACGGAAGCGCAGCGGCAAAGGACATAAGACGATGATCGAAGACGATAAAGATAATAAAAAAGATAGCTTAGAGAGCAATTTCGGCTTTGTTGGCGGTGAGATTGATTTGGATACGCAAAGCCAGTCTTTAGAGAATTTGACGTCTCCCGTTATGGGCGCTGGCCTCGATATTGAAGATAAAGACGGTGATTATAACGCCGAGCTTTTTGCTGGGATTGATTTTAGCGGCGAAAGCAAAATCGGGATGCGCGGCGAGTATGATTTGTATGATAAGAAAGCTGAGGAAGAAAATGGCTTTTCTTATGATATTAATGCCGTAGGCAACCTCATGTATGCAACGCGGGCGGGAGGGTTTGTCAGCTCGATTGGGCTGCAAGCCGAAGCGACGATGTTAGAAGGCCATCTCAAAGGGCAGGCAAGCGCAGGTTATGTGAAATCTGCGAATGCAGAGCAGAGCGGGTTTTACAGCCAAGTTCGCGCGGATATTGATTTTTCAAAAGATGAATGTACAGGCTTTATGCAAAAAGGCTGCCTGACGAATTTGGCGCAGGCGACGTTCCCACCAGAAGGTGGCTATAGCTTCCGTAATGAATTTTTGCATGATATCGTTTATCAAGGGCAGAAGTTAAATGTACGGGCTGGCCCATCTCTCGAAGTAAATTCTGAGAATAGTGGCGTTGTCGCAGGCGTGGCGCTGCGCGTAGATTTTGACCTATAAGGCGTTATTCTGCGGTGACTTTGCGCAAATCGGCCTCGGCCTTAATCCAGCTTTCTAAATAGGGGTCTAAAGGCGGCTTTTCGCGCGCTGTGTCCCCCGCTTCTGCTAAAAAACGTTCAGTGGGGAGCAGTTTTTTAGTATCTCCGCCATCAAAAAAACTGCCTTTGACAAGGGCGATCGCCGCAACCGCGCCGTCTTTTTTGCCGCCATTAATAATGAAGCGCTGTTCCATATAAAACCAGCCCTCATCCCAATATTTGACATCAGTCGTTAGTGTGAACCTTTGAAAAGGCAGCAAAGGGATGCGGTAGCGTATTGTACTTGCGCCAAGCACAGGCAGCCATTTTTCATTATTCACCGCTTTAAACATGCCGCTTTGCAAAATTAAATCAAGGCGCCCTAAATCCATTAAGGCCAAATAACGCGCATTATTCATGTGCCGGTTCACATCAAGGTCAAAAGGCCAGACGGTGAAGCGTAATGCGCCTTTTTCGGTCAGTGATTTTTTGGGGGATTTTTTGAAAAAATGCGAAAGTAAAAGCGCAATTAAGCGAAAGTATAAATTCATGATATGCCATTTCAGTTAAGGGGCTTATTTATAAGGGGCGGATAAATAAACGTAGCGTTAATCTTGCCTTAATGATTATAAGGCTAGTATTGGCCTATGAGAAGCACTATATGCAACATATTACATGCGGCTTTTATCGCGCCATTTACCTCACTCTCCTTGTGTATTGTATATTTGGGGGCGTTTGTGTCTATGACGGGCATTACGGCAGTACAATTATTTATGGTGTTTGATTTTGCTTCGCTTGGTATGTGGGCGGTGATGGAACATTTTGTTGTGCGCTCTTTATTTGTTTCGATGATGATTATGCCGCTTTGGCTTTGGCTCTCGACAGTTATGCCGTTCAAGAATTATGCCTATCTCGTGCTTGGCGCGCAGGTCATTACAGGCGCAATGTTGTTTTTAGTCGGGCAGGATGCGCCCGTTTGGATGTCAACGCTGCTGTTTTCTATCTCTGTGTCGTCTTACTGGACGATTTTCCATTTAATGATGTCTTTCTCCGTGAGCGATCATAACTCCGCAAATGAAGTTTGCATGGCTGATGCGGGCGTAACCGCAGGGGTGCTGCTGGGCAGTATTTTGGGCGGCGTTGCTTTGACGTACGGCCTTGGCGTACAGACGTTTATCATGGGTACGGTAATGATGTTTATTGGCACGTTGATTGTTAGCGTCCTAATTTATCAGAAAGTACAAAAAGGTGAATTTGCCTTGCGTTTCCTGAGCGAAGGTGAGGAATTATCGTGGCGTACAGTACAAAGCCAAAGCAAGAATATTTATTCCACCGCCTATGAAGGCGCATTTCAAGTCGTGGCGGACTTTTTAGCGCCCGTATGGCTTAAATTAATGTCGGTTAGCGCCCTTGGCGTGGGTATATTAAGCGCAGCTAAAATTGGCTTGAAATTAGTGGTCTCGCCGATTGTTGGGCATTTCGCTAATCAAGGCTCTGATTCAAACGCGACCCATAGTCATGATTTAGAAATTGGCCTTGCGTTGAAATGTGCAGGATGGGTGCCGTGGCTGTTTATGCAGAATCCGATGCTTTATGCATTTTCAAGTTTGTTTTGGACGGGCGGGCAGCATTTCTTCAGCATTGGCCTTGCGAGCCGCTGGTATAAGCAGCGCTCTGTATTTAAACTCGCTGTACGTGAATTCTCTTTGGGGCTAGGACGTTTAACGGCGACTTTGGTTGCAGTGCCGCTGCTTTATTGGTCAATGCATTCTTATATTGTGTTCTCAATATTACTTTCGAGCATGATGTTGCTGACGACGAGTTTTAGTAAAAATCTTGCAGCGGCGCATATGCCAACATTGTTTTCTCGTCTGCGGCGTAACGCAGTATAAAATGGCGCGCATGTTGCTGCCGATATGATAAGGGCTTTCCCTATGGATTATAATGAGGTGATAAATTTTTGGTTCTCTGAGCTTTCTCCTGCGGATTGGTTTGCCAAAAGTGATGTTCTTGATGCGCAAATAAGCCAGCGTTTTGTAAAGCTGCATAGCGTGGCATGTTTAGGCGAATGTTATTCTTGGCGCGAGACGGCATTAGGCCGCTTGGCTGAAATTATTACTTTAGATCAATTTTCACGCAATATGTATCGTGATACGCCAGCCAGTTTTGCTTCGGATGCACAGGCGCTTGCATTGGCGCAGGAAGCCGTCGCGCATGGCGTTGATAAGGCGCTGAGCAGTGACGATGAACGCGCGTTTTTATATATGCCTTATATGCATAGTGAATCCTTATTGATCCAAGATGAAAGCGTGCGACTGTTTGACGCTTTGGCGAAGCGCAGCTACGTGGATTTCGCGCTAAAGCATCGTGACATCATTGTTTCTTTTGGGCGCTATCCTCACCGTAATGATATACTTGCGCGCACGCCTACGGCAGAAGAAGCCGCGTATCTTGCACAAGGCGGGCAGCGATTCTAAAGAAAATATAGTTAAACGATTAAGCTAATGCAGGAATAATCGCGGAAACAGCTTGGCTTGTTATATTTCGTCTGTCTTGATCTGTATTGATTTTTGTCCAGCGAACATCACCTGTACCAGCCTTGATTTGCAGGTCAATTACCATGCTGTTGGCATCTGAAATGCTTTGTTCATTTGCGGCGCGGTCATCAGCGCGCTGCTTTATGGTGTCGATAGGCGCATCAAGCCATAGGCCAATAAACTTAACGCCATTGTCATGGGCAAGGTTTTCAATATCTATGCGCGTTTCAGCTTTGGCGAAGGTGGCGTCAACGATAATAATTTCATTGTCAAAATTTGCTTTAATATCAGCAAGCATTTTTTCATGTGCTTTTACGCCGTAAGCGGAGCTATAGGCTTCAACAGGGAGAGGGCTGTAAAGGTCTGGCTCTTGGGCGTTTTCTTGCGCCCAGAGCGTTTTGCGCACAATGTCAGAACTGACGCTCGCCTGCGTTGGCGGGTTAGCGAATGTTGCAAAAATTTGTGAAAGATTATCGCTAAGTGTCGTTTTACCTGTACCTGATAGGCCGCCAATGGCAATAAGCGTTGTTTGCATTTGTGACATAATTTTGCTCCCTTGTGATAGAGGGGTTATAAAGGAGTGTTTTGTTTATGTCAATATGGCTATGTTTTTGTAGCGCTGATGAATGCTTTGATTTTCTCAATATCCTTAACGCCTCGCGTGCTTTCAACGCCTGATGAAACATCGACGGCGCTGGGGCGCAGTAACGCGATCGCGTCGCCAACGTTTTCCGGCGTTAGGCCGCCTGCAAGCATCCATGGTAGGGAAATATTTTGGTTTTCGAGCAGTGTCCAATCAAAATTTATGCCATTACCGCCAGTAAGTTCGTCGTCGTTAGTGGGTTTTGCATCAAAAAGCAGCCAGTCGCATAGTGGTTCATAGCGCCCAATTTGCGCCAGATCATTTGCGGTTTTTATTGGGATAGCCTTCATAATGGATTTCTCATAGCGCTTTTTAATCTCCGCGCAGCGCTCTGGGCTTTCGCCGCCATGGAGCTGTATTATATCAAGATATGTACTTACGATATCAAGCTCTTCATCTGATGGGTCAACAAAAAGGCCCACACAGCGCGTCGTTGTCGAAAGGCTGCGTATATAGCGGATCAGCGCAAGCGCTTTCGCGGGGGTAATATTGCGCGGCGAAGCGGGGTGGAAAACAAGGCCAATATATGCTGCGCCGGCATGAATGGCGGCCTCTGCCGCTGCGGGGGTGGTGATGCCGCAAATTTTGACTTGGCTATGTGTCTTTGGGCAATTTGACATGTTGTTTATAGGCTTTCTAATATATCTATAGCGGCCTGTCTTAGGTCGGCGGCTTTGGTGATGGGGCGGCCTATAACCAAATGTGTCGCGCCATTTTTCAGCGCGTCATGCGGTGTCATGACCCTTTTTTGATCGTTATTTGCGCTGCCCGCAGGGCGAATGCCGGGGGCCATAAGGGTGAAATCATCACCGCAAGCAGCGCGCAGAGCCGTGATTTCATGGGCGGAGCAAACAACGCCGGCAAGCCCTGCTTGCTGCGTTAGCTTAGCAAGGCGTAGGACTTGATCTTGTACAGGCGTTTGCTGCCCGACGGCATCAAGGCTCTCTGCGTCTAATGCGGTGAGCACCGTTACGGCGAGAAGTTTTGCGGGATTGTCTGCGGCGTTTACGGCCTCTAGGGCGCGCTCCATCATTTCTAACCCGCCCGAAGCGTGTAAGTTGGTGTAATCAACGCCAATGTCACTGAGCGTACGCAATGCGGCGGCAACCGTATTGGGAATGTCATGGAATTTGAGGTCGAGGAAAATGCTAGTATGCGGATGTTTGTCACGCATAGCGCCAACGCCTTTCACGCCCTGCGCCATAAAAAATTCTAAGCCTAATTTTATGCCAATCGGTAAACCATCAAGTTTGGTGCTAAGGGTGAGAGCATCATCTAAACTGGCGACATCACAGGCGCAATATATTTTCGGTAGTTTTGACACGTTCTTCCCTTTTCTTCTTGACCTGTTTAATACGCCACTAATTTAGCGCAAAAAAATAGCCCCGCCAATATCTGGGGGGCTATTTTTAAAATCTTTAATCACGGATGATTTATTTCTTGTCGCCTTCGTTAAGCGCTGCGCCAAGAATATCACCAAGAGATGCACCTGATTCTGTTGAACCAAATTCATCCATTGCTGCTTTATCTTCGTCAAGTTCGCGTGCCTTAATAGACAAGCCAAGCTTGTGAGATTTTGCATCAACAGTAAGAACTTTCGCATCAAGTTTTTCACCAATCGCGAAACGGTCAGGGCGTTGTTCAGAACGCTCACGAGAAAGGTCAGCCTTTTTAATGAAGCCAGTAAGCTTGTCATTAACAGAGACTTCAACGCCTTTATCGTTAACTTCTGTGATTGTACCTGTAACCACTGCGCCTTTTGCGATGCCGTCAAGGGCGCCAGCAAATGGGTCGTCAGAAAGTTGCTTGATACCAAGGGCAACGCGCTCTTTTTCAGCATCAATGTCAAGGATCTTAACTTTAACGCTATCACCTTTGTTGAATGCTTTAAGGGCTTCTTCGCTTTGGTCTTCCCAAGAAACGTCAGATAAGTGAACCATGCCGTCAATATCGCCAGGCATACCAACAAACAGACCGAACTCAGTGATGTTGCGAATTTCGCCTTCAAGTTCTTGACCTGGTTTGTGGTTTTCAGCGAATGATGACCATGGGTTATCTTGACACTGTTTGATACCAAGAGAAATACGACGTTTTTCTTGATCGACGTCCAGAACCATCACTTCAACTTCTTGTGAAGTAGAAACGATTTTACCTGGATGTGCGTTTTTCTTTGTCCAAGACATTTCTGAAACGTGGACAAGGCCTTCAATGCCGTTGCCAAGTTCAACAAATGCACCGTAATCAGTGATATTTGTAACGCGACCTGTGAATTTGCTGCCAACAGCGAACTGTGATGCAACGCCTTCCCATGGGTCAGTTTCAAGTTGTTTCATACCAAGTGAAATACGCTGTGTTTCTTGGTTGTAACGAATAACTTGTACGTCGATCGTTTTACCAACTTCAAGGACTTCTGATGGGTGGTTAACACGCTTCCAAGAAATGTCAGTAACGTGCAATAGACCATCAACACCGCCAAGATCAATAAATGCGCCGTAATCAGTGATGTTCTTAACAACGCCTTGAAGAACTTGACCTTCGCTAAGGTTGTCCATAAGGTCGCTGCGCGCTTCCTGACGGCTCTCTTCAAGTACCGCACGACGAGAAACAACAATGTTTCCGCGTGTTTTGTCCATTTTAAGAACGTAGAATGGCTGTGGTGTACCCATAAGTGGAGATACGTCGCGTACAGGACGGATGTCAACTTGTGAACCTGGTAAGAACGCAACTGCGCCGCCAAGATCAACAGTGAAACCACCTTTAACGCGGCTAAAGATAATACCTGTAACGCGTTCGTTTGCTTCATGTTGTTTTTCAAGTTCAACCCAAGCTTCCTCACGGCGTGCTTTTTCACGGCTAAGGCTTGTCATGCCGTCACGGCCTTCCATGCGTTCGATGAATACGTCTACTTCATCGCCGATTTTAAGGTCGAGGTCTTCGCCAGGTTTAGTGAATTCGCGTAAGTCAATGCGGCCTTCAGATTTCAAGCCAACATCAATAATTGCAAGGTCAGATTCAAAGCCAACGACTTTACCCTTAACAACTTTACCTTCAAAATTTTGCGTTTCGCCAAGAGATTCAGCAAGAAGAGCTGCAAACTCTCTTGATTCTTCTTGGTCTTGTAGATTAGCAGCAATATGTGCCATATTTTAGTTTCCTTTCAAGTTAATATCTACATATAAAGTGATTTTTTAAGGGTCAGGAGTGCGCCTACCATATGGGAACTAACCCCAAAATAAACGTCACTTGCCCATCACTCTATATGCGCTTGCGGGTGTTGTACGCGATTAGCCCATAAATATCAAGCCTTTGAATCGAATAATCGCTAAAAAAAGCGATAATTTCGCGCTATATGGAAATTACATTGACATAACACGGCTTATTGGCGTATAAAAACCATTCAATCTTCGTCTGTTGAAGCCGAGATGTAGAAAGAATATATAAGGGACAATAGCCATGGTGATCAATTTAAACACAGCGCATTTATCAAGTATAAACGACAAAGATTCTGCCGCTGCGCAGCAGGCGATATCACTTGCTGATAATTTAAAATCCTTTGTGTTACAAAGCGCCGATCCTTATATCCAGAGCGCGATGAAGGGCGCAGGTAAGAAGCCCTTCAAAGAAAAGTCGCAAAGCTACCTTGATGCTTTGGGTGTGATATTCAAAGCGGCGCAAGTTACCCGCCTTGCCACATTGATGCACGGCCTTTCTGATGTGTCATTTACTTACGAGTTTGCCGAACAATTCTATCATAATGGCGAGCTTGGTTCGTCGTATTATAAAATTCCCGAAAAAAGTTATAAAAGAGGGGCGCATCAAGGCTTGTTGAGTGATAGCCACAACGAAAAATTTGTTGCAGATTTAATCGTTGGTTATGAGAAGAATATGAGCATAGACACACAAGGTGTTGAAAACTGGGTAAAGAATTTGCGTCCATGCAGGGGGCGCTCTGTATTAAATCCTATATCAAGTTTACATGCTCAATTGCATGATTTATTAGAACCTGTTTGCCGCAGCAAAGGCGTATCAGGGGCAGAGCAGCGCTTCACAGGCGAAGTTTTTTTCAAGCAGCGTGAAACGGTACTAAGCCTCTGTGAAAATGGTTCAGATTATGACGTTAAACCAGAAGCGATAGACGGTTTGCAGAAATTTTCTGAGGGAATCATGTTGGATGCAGCGCGCTTGCAATCTTATTTGGATGAAAATACGCACGTACAAGGCAATAAGGCCGCGGCGTTGCTGCCTGAAATTAAGGCGGGGCTTGCAAGCCATCAGGCGACATTATCGGCAGAGGGCACGGGGCTGTCAGCTATGTTGCTTAACTACACCAAACAGGCCAAACACATCGCCGCGCAAAAAGAGCAGCTTACCAGCTTTAAAGATATGGTTACGCGTGAGCGATATATCAATGTTCTTGAAGGCGGCGGTTATGAGCATTTGGTGGTGAGCACGAGCATACAAAATACAGCGCTAGATTATATCAACCTATCCCTCGAATGCCTTGAGTATGAAGAGGATGGAGTGCAGGATTCAGCTCTCACAGCGAAACGCGATCAGAAAAAAGAACAGCTTGAAGCGCATTACCAAAAAGCCGATATGATAAACCAGACAATTGCTTTTTTAAAAGCGCCGCGCATTGCTGCGCTTGAGGGCGCTGCGGCATCGGATTTTTCGCATGATACATGTGCGTTAATGGATAATGCGCTGCATTTAGCGCAAGATTGCGCGCGGCAAATCGAACAAAAACTTTACTGTGCGCTCAAAGCTAGCGGTAAATATGGCGAAGCAAATTTAATGGCGGCCTTTATCGCAGCAGCACAGAGCAAAGAGCCGATAAATGTCACTATCGCGCCGCGAGACCCAGAAAAAGAGCAAGAAAAAGAAAATGGCTCTGTGCCAGTCATAGAAATTATAGAACGCCCAATGGCAGAAAAAATAAATGCGCTGCTTAAGGCTGACTTAATGATGCATGGCTGGGATGGTGAACTACCCGAGGGCTGGGCAGCAAAGAACATGCCCGATAGCGGCGTACTGACCCATTACGAAAACCACCCATATACATGGCTTAGCGCGTTTTACCAAAGCCCTTCGCCGTTAAGCGCAAGCGAAGGCTTTGTTGAAAAAGACCTTGCGCACCGTATGGACTGTATTAAAAATATCGGTCAGTACCTTACGAAAGCGAAGCCGCATGTTGATAGCGCGGCGCAAGCTAACATTGAAGATACACTCGCCCTTATTGGCGGGCAGCTATGGCCTAAATTGGCGGCGCTGCAAGCGGCGTGCGGTTTTACAAGTAATGCCGAAAATGATAATGCGCCCGCGCAGACATCTGCGAAAACAAATCGGGGCTATATGCCACATACCGGTGGTTAAAGGGCTGACGGCTAAAAATTCTGATATCTTGATTGCTAAATTCTGCCTCTCGCGCTACTCTCTTGCGGTAGAGTAATAGATATTTCAGGAAGCCACACGCCATGACACAGCCCCTTAAACATGACCATATCCTCATCCTCGATTTCGGATCGCAAGTGACGCAGCTTATTGCGCGGCGCGTGCGTGAAAGCGGCGTGTATAGCGAAGTGTGGCCGTTTAATGATGCAAGCCTTGAAAAAATCAAAGACTACAACCCCAAAGGTATTATCCTTTCTGGTGGGCCATGTTCGGTGGGTGATGAAAACGCCCCCGCCGCGCCTGATGGTCTGTTTGACCTCGGCGTGCCAGTGCTTGGCATTTGTTACGGGCAGCAAACCATGGCGAAACAGCTTGGCGGCGTTGTTGAAGGCTCAGACCACAAAGAATTTGGCCGCGCCATCATCGAAATCAAAGAAGATTGCGCCTTATTCCGCCATATTTGGCCTGTTGGCGGGCGCCATACAGTGTGGATGAGCCATGGCGACCGCGTTAGCGCCCTGCCAGAGGGGTTTCGCATTGTCGCGGCATCCGAAGGTGCGCCCCATGCGGTGATTGCCAATGATGAACAAAAATTCTACGGCGTACAGTTCCACCCCGAAGTCGTCCACACACCAGAAGGCGCGGCGCTCCTCAAAAACTTCACCCATCATGTTTGCGGCTGCGCGGGGGATTGGACAATGGCGGCTTTCCGCGCCGAAAGCCAAAAACGCATCAAAGAGCAAGTGGGCGATGGTCACGTAATTTGCGGCCTTTCTGGCGGCGTTGATAGTTCGGTCACGGCCGTGTTAATCCACGAAGCGATTGGCAAGCAGCTGACCTGTATTTACGTTGATACAGGCTTTATGCGCGCGGGGGAGACCGAGCAAGTTTTGGCGATGTTCAAAGAACATTATCAAATCAACCTCGTCCATGTTGATGCATCGGAGCGTTTCCTCTCCGCCCTTGATGGCGTCAGCGACCCTGAAGAAAAACGCAAACTCATCGGTAAAATCTTCATTGATATATTTGATGAAAGCGCCGATAAAATCGCCAAGGAAATGGGGCGCAAACCTGATTTTCTTGCGCAGGGCACGCTCTACCCCGATGTTATTGAATCGGTATCATTTAGCGGCGGCCCATCAGTGACGATTAAAAGCCACCATAATGTTGGCGGCCTGCCCGCCCATATGAAACTTGATTTGGTTGAACCGCTGCGCGAACTTTTCAAAGACGAAGTGCGCCGCCTAGGCCATGAACTCGGTATGCCCGACAGCTTCATTAAGCGCCACCCCTTCCCAGGGCCAGGCCTTGCCATCCGCATCCCCGGCGCGGTGAGTTTTGAAAAATTAGAAATCCTGAGAAAAGCCGACACCATCTACCTCGAAGAAATTCGCAATGCGGGGCTATATGACCAAATCTGGCAAGCCTTCGCCGTCCTCCTCCCCGTCAAAACCGTCGGCGTAATGGGCGATGGCCGCAGCTATGACCATGTCTGCGCGCTCCGCGCCGTCACCGCCATAGACGGCATGACCGCCGATTTCTACCATTTCGACCATGAATTTTTAGGTAGAGCAGCGACACGGATTATCAATGAAGTGCGCGGGATTAATCGGGTGGTTTACGATATTACAAGTAAGCCCCCTGGGACGATTGAGTGGGAGTAGGGGGATGAATGAAATATTTGCAAACTATAATGTTGGAGACTTCCTTAGTGTATGGCAGACGCTGCTAGCTGGTGCAGTAGCGTTCTTTGGAGCTTTTTTAACATGTATAATTTTAATTATACAGCATAGATTTGATAAAAAGAGACATAGAGAAGATAGAGAAAGAGAAGCTTTTTACCATAGAAGCCAGTTGCCAGACGCGCTTTGCGACCTTGTCGGATATTCAGAAGCTTGCTTTAAATATGTTTATGACGATGCGCCTTTGCCAGAAAAGCCTGTTGAATCTATCGGTGTGTTAAAGCTAAATATACGCTATTCCGATATTAAAACATCACAAAGTCTTTTTGAAATCATCTCTTTTTATCAAGTTCATAATTCTCGTCTTGAAGCATATCATGAGAGCCTCGCTATGAATAAGACGGAGAATATGCTGTATGATATTGCAAAGCTCTATCATTTTTTCAACAGTCTATTTTCTTATGCTCGTAATGAAGCCAAAACAGTCAACCGTATATTCCCCTCCAAAGAAGAAATGGAAAAATCTGTAAAGGATGTAATTGGTCGAGACCGTGTCTACAATGAAAGGACTAAGTTTGAACATATATTTGCTGATGCTGAGAAGCACCGCGCAACAGAAGCTTTTTATTTGAGGTCTAAAGCTTTCCGAAGTATTAAACGCTATACTGATAAAATCAAAACAAAACTTCTGAGAGTAGGCTAAAGAACTCTGTCACAGCATATGTCTTGTATGTCAGTTAAAAAGCTGGAAGCTTCTGTCATTGGCGAACATCTAATGCACCGCCCCACCATAAAAATACCAGCCCAGACCAATAATAAATAACGCATTGCCGTACAGCCCGTGTTCAAGTGTGACGAGGGCGAGGGAGTGTGTACGTCTGTACGTTTCGGCGAAGATGAGCCCGCCGATAAGGCTAAGGACGGGGGCGACGGGGTTGAGGTAGAGTATGTGCGCATAGGCAAAGACAAGTGCGCTTGCCACGACCATTTTGCGCCCTTCGCCGAAAAAGCGGCGGTAGCGGCGGAAGAAAAAGCTACAGAAAATAAATTCCTGCGGCAGGGCGGAAAGCAGCGGGTACATACAGAGCAAAATCAGCACAAATTCAGGGCTGGTTTTCGGCAGAAAGAAAAGCCGCGGCGCATCATAAAAATACAGAAATGCGATCATCGCGATTGATGCCACGACCCAGCGGATCAGCAAAGGCGGCATAAAGCTTTTTTTGACTTGGCGGAACTTAAAGGCATCCTTTAATTCACCCGCATAGCATATGCGCATAATGATAAACCCATAAAGCGCCGCCCCCCACAGGAAGCTAAACATAAACGGCGCAGATTTGGTGAAAATAATATAGCTCGGCAAGGCAATGCAGAGTATTAAAAATTCAATCACCATAAAGGCGCGATGGGTTAAGATGCGGCGTAATGGCGCGGTCATTTTATTGCTCCCACAGTGCTTTTAAAATGCGCTGCGTCAATGGCGAGGCGGGGTCCGACATTGCGAGGTTCATTTCGCGGTGGCTGAGGCCGTCTATGATATGGGTTTCGCTTTGCCCGCCCGCTGTTTTAATCGCGGCGGTGAAGTCATGGGTTTGCGCCACTGCGTCAGGGCGCTTGCCTGTAACGAAACAGATGAAGGGCGGCAGGTTTTTATTATTCTGCACATAGCTGAGCGGCGATGCGGCTTTAATTTGCTGCGGCGTTGTACCAAATGTGGCATCAATTTTCGGCTGGACAAAGCGTTTACCCATAACGAGTGGGACAGAAAAATCATAGCTTGCTGTGTCATTAGGGATGACGCTTTTAAACAATAAGGGCGATAAGCCATGCGCGCCGAGGTACCTGCCATCGGTCGCGATCAGCGCGGCAAGATGCGCGCCTGCGCTATGCCCCGCAATATGGATGCTGTGCTTATTGCCGCCATATTGGTGAATATTATCATAGACCCATTTAACCGCAGCGGCGCTGTCTTCGGCCTGTGCGGGGTGTTTATCTTTGGGGGATAGGCGGTAATTTATGCTGATGAAAACCGCGCCTTTATTGGCATAAAATGCGCCGTGTTCTTTGGCCATAGATTTATCGCCTCTTTGCCAGCCGCCACCATGGATGAAGATTAAGACGGGTTTGAGGGCTTTTAGGCCTTGCGGCGCGTAAATGTCGAGTTTTTGTAATGTGCCTTTGCCGTAAGCAATGTCTTTGGCCGTCAAAATATTATCTGCATATGCATGACTGTTTAAGGCCGTGATAAATAAGGCAATAAGCGCTAATGTATCTAGGCGTAAATTCTGCATAATCGTCCTCCCCAAAATTTATTCATCATGATATAAACGCGGTGGACAAGAAAACCCTGCGCCTTGAATCGGCGCGTTAGGGTAACATGACATATTCTTCATGGGTGATTTTGCCGTTTTTCCATGTTTGAATATGCTTGCCTGTAAAGGCGTAATTTTCATTGGTTTTGGTGGTAATATCGTAATGGAACGTGATTTCGGCGATATCGCCTTTGATCTGTTTTTCGATGAGGGTAATGATAAAAGCGGCGATGGATTCAACATAAGGTTTTTGTTTGGCAGTGGCTTCTTCGCGCGATCTTGCGAATTCTTCGCCGTTGGAGCTCATGGTGATATGCTCATCATAATATTGTGCGCCCAGTTCTAATATGCGCCCTTCCATATTCATTTTTATAAAACCGTCAACGTGCTCTTCCATGATGTGCATTCCTTATATTTTGCATTAACCGAGGGAAGTATAACGGAAAATGCGCAATGATGCATGTTGAATTTTGTACTCATCCGCAGTGGTTATATGGCGCATTTTCCGTTATGATATGTGCAGAAAAACCATATGGCAAAGATAAGGGCATATTTTATGGCAATGATTTCAGTGCGGGGCTTAAATTTTGAATATCCGCCGCAAAAGATTCTCACCGATATAAACTTTGAATTGGACGAGGGTAGCGTCACGGCGCTTGTTGGACCCAATGGCGCAGGGAAAACGACATTGCTGCGCTGTTTGACCAATTTAGAAGCGCCGCTTTCAGGCCATATAGAGGTTGATGGCATTAATATTCATCGCCACCCGCGCAAAGCGCATCGCAAAATGGGGTATTTGTCTGATTTCTTTGGTCTGTATAATGATTTAACCGTCCGTCAGTGTCTAACCTATACCGCGTGGTGTCAAAAACTGCCCAAGGCCGATGTGCAAAAACGCGTTGAAGCGGTCGCCGAAGATGTTGAGATTACGGATTATCTTGATAAAAAAGCGGGCAGCTTATCGCGCGGTTACCGTCAGCGCCTTGGCGTTGGTATGGCGATGATCCATGAGCCGAAGATTTTGTTTTTGGATGAACCGGCTTCTGGCTTAGACCCCGAAGCGCGGGTCAATTTATCAGCCTTTATTGTCCGCTTGCAACAGCGCGGCATGACGATTATTGTTTCTTCGCATATATTGGCAGAGCTTGAAGATTACTGCACCGATATGCTGGTTATTCGCGATGGTGAAATACGCTCTCATGTTAAACTCTCGGAGCATCAAGGCGCGCAGGTTACGCGCATTGAAATGAGCTTGTTGACGCAGAACGCCGCGCATGTGGAACTGATAGCTGCGCACCCTGAAGTGAGCCAGTGTTATCAAGAGGGGGAAGATGTGCAATGTGATTTTACAGGCGACGCCGCCGCGCAGAGCGCATTTTTGAAATACTTAATTCAGCATGATGTCCCTGTATCGCGCTTTGTGCCAATGGCGCGGACATTAAAATCCGCCTATATGGATTTAGCAAATACACCAAAAGCGGAGCAAAGCGCATGATTATCATAAACCCTGAATTTCATCGTAATTTATGGCTTAAATTTTCTACTTTTCGCCTTGCAGCAATGCCGATTTTCTTGCTTGGTTATTTATATATAGCAGGCACGTCATGGGGCGCAAATGACGCTGTGCTGTTTAGTACAAGCTTACCAATCTGTTTTGTCGTTTTGTGCATATTTGGTACCTATGAAGCGGCAAAAACATTGCGCAGTGAGATAAAGGGCAATACGTGGGATTTCCAAAAAATGTCAGCCATTGGCCCATGGCAGCTTGCCATTGGTAAATTATTTGGCGCGACTTCATATGCGTGGTATTTCGGTATTCCTTTATTGGCTGTGATGGCGTTTAACTATCCGCATGACGCATTTGGCGCGGCGACGCCGTCAGTGGGCGTGTTTTTAACAGCGAGCGTACTTGGTGCGGTATCAGGTCATGCGAGCGCCTTGCTGACCTCGCTCGCCAGTCTGCATTCAAAACGGATGCGGGTAATTTTACCGCTGATTATCGGCATTGCGGTAGCCAGTTGGGTGTTTAAGGCGATTATTGGCTATGATCTGCCTTTTGCAGTAATGGGGAGCGCTGATGGTTTCGTGCTCTGGCACGGTTTCATGGTGAGTAAATCGCATTTTGATTTATACAGCGTTTTATTTGTGCTGTTTTGGGTGGTGGTTGCGATACAGCGTTTGCTGCGCTTGGAGCTGCAATATAAAAATGCGCCGCTTGTCTGGGCGGCTTTTGTTGTCAGCATGGCTGTTTACATGGCGGGGCTTTCTTCGCAGGGCGGGGCTTTCATTGTTGAAAAATTCACGCTTGCCATGCAGTACTGGCTTGCTTTTTCTGTCGTGGCTGTATTGCTTTATATCAAAATGCTTGAAGAATCAAAGGACATCATGCCGTATAAACGCTTTGTTGCGGCGTGGCGGGCGCGTGATTGGTCGCTTGCCTTTCTTAATGTACCGCGCTGGGCTGTAACGCTGTGCTGTGCTTTGCCGCTTTTGGTGGCGCTGTATATTTCCTTTCCATCTGAAGGGGGGCGCATTGAATTTTCAATGTTTCATTTAGGACTTGGCATGTTGTTGTTTACCTTGCGTGACGGTCTTGTTTTACATGCTGTTTTATTGGGACGTACAGGGCGCTTTGTTGGCTTTAAATTGCTGTTTTATTATTTTGTAATGTATTTCTTGGCGATCAGCGTAACGCTGGATGGCGCATTTGACACGCGCGAGAGTTTTGAAGCGGCGTTTATGAGCGGTGGCGGCATTAGTTTCTTTTTACCGACGGGTACAGGCGGGTTTATCAACTCATGCGGGGCGATCGCCCTGCAATGTGTTGGCGCGGCGTGGTTCTTGAATTACCGTTTAAAGCTCTTTACGAAGGCAAAATAATATAGGGAAAAGTGTAATGGGTTTTGCGTTATTTAAAGCGTTGCTTTCTGGCTTAATTGTTTCTGCGGTATCTGAAGTGACCAAGCGTAGCGCTGCTTTGGGTGCGCTTGTGGCTTCGCTGCCGATTATTTCTGTGCTGGCAATGATCTGGATTTGGGTTGAAACCAAAGATGCAGAGCGCATTGCGTCCCACGCCGAGGCGACCTTTTGGATGGTTCTGCCATCCTTGCCGATGTTTTTGGTGCTGCCTATATTGCTGCGCGGTAATGTACCGTTTTATGCGGCGCTTGGCCTGTGCTGCGCCCTGACCACCGCGCTATATTTTGTGATGGTCTGGATTATGAAGAAGTTTGGCTTTGGATTCTAAGGCGAATGCTTTCGCGTGATGATGTGCATAGTGGCGCAGTTTTTACCTTGATGGTCTGCGTAGCTTTTGGCGGTACGCCGAAACGGTAATAGCGGTTATATATTGTCAGTGCAACAATCGAAAACGCCGCTAAAAAATCAACGCCGAAGACTAGCGTGGTCACAGGGTCGCGCAAGACGACAATAGCGTATGTCAAAGATACCGAGGCTTCGGCTGTCCATAAGAGCCATGTTGTAATCGGTGTGCTGATAGAGTGCCCAGTGGACTTAATTAGGGTATAGATTTGCGGACCATATCCAAAAGCTGCGATGGCAGCCATAAAAGAATAGGCAAGGATCAGATAGTCTTGGAATGAATGTAATAATAATACTTTCATATGTCGAATTTTAGCGACGAAAGGTTAATATAGTTTAAAGACGTTGATATAAAGCGCATAAACAGTGATGAGGATAGCGCTATTGATAAGAACAAGGGTAAAGGGTTTTGCCCCTTGTTGGCAAAGTGCCTTGAGTGATGTTTTAAGGCCAACGGCGCTCAGCGCGATAATCAGCGCCCAATGGCTCGCCGCATTTAACCATTGGCGCAGTCCTTCAGGAATAAAGCCAAATGCGTTGAGGGCAAGCAATGCAATAAAGCCGAGGAGGAAAAGCGGGAATGTAAATTTTGACGCTTTGCTTGTATCGTTCTGATTATCAGTTTTCTGCGTTTTATTGATGTAAAACCCAAGCAAAATCAGCACGGGGATTAACATGAAAACGCGGATCAGTTTGACGAGTACCGCTTGATCGCCAATTTCAGGGGAGAGGCTATAACCCGCGCCAACCACTTGCGCGACATCATGCACCGTGCCGCCAATGAATAAGGCGGCTTGCTGGTCGCTGAGGTTCAATAACGGCAGGACGAGCGGGTAGAATATCATCGCCGCTGTACCAATGGCGGTAACGGCAATTATTGCGGCGGCGGTGTTGTGTTCATTGTCTTTTTGGTGCGGCAGTAAAGCGGCAATCGCCATCGCGGCTGACGCGCCGCAAATTGCCGTCGCGCCGCCAAGTAATATGCCAAGGGCGCTGTTTATTTTAAGTATTTTTGCGGCAATGATGCTGATGGCGATGAGGGCGAAGGTCACGGCAATAATAAATAGAATTGTCTCCGCACCGAGCGCTGCAAGGTCAGAAAATACAAACCGCGCCCCGATCAGTACAACGCCAAGGCGCAAAATTGTTTTGGCGCTGAAATTAATGCCGGCATGAAGGCGCTTATCAGAACAAAATGGATTAAGGGCAAAGCCGCAAGCAAGGCAAATCAGCATCACAGGCCAATGCAGCGAGAGTGAAATATATTTCGCCGCCATGGCAATGAATACGCAGAGCAAGATACCGAGCAGGTGTTTTTTTGCGTTAATAAGACTTTCTGCGTTCATGGATTAAGCTCATGTTATATCGTAATTTTTAACGTCTATATCTTTGATAGCAATTTATTCGCGCCGCGCCTATAAAAAAAATATAGAATACTTTTTTCTTGTTCTTGTTATGTAAATTGTGTTAGTTTTTTTCAGTAAATAAAGAACAGCCAGCATAAGGCTTAGAGTTTCAGTGAGTTGTTAAAAAGGGTCTGTGTTATCACAGGCTCTTTTTGGTTTTAATAGCGGCTTGTTTTATGGCGCATATAAAGGACGAATGGCACAATAAAACAAATGACATTTAGTAATAACCAGATATAGACAATGCCGTTAAAACCCAAAAAAGGCAGATGATAACCAATTTTATCAAAATCACCAAATCCATGCGCACCTTTCTGCTGGAAATAGGCGAGGCGGTGATCGGCGCTGCGCAACAAGCCAGCCCCGTCAATAAACACGGCGCCAAACATTGCAAGGCCGATTGCAGCATTTAAAAACCGTTCAAACGCGCCCTTTGGCGCAAGGTCGAATAAAGCACGGAATAATAAAAAGCCAGCAATTAAGGGCTGCGCTGCTGGCCCCATGAAATTGATGAAAAATTCATGCCCATCATTAAAGGCAAAAGCGAGGTTGAGGCCAAGCAGCGCGGCGCAGCCCCATTTGATAAAAAAATAATCCTTAAAATGCCAAAAACCATAGATAAGCGCCGCCCATACGGCGATCAGAATGAAAATCTGCTGGCCTGAGGTACTGAGCGCAAGCCCGCCGCCATGGGTAAAGTCAAACATCGGCAATGTCGGATAACCATAAAACCACGCTAGCGCGGTGTGGCCTAATTCATGAAAAAACGTCCCCATATACCCGATGCCAAGGCCGATCCAGCCAAAGGGAATAATATTATATGCCCAAGGCCAATCCATTTCAAAAACATAGTTATAAAAAGTGAGGTTTGAGATGATCGCTATGCATATCGCCGCGCCAATAAACAGCAATTTATGGCTATGGTTCGTATGGGTGAAAACGGGATCGGTCATAATGATGTTTCGTGGGTTATATGTTTGTACGTTAAAGTATAGACGATAGCGCATGAATAAAAAAGAGCGCCCATTTAGGCGCCCTTTTCATGATGTTATGTTTGCGTGCTTTTTATGGCTGCATATCACTCGCTGTTTTTGCAAGACGAACCATTTGAATAAATTCTGCGCGGTAACCAAAGGGGTCGTCACCTTTCGCGGCATTGGCAAGGGTAATGACGGCGTCATAACCCATATTGCCTGTATATTTACCGCCTTTGAGAATTTGCGCGAAACTGGCAACCGCTGTTGCAAATTGTGTATCTGGATTAATGCCATAGTCACATAATGATACAGTCGGGCAGTGTGGGCCATTTTTTTCCTGCGTTATCGCTTGGGTGATGAGCCTAGAAACATTCTCCTTTGGCAGCTTGTAGCGTATTTTAAGGAAAGCAATATCGTCAGAAACATCTGTGCTGCCTTGGTCGGCGGCTTCGCCTTTTTTGCCGTAACGTAAAGGGTCAACCATTGTTGGACTGCCTGCTGGCGTAATCTCATATATCGCGGTCACACTATGGCCTGCGCCAATATCGCCGGCATCAACCGCGTCATTATTGAAATCTTCGCGGTTAAGGGCGCGTGTTTCATAGCCGACAAGGCGGTATTCTGAAACGCGTTCTGGGTTAAATTCAATTTGGAACTTAACGTCCTTGGCAATCGGGAATAGCGATGATGTTGCTTCTTCGACCAGTACTTTGCGTGCTTCGCTCAACGTGTCGATATAAGCAGCGACGCCGTTACCGTTTTGGGCGAGGGCTTGCATCATGTCATCATTATAATTGCCTTGACCAAAGCCAAGAACGGAAAGGAACACACCTTTTTCACGCTTGCGCTCAACAAAGTCTTTAAGTTCTTCGCGGTTATTAATGCCGACATTGAAATCACCATCAGTGGCAAGAATTACGCGGTTAACGGCGTTTTCATCAAAGTTTTGTTCGGCGAGTTGGTAGGCAAGGTTAATGCCCGCTGCGCCTGCTGTTGATCCGCCGGCGCTTAGGCGGTCAAAAGCGGCAATGATTTTGGCTTTGTCAGAAACTTTTGTGGGCTCAAGTACTGTACCTGCCGCGCCTGCGTAGACTGCAATCGATACTGTATCGTCTGGTTTAAGGCTACTGAGCAGCATCTTCATTGAATTTTTTACGAGCGGCAACTTATCAGGGCTATTCATTGACCCTGACACATCAAGCAAGAAAACAATATTGCTATTGGGCTGTTCGCCAGTGAACTCATAGCCTTTAATGCCGATATGCATTAACTGTTTACCTGTATTCCAAGGGCTTTCGGTTAGCGTGACGCTTGGCTTGAATGGCTCTGATTTATCTGTAGGCGTGGCGTAATCATAATCAAAATAATTGATTAATTCTTCTATACGTACAGCGTCTTTTTGCGGCAGTACGCCGTTATTTAACTGGCGACGAACAAAGCTATATGAAGCGGTGTCGACATCAGCAGAAAATGTTGAGACGGGCTCATCTGCAACCGCTTTAAACGGGTTTTCAGTGAAGTCAGAAAACTTATCGCGCCCGACATCTTGATAATGGTTGGGCATGATATCCGCAGGGGCAAGGGCAATCATGCTGTCTGCTTCATGTGCGTGGCCTGTGAAATTTGTGCTGCTTGGCGCAGTTGGCGCTATCATTGTACGTGCGGCGGTGGCTTCGTCTTTGCTGCGCATCGGCACGGCTTTGCCTTCAATCATGCCATATTGGCGCTGCATTTCAGCTTGTTTTTTCTGCGGCGCATGTTTACGCCCGCCAAGTTGATCTGCTTTTTCTTTTGGCGCGGGGCTGGAGCTTGGCTGCGGGGCAAAACTTTCTTGCTCCACGAGGGCGCTTTCAGTACGTGTTTGGCTGAGCGTTTCTATCCGTCCTTTGTTTAACGGCGCGGCACTTCCTGTGGAGAGTGTATCTATGCTCGCGTGCTGTGTTAGCTGGCTGCCGGCGCCAAAATTTGGCGCTAAATTCAGGCCAACCCCTGCGACGATGATAACGGCTGCGGCAGTGGCCATGCCACCATAGATGAATTTTTTATGTGATCTCTGTTCCATAGCATTTCGCTTTCTCTTATTGGTTTCTGTGTTGCTGTTACCCATAAGACGAGAGAGGATTTGAAAACCTTGGAATTTTTTTTCTTTTTCTACAGCTTTTTCTTTCTGTACGCTGTCAAATTCAGCCATAGCAAGGTTTAACGCGCGTTTTTTGGCGTTTTCATCAATGGCTGGCGTGTCGATATTTTTTAAAATATGGTCGCGCTTGTTATCATCCATAGTCTTGCTCCTTTTTAAATTGCGCGCTTAATTTTTTGCGGGCTTCGTGAACGCGCCACGATATTGTGTTTTCTTTGCAGCCAAGGGCATAGGCGGCTTCTTTATGCGATAAGCCTTGGCAGAGCACTAATAACACCGCATCTTTTTCACCTTCGGGTAATTGATAAAGCGCGTTTATGACTTGCTTGGCGTATATTTGCTGCTCACTTGTGCTATCGGCCTGAACATATTCTAAGGCATCAGGGTTTGATGGGTGGCGGTTTTGGCTTCTATACCAATCTTTGCCGCAATTAATCACCAGCCGATAGAGCCAACTGGTAAAAGCCGCTTTACCATCATATTTGCAAATGAAGCGTGCCAGTTTGATACAGGCATCTTGCGTGATGTCTTCGGCATCGCTGGCATTTCCGCACCATTTACAGGCGAATTTAAAAATGACGTCATAATATGTATTGATCAAGCGTTCAAAGGCATGGGCATCGCCAGCCTGTGCTGCTTTAATCATATTTGCTGCATTTTGTTTATCCATATTGCTTCCTAAGCCTTATGCTTAACTATAAGACGACGCATAGTATACATTCCTTTGCAAAAAATTATTAGGGCATAGTAAGCATTTTTTAAGAGTAATAAATTATGCTTTTTATATTGCATATATGTAATATAGCTGCTATATTGTCATATAAATTGAATGATAAATATAAATTCAAAGTAAAAAAACACTAACAGGTTAAGGTACGCGGGGGCGTTGTGGCAAATTATATCAATCCTATTTTAGCGTTAGTTGCAACTGGTCATGGCTATGATAAGCATGTGCTTGGTCAAGGCGAAGGCGGCGAGAAAGAATTTTCTGAACGCCGTTTCGGACCACGCATAAATATATCTTCATATAAAGATGCCGCGAAAATGTTGCATGAGATTGTCCACGATAAGAATAACACCACAGTTGCGTATAACCCTGATGATGGCTATTTGAGCTTCGTTAACACAGCGAAAAACGTCCTTGTGGCCTTAAATGGTGGCGTTCAGGGCGGCGATTGCGGCACATTCATGCGCCCACATAACCCATCAAATAACCCAGAGGTCGCGCTGAATTGTTTAATGCGCAAGACGAACACTTATTCATCTTCTGATGATGCGTATCAAATTACCAGTGATCCTGAAAAAATCGCAACGATCGTTGAAGAGTTTTCTAACAATATTCGTCCATCAAAAGTGGCGCTTGAGCGCTTGAAGTCACCTGAAGTGCAAGAGGTGTGTAAAACGCTTTCGCTGCGTGATAAGTTCTTGGCGGAGCGCGAAAGAAAAGCCGCGGCTGAAGCTGAGGAAAATACTGTTGCCAACCGTTTTCTGAAAGTGGCTAAGCGTGCGGATGATGCAGATTACGAAATCAAAGTTGGTGATAATGGTTGCAGCACGATTACCTATTTAGCGCAAGATGATGTGGAAGAGATCATACTTGGTCCGAAACAGACAAATCGCGTGCTTTCGACTTTGGGCATGAGCGCCTAAATATCGTTCTTTGCATCACTGATAATTCTCAATTTTACCAAAAGCAATAGCAATAAAATGCGGATTACGAAATGTGGGCTTGCTGTCGTATATATCCTGCATGTTTTTGATCGGTATAATCGTTTAAAAAGCATCGCCAATCATGAGCGAATTGCCCGCGCTAAATGCAGCTTTATAGTCATTGCTTTTTGTCTGCGTATTTTTGCCACTACCTGCTTGACATAATACCAAACATCTTTATTATGACTAAAAAAACAATGAGGTTACTGGTATGCGTGCAGGACAAAAACCATTTGAGATAGAATACGCACTAAAAGTGCTTCAAGCGCTTAAAACATGTAGGTCTATTGAAATTGACGATTATGATGCTTTGTGCAAGGCGCTGCCTATCTATGCTGCTAAATTGGTCAAGTTGGGGCATGATGTTGACGAAATGGTTTTATGGGAAGGTGCAATAAAAGGCGTGAGCTTTTTGGCGGATGAGATAAAGCGCCTTTCTGCTCAGGCCGCCAAACCACGTCCAAATCTTAGCTATGAAAGCGTTGTTGCTGGGTTTTATAAAGGCGAGGCTTCGTCCCACTCGAGCGCTGAACAAAAAGCCTTGGAACAGTTTTGGGAAGATTGCCGCGAAGGCGACCTAAAGGCAGTGAAGGCCTATGTGAAGGCGACCGGCCTTGCTACTGGTAGTAAGGTGTACCGGAACTGTATGCATGGTATGCGGGTCGCCGCTATCCACGCAAAGCTTAATGTTTTTCGTTATTTATATGAACAGGGCTATGGCGATATTCATATGTACCAAAGTGAGGCCTTACGCTACGCGGCGAATCGTGGCAATTTGGCAATGGTCAAATATATATATGAACATACAGATGAGCAGCCAGAATTTGAGAATATCGCAATGAATTGGGCGGTTGGTGGTGACCATGTGGCGGTTGTGCGTTATCTGCATCAGCAGCACGGCGTCCCTTTTCAGGATGGCGTTTGCGATCACGTGTTGGCAGCCGTGGCAAGTGGAGCATTAAAATCACTTAAATATATGCATAAAAATGGCGTTGATATTCATGCGGATGATCACGAACCTCTTCTGAAGGCTGCTGAGAGGGGGCACATTAATGTGGTAAGTTATATCGTTGAAAATGGCGGCAATTCCGAGAGTGAAAAAATTGCAGCATTTTTTAAGGCAGCAGCTGCGGGGCATACAAATGTTGTCGCTTATTTAGAAGAGCAGGGTGTTGATGTCCTGCAATGCGACAATACGGCGCTGTATTTGGCATTAAAGCATGGTTATCGAGATCTTGTTGATTTTTTAGAGTCTAAGGGCGCTTCGCGGGGGGACCTCACAGCGGCTGAAAAAAAAGAATTATATCGCGCCGATAAATGGACTGAAATTGCGTATGATCATGATGTAACTAATGTGTTATGGCTGGATAACCCACATTATTTTAAGCCCGAACTATATGCGCAGATTCGTAATGAAATGCTCTCCCATGAATATTTACATGCGCACTATCAAGAGAAGCTTGCGTATTGTGCGTCAGCTTTATTTTGCAGCCGTGATAATGTGCTGCGCTATTTAGAAAAATGGGGTAAAAAATCGCCAAGTCCATTATATGAAGTGATAAAAGATCTCGAAATCCCTAAAAAAGGGCGGCCTGACTTCAAGGCGTGGTGTGACGCCGTTATGCAGCACGGGCCGAAAATGGCCGCATTGGTAAAATATGCGGATAAATGTCCTGTGCCATTACGCAGTGCCTGTGGGCGTCTTTATTCATTTGAAGCGACGCGCGATGCCATTGCATTGAAACATTATCCCATGGCGGAAACGCATCCTGACATGGCTAAGTTTTGCTTTAAACGCGGTTGGGCGCGCGAATCTTTTAACAAAGCAGCGGGCTTGATCGGGCAATATGAACGTTATTATGGCGTAGGCCAACCAAAGCACGGCGCACTCATACCTGAAGTGACGATAGACGGTAAGCGTTTTGGCAAAGAAGGCTATTATTTCTATAAATTGCCTGATGGCGATCCGCGTGGTTTGCTGCTTGGTGAGTATACGGATAATTGTCAGCATATAGCCGGCGCGGGCGCAGCATGTGCGGAATATGGTTTTATGTGCCCAAGCAGCGGTTTTTATGTCGTCGCGCATCAGCAAACGGATGAAATTATTGCACAGAGCTGGGCATGGCGCGGTAAAAACGGCGAAATGGTTTTTGATAGTCTTGAAGGGCTAGGTGAGCGTATGGATTGGCTTAATTGGCAGAAGCTTATTAAGAGCTTAAAGTACCAGTTTAAAAAACATGCTGATATTCAAGCGTTTTATATTGGTGATGATGGTGGTACGCCGCCCCGCGCGCTGCTTCAGCTTAAAAACCTGCCTGAAAAAGATCATGCCGTGCCGGCTGAATATGAGGAAGACGCTTATCGTGACAGTAAAGAGGGACAATTGCGCGTTTTTAAACGCCGCAGTTTATGTGCAGATTCAGTGCCAAAATTTAATATGTATGATCGGTAATGGTTTCAACATATTGCGATGCAGGTTGCGGTTCACTTTCCTGCGGGGGGTAAAAATTTATACTGTTCAGATGAGCATATAAATTGTACACTATGCATATTCGTATTCGCGGATATATCCCGTAACTTTATCAGTAAGAGACATATGGAAGACGTTGTATCACACCATAATATTTGGGCTGTTTTGTCCGACATTCTCCTCATTCTAGGCTTGTCGGGCATTATGATCCCTGCTTTGCAGCGGTTTAAAGTCTCACCTGTTATTGGGTATTTATTTTGTGGCTTGCTGATTGGTCCTTATGGTCTCGGCACTTATGGTGCGGATATTCCGTTGTTGCAGCATATTGCGATTACCGATAATAATTTGATCCCCGTTTTAGCTGAACTGGGCGTGGTCTTCTTATTGTTCATGATTGGTTTGGAGCTGACTTTCTCAAGGCTGTGGGAGCTGCGTAAATTTGTGCTTGGCGTTGGCGGCGCACAGGTGATTGTCACAGCCATTGTGCTGTATGTTATTGCGCAGCAATTTGATAATAATTTACAAGTATCTATTTTGATTGGCGCGGCCTTTGCCCTGTCGTCAACGGCTGTGGTCATGCAGTTAATGAGTGAATGGCATATGATGTCACGCCCTGTGGGGCGGCTGTGTTTCTCTGTGCTGCTGATGCAGGATCTTGCCGTTGTGCCGATACTGGTTATGGTCGGCGCGTTTTCAGGTGATGCTGCAGATGGCAGTATTCTCTATGCCTTTGGTAAGGCGCTGCTTACGGCTGTGATTGTGGTTAGCGGTATTTTTATTTCCGGTAAGCTTGTATTCCGGCCTTTATTGCGTATTCTCAGCCCGTCAAAAAATGTTGAATGGCTGCTCGCGATTATTTTGTTCTTGGTGATTGGCTCTGCAATGTTGACCCACTCTTTCGGCCTTTCGGCGGCGCTGGGTGCGTTTCTCGCAGGGCTTTTATTGGCAGAAACCGAATATCGCCATGAAGTGGAAGTGATTATTGAGCCGCTAAAAGGCATGTTAATGGGGGTGTTCTTCCTTTCTGTTGGTATGGCGACAAATTTAGCCGAGATTTTTGCGAATCCATTTTGGATTTTTGCGTCTGTTATTGGCATTTTTGTGATTAAGGCAGCGATATTTTATCCAATTGCGCGTTTATTTGGTATTGCACGTTTAAAGGCGGCGAAAGCGTCAATTATGCTGGCGCAGGCGGGGGAATTTGCTTTTATTGTTATTGGCCTTGCGCTGGCAGGTGGGTTGCTGCCTGAAGGCGATGCGCAGTTCTTTATGCTGATTGCTGCGGCCTCTATTTTAATGACGCCGTTTACAACGCGACTGGCCTTTTATCTTGATCGCTATGCAAAGAAAGGGCGCCGTGATGAAGATGTTACCCCTGATGTGCTTAAGCGTAATCAAATTATCGTTGCGGGCTTTGGGCGCGTCGGCCTGACGTTGGCGAATATTTTGGAAGATCAAAAAATACCTTATTACGCAATTGATAAGGATGGATTAAGCGTAGCGAAATATAAGAAAGAGGGTTATCCCGTTGTGCGCGGCGATGCGCGGAATATTCAGCTCTGGGAGAAGCTGCAAGTGGACGAGGCGAAGGCCGCTGTTATCACGATTGATGATTTTGAATCAACGCATAACATCTTAAAAGCTTTGCGTGAAAAATGGCCACTATTGCCTATTATTGTCCGCTCTCGTGATACGCACCATATTGAGCATTATTATGAGGAGGGCGCGAGCGCCGTCGTGCCTGAGACCTTGGAATCGAGCTTGCGTCTCGTAAAAACTTTGCTTGAAGTGACGGGGGTAAAATCTGATGAAGCGGAAAATATCGTTGATAAACACAGAATAGAGGCTTTATCTGGCGTCAAGCCCTGCTATGTTGAGATTACAAAGTCAAAAACAACATAGATCATTCCAAGAGAGTTTACATGCTTCATTCCAAATTTTTAATCGCTGGCGTTTCGCTATTATGTGCGGCGAGCCTTTCTTTCACTATGCCCGCACTGGCGGAAGATAAAGTCTTCCTTGAAAATGGTGACCAATTTAGCGGCGAAATTCTCAGCTATGACCAAAATCAGCTCGTGATAAAAACTACCTATGGTCAGTTTGATGTGCCGCTGCGTTACATAAAGGGCGCATATACGGATAATCAGGCCGAGGGAATTGAAATTGCGCAAAGCCTTGCTGCGTTAGATGCGCCAGCGCCGCTTACCAGCCCGCTTGCTGCACAGGATATTTTACCCGTTAGCGCGATACCACCAGTAAACGCCGAACTGGCGCAAAGTCAAATAATTAAGAAGCAAGAAGCCATACAGGCAAAGCCAAAGACGCCCTTAGGCGCAGGAGCAGGAGCAGGAGCTTTCTGGGGCGCAGATTTTTCAGGTAATGTGAACCTTGGTTTCGATGTGAGCCGCGGCAATAGCAAAACAGAAGAATTTAACATTGATGGCACATTAATGAGCACTGTCAAAAAGCATGACTTTAAATTACGCGGTGAATATAACCGCGAAAAAGAGGGTGATAATGTGAGCGCCGATGATCGTAGCCTTGCACTAAATCATGATTATAACTTTACGAATAAGTGGTTTATAGGGTCTAAGGTCAAATTAGAGCAAGATGAGATTACCCGTCTTGATATACGCTCTACCGCGTCATCTGGCCTTGGTTATCACTGGATAGAACAGGATGATTTAAGTGTGAAATTTGTTGCAGGCCCTGGTTATATCTATGAGGAATTTGAAGATGGTAGCGATGAGGGCGCGTTTACTTATAACTGGTTGTTTGATTATAATCAGAAATTCTACGATGATTTATTCCGTCTTTTCCATGAACACAGCCTTGTCAGCCCAGCCGAAGATATTGACGCTTATCTTTTTGAAAGTCGCTCTGGTTTGCGCGTGCCGATACGCAAAGGTATCGTGGCAAGTGCGCAGGTCGATTATGATTGGGATAATGCGCCCGCGCAACGCAGCAAAAAAGAAGATACAACCTATTCGTTAAAACTGGGCTATGAATGGCCTTAATGTTTTATTATTAAAAATCAACAGAATTTAAAATAAAAATAATTCTTTGTAAGGTCGCGACATATGTCAAATATATTGCGGCCTTTATTAGTTTTTATTAAATTAGTCTTTTTTGCTTTCATGTCGGGCTTTATTGTATAAATTGTCGCAACATTTTTTGCCATATTCCTAAAACTTTATAACAAAATGGCTTTTTCATAAATTAATTTTATGTTAAGTTTTGGCGCCCTTGTTTATGAATATTTAAAGAAACGGGATTGACAACGCTATGATGCGCGCTTAATTGTAATAAAAATAATAATTTTAATTGAGTACATATCAGGGAGATATAAAATGACAAAGGCGAATGCGAGCGCTTCAATTTTTGATGCTTACAAAACAAGTTATGATGAGCGCAAAGAAGAAGTATTTTCTCTAGCAGATTACTTAGAGTTGTGTAAAAAAGACAATATGGCGTATGCAAATCCTGCAGAACGTCTTCTTAAAGCTTTTGGTGAGCCAACACTTGTTGACACATCAAAAGAAAAAGACCGTTTGAACACAATTTTTCAAAATAAAACAATTGCGCTATACCCTGCGTTCCAAGACTTTTACGGCATGGAAGAAGTTATTGAGAAAATCGTTTCTCACGTACGCGGTGCAGCTGAAGGTTCAGAATACCTTAAACAGATCCTTTATTTATTAGGCCCAGTTGGTGGTGGTAAGTCATCACTTGGTGAGCGCGTTAAAGAGCTTATGGAAGAAAATCCCATTTACGTTCTGCGCAATAAAGAAACAGGCGAACGTTCGCCGATCAATGAAAGCCCGCTTGGCTTGTTTAATACACCAGAAGTTAAAGCAATGCTTTCTGAGCAATATGACATTCCTGCGCGATACCTTAAACTCCCTGCTTCTCCATGGGCGCTTAAACGTTTGCATGAAGGCGGCGGCAAAATTGATGAAGTCTTTGAAGTTGTTAAAGTCTTTCCTTCAATGGATGAGCAAATTGGTATTGCGAAAGTTGAACCAGGCGATGAAAATAACCAAGATATTTCAACGCTTGTTGGTAAGGTTGACATCAACAAACTTGGTGAAGGCACTGCGCAGGATGATGTGGATACATATTTGTTCTCAGGCGGCTTTGCTAAAGGTCACCAAGGTGTGATGGAATTTGTTGAGATGTTTAAAGCGCCTCTTAAAGTTCTTAACCCCCTTCTTGAAGCGATGCAGGCACGAAAATATACAGGTACAGAGCAAATTGGCGCGATACCTTTGGATTCACTTATCCTTGCACACTCAAACGAGAGTGAATGGACAAAATTCTCAGGCAACAAAGACAATGAAGCGATTCTTGACCGTGTGAATGTTATCAATGTTCCATATTCAATGCGTTATACTGAAGAAAAGAAAATTTATCAGAAAATGCTTGATGAAAGTGGCTACGGTAAAAAAGCTGTAGCACCTAAAACACTTGATCTATTGGCTAAATTTGCTGTTGTTTCACGTGTTTTGCCTGCTGGCGACGAATATATGGGCGGCGCGTCCCCTGACGTTATTGCTGATGTTCTTGATGGTCGTATGGCGGAAGGTGCAAGCGCACAAGTCCCTTCATATAAAGAGCTCAAACAAAGAGAGCCTCTTGATATGGGTATGAGCGGCGCGTCAACACGTTTCAACTTTAAAACATTGACGGAAACATTTAACGCCCGCGTTAATCACGGTATTATTGAAGCTGATCCAATCACATTGATGGAAGTGCTGAAAGACCGCGTGATTAAAGATAACCGCGTTCCTAACCAAGCTGAGTTAATTGAATATATTGATGCTGTAATGGCGCCTGAATATAAGAAATTCCTCACCAGCGAGGTTGTGACAGCGTTTACAAATGCGGATGACACTTACCTTCAAAACCGTTTTGACCGTTACATTGCGATGGCAAAATCATGGCTGAGAGAAACTGAATATAATGACCAGGAAGTTTCTGGTAAAAATCTTGGCCGTCCTGAACTTGAACAGAAACTGGCAGAAATCGAACGCGGCGCGGGCATTTCTAACCCAGAAACATTCCGTAAGGATGTTGTGTTTTATGTGATGGAACAGCGCGAAGCGGGTAGAGATGTTAAATGGGACAGCTATAACAAGCTTGGCAATGTTGTTCGCCAAAGCGTTGAGCGCCGTCTTGAAGACATTTTACCATTGGTTGCGCATGATTCAAATCGTAACGAAAAGCAGACTGAAGAATTCAATCGCTTCGTTGATAACATGAAGGCCAAAGGTTACACACCGAACATGATTAAGAATGCTTGTACATACATTCAGCCTTAATCCTATCAATTGAGAACAAGGCGCCGCGCCGCTTTTAAAAGCCTGACGCTGCGCCTTGTTTCTTCTCATATACGATATAAGACCTTAAAGACTGCGCACATGAAATGATGATGCAGCATATAAAAAAATAATAATAAATTTTAATAATAATAATAAAATTTCAGGGAGTTGCCTTATGGCTAATGTAGTAGATAGACGCCGGGAATCTAAATCAGATCGTTATGTATCAAGCCGTGAACGTTTGTTAAAGCGTCACAAAAAGCAAGTACGCAAGGCAGTTGACGAATATTTGGGCAGCGGCAAGGGCGTAGAGCAAATTGGTAAGGAAAGTGTTGATATTCCAATACCAGCAGATGATTTATTTGAGCCGGGCATTATGCATGGTCAAGGTGGTATTGATCGCCGCGTACATCCGGGTAATGAAGAATTTAATGCCGGCGATAAAATGCCTAAGCCACCAGGCGGCGGTGGCGGCGCTGGTGACGGCGAAGGCGAGCCAGGCGACCAAGAAGGCGGCGAAGGCTATGTTTTCCAGCTTACAGGTGATGAGCTTAAAGAGATGATCTTTAAGGATCTTGAGCTACCTAATTTGGAACGCAAAAGCCAAGATTCTGATGAAACGGAACAGCACCGCGCTGGTTACGTCAAAGACGGCACACCAAACAGAATGGATTTGGTGCGTTCAAAAACAGCGCAGAAAATGCGTCAAAAAGCATCACGTAAGCCGATTGAAAAGAAAATCATTCAGCGCCTTGAAGAGGAATATGGAATCTTCAAAAAATATGCAGCGGATGAAGCGGCCTATCCTGATTTAGCGGAAGATAAAACCTATCAAAAATTAATGATAGCAGAGAAGCTCAAAGCGCTTACCGATATTGTGGGCAATATGAGCGAACAATATGCAGAAGTTCTTACTGAAGAAGATGCTGGCGAAATTGCGCGCCTTGATGATGAAATTGAGATGTTAGATCAATCAAAAAGCATTATTCCGAAATGGAACCGCGCGACAGATTTACGCTTCAGAAACTTTGATGATCGCCCTGTACCGGCTGATAAAGCGGTCATGTTCTGTGTGCGTGATACATCAGGTTCGATTAACGAAGAAATGATGAAAGATTCAACGATCTTTTACTGGTTGCTTTATAACTTCCTCGAAGAAAAATACGGCGAAGGTAAAGTGACGGTTGAATATATTGCGCATACGACAGTCGCGAAAAGAGTTACAGCGGATGAATTCTTTAACGACCGCGATAGTGGCGGTACCGTTGTTTCATCAGGTATGCAGCTCACCAAAGAGATATTAGAGGCTGAATATAGCGCGGCTGATTATAACGTCTATACGGCGCAATGTTCGGATGGCGATAACTTTGGCAATGATAATGAGCTGACCAAAAAGCTTATTGATGAATTACTGCCACAAATGCAGGCCTTTTTCTACGCAGAAACCAAAAGCGGACAATCTTGGGGCGACCCGAACCGTTCTGATTTGTGGGAGATGTATAAGAAAATTGAAGCTGAAAACCCAGGGAAGTTCTTTATGGGACGTATTAAAGAAACGCGCGATGTTTATAAAGTCTTCCGTGATTTCTTCACGCCGGTGGGCGGCAGCACAGAGCCAAGCAGTGATAAGAAATCATCAATGCGTTTGGAACCTTAATACAGGCACCAAGATATAAATATAAAAAGAGTATAACGGGACGTTGAACGAACGGAGACAGCAAATGTCGAAGACAAAGAAAATACAAGATAACAAAGACTATATAAAGTCAATTAAAGCGCTTTTAGATAATTATGAAGATGGCTGGGACATTTTTATAAACGCTAAAAATGCGCGTACATGGGATTATCCAGTATTATTAAAAGAAGGGGTTGCGCCAAATGCGGATTTGCCCAATACATGGGTTGGATTGGTTGAAAAAGTCTGCGGTATTATTGCCAAAGAAAAATACGACCTTGATACCTATAAAAACACGATCGAGATTATTACAGCGGAACAAATGCTTGATGCTTATACAAGCGTTGGCCTGCCTGTAAATTATGAACATTGGTCGTTTGCAAAAAAGCGTATGCAGCATGAGAGAGAATATAAACAAACACGTAATCTTGCGTTTGAAATTGTAATTAACTCGGACCCTGCAATTGCTTACTGCATGGAAAGTAACTCACCGATGATGCAAATTTTGGTGATTGCCCATGCAAGCTTTGGCCACAATAACTTCTTCCGTGATAACTACATGTTCAAGCAGTATACAGATGCTGCTGATATTGTGCCGCTTTCACGTGATCTTCGCGATTTGATTTATGAATGTGAAAAACGTTTTGGTCGTAAGGAAGTCGAGCAACTTATCGATTCATGCCATGCGCTGCAAACACATTCAATTTCTGAGCCTGAATTTGTGAAAAAACACGAATCAACAAGAAATGAGAATGACCACGATATATTCTCTGGCGTGAATTTGCGTGACCAGTTTAACCGTATTGCCGATAAGCCAGGGCAGCCGATTGATTGTGGTATGGAGCAAAATCTGCTGAAATATATTGCCGATAATGCGCCGCACTTGCCTGAATGGAAGCGTAAAATCATGGGCATGATGGGCGAAGTTGCGACATATTTCCACCCACAAAGACAAACGCAAGTGATGAATGAGGGCTGGGCAAGTTTCTGGCACCACAGAATTGTTCATGATCTTTCAGAATTAAAACTGATTGATGACGGCATGATGATGGAGTTTTATGATTCGCATGGCGGCGTTGTACGTCAAACAGGCATTAATGACACGGTCACCGTTCGCGGCCCTGATGGTCAGCCTCAGGAACGCTCAATTTATAACGGTATTAACCCTTATGCGCTTGGCTTTGCAATGTTCCATGATATTAAGCGTATTTGTGAGAACCCGACAGAGGAAGACCAAAAATGGTTCCCCCATATGGCGGGGCAAGATTGGTTAGAAACCATGAAACATGCACGTGATTATTTCAAGGATGAGAGCTTCATTCAGCAATATTTATCGCCAAAAGTCATGCGTGATTTTAAATTCTTTGCGATGGAAAATGATGAGAAAAAACCATTTTATGAGATTCTGGCTATCCATGATAAAGACGGCTATCACGGCGTACGTGAGAACTTATCTGCGCAATATCGTTTGGATGAATTAATGCCTGTTTTGGGGATGGCTGAATATTATGATAAAACTGACCGCCGCTTGGTCATTAAGCATCAGCAGCATAATGAAAAACCATTAGAAACAAAGAATATTACAGAAGTGACCAAACATATTTATAGACTTTGGGAGCACCCAGTGATTATTCAAAGTGTAGATGAAGGTGGCGAAGTAGCGTCTGAAATTCAATGTCCACCAAAGCCAGAAGGGCGCTCCGTACGTCGTTCAAATGACCGCCCTGTTTATCCACATTAAGATATAGGCAGCGTTAAAGATTTCAACTCCCAAAACCTTGCGCCTGATGCTTTATGTATTGGGCGCACTTGTTTTTATGCATCTGTTTTATACATCTGGGGCAATATGACCTGATAAGCTATTTTTTAATGGGGCGAATTCATATAGAATGAAGACGAATGTTTTTATTTTGTGTTGAGGAGCTTTAATATGAAACATGTTGTTCACGGCGCACCATCCTTTGCGCATATTGAGATTACCTTAAATGCAGGCGATACACTAATTGCAGAATCGGGTGCAATGGCAAGCATGGACGCAAGCCTTGACCAAAAGGCGAAGATGAATGGCGGTTTTTTCGGCGCGCTAATTCGCAAGTTTTTTGGCCGCGAGAGCTTTTTCATTAGTCATTTTACAAATATGAGCGGGCGGGATGCGAAAATTATCATCACGCAAAAAGCGCCTGGGGACATCCGCGCAATAAAACTTACGGGCGGCGGGTTTTATATTCAGCCAGGCGCGTTTGTTGCTTGCGAGACGGGGGTGAAACTTGACGTTAAATGGGCGGGCTTTAGTTCATGGGTTGCAGGCGAAGGCCTGCTGCGTAATTATGTCCATGGCCATGGCGCCGTATTTATTGGTGGCTATGGCGCGATTTACGACAAAGAAATTGACGGCGAATATATTATTGATAGCTCCCATATTATTGGTTATTCACGCGATATAAAGTTGAATGTCGGTATGTCAGGCGGCATTTTTTCGAGCTTTTTAAGTGGTGAAGGTTTAGTGGCACGTGTTGAGGGCAAGGGTAAAGTTTTCTTGCAAAGTCGCAGCGTGCGTAACCTTGCGAACTTCATTAATCCGCGATTATAAAAGACGCTAATATAAGATTGAAGAAAGATTAGACAGCATGCAAATTGATATTCTCGCGCAGCCAGCAAACACAATTACAAAAATCACTTTCGCGCAAAATGAAGAAATTACGGCGGAAGGCGGCTCTATGGTCGCGATGTCAGGTGGCCTCGATGTGCAAACGACAACACATAAACGTGGTAAACGCGGCATTGGGCGCGCCGTAAAACGCGCTTTTGCTGGCGAAAACATTTTCCTTAACCATTATAAGGCAGAGCGCGATGGTGCACATTTATATATCGCGCCGAATTTAAGCGGCGATATCATGACCCATGAGCTGCAAGGTGGCAGCCTGATTGTGCAGGCGACATCGTTTTTGGCGCATGAAGCAAGCGTCGATATGGATGTCAGCTGGCAGGGCTTTAAAAACATGCTCTCCTCTGAAGGGTTGTTTTGGCTCAAAATGAGCGGCACGGGCAAGGTGCTGATTAACAGCTTTGGCGCGATATATCCTGTTGCGGTTGACGGTGAATATATTGTTGATACGGGGCATATTGTGGCCTTTGATGAGGGGCTGAATTTTTCTTTGTCTAAAGCAGGGAAAAGCTGGATGAGTTCTATATTGGGCGGTGAGGGTATTGTTTGCCGTTTTAAAGGTAAAGGCACGGTATGGTGCCAGTCACATAGCCCGTCTGGTTTTGGCAATGCATTAGGGCGCCTGCTTGACCCAATTGTTGAGCATCAGCAGTAACGTATGAAGGATTATTGATATGAGTGATACGAACCAAACAAGCCCGTCAGTAAAGCCTTTAACGCATGTGATTGAAGGTCGCCCTGACTTTGCGTATTTAAAGGTGCAATTGCCGGCGCAAGAAACATTGCGCGTTGAAGCCTCGGCGATGCAGGCGATGGATAAGCATGTGACCATGCGTACGCGTCTAAAAGGTGGTTTTAAGCGGCTGATATCGGGTGAAAATTTATTTTTAAATGAGTTCACGGCGCAAGGTAAAGAAGGGGAGCTTATTCTTGGCAGTTCCTTACCGGGGGATATTAAGCGTTTATATCTGACCCAAAATGGCCCTGCCTTATTCTTGCAAAGCGGCAGTTTTTTAGCCGCAAGTACAGGCATTGAAACGCAAACAAAATTCCAAGGGCTGATTAAGGGGTTTTTCTCAGGCGCAGGGCTGTTCTTGATTAAATGCGTTGGCGAGGGCGATATTTTTTTTAACAGCTATGGGGGCATCATCGAAATACAGGTCGAAAATGAATTTATCATTGATAATAACCACATTGTTGCCTTTACCGAAGGTCTTGAATATAGCGTTGAGAAATTTGGCGGTTATAAATCCTTCTTCTTCTCTGGAGAAGGCCTTGTGGCGCGTTTTCATGGCAATGGCCGTATTTGGATACAAACCCGCGCTATGCCGCCATTCTTTGCGTGGCTTAACCCGTTCCGCCGCGTTGTGCAGAAAAAAAGAAATTAAGATGCGCTATCTATCTTACTTTACACTTTTGCTTTGTGTATGTGTGCTTGTTGCGCGCGATGTGCGGGCAAGCGACCCTGCGTGGTTTTCCTGTACGTCTGAAGGCTCTGTTGGTGATACGGGTGATAATGCAGCGTTTTCTTTGGGCATGCTTAGCGATTTTGATGGCAAATCATACTGGATATTACAAGGTCGTCTTGATGTACCAACGCCGGCCTATAGCTATGTTTTTACATTAACGCGACATACAGCGCGCAGGCAGCAGGCAAAGTTAAAGTTAATACCGCCATCAAACATGGTTGGCGCTGTGATTGATACGCTACACCTTAGCGAGCGCCATGAAATGAAACTGCCTTTTGATGCGCTGGTTATTGATGTCGATAAAACATTTCATTGGGGCGTTCAGCGTATTTTATGTGATGCAAGGCTATGAAAAAAGCCCCTTAAAATAAGGGGCTTTTGGTTTTTTTTGTATGTGCAGGAGGCCTTTTATTTTTTCTGCAAGATGTGTTTGGGCAGCAAGGTTGCAATTATCATTAATATGATGCCTTGTGCGATGCCGATCAAAGTCCCGCTTACGGGGATTAGGGCTTTATATTTTTCATTACTTGTCGCGGCTAAGCTTACATCTCCGCCTGCAATTTTATCGAAGAGGACGCTGCTATGCTCCACGAGCCAGCCATAAGATAGTGTGAAGGCAAATGCACCAAATAAACCGCCAATGATAAAGAAGAGCGCATCTTTACGGCCAGCTGCGGCGGCAGCAAGGCCTGTGCCTGGGCAATAACCCGCAAGGGCAAAACCAAGGCCAAGAAGAAGGCCGCCGATAAAGACACCGAGATAAGCGGACTTAATTGAAACATGCGCAGGGTCAATTACGCCAAGCGCTAAACCACCAAAGAGGAAAATTGAGGAGAGGCCAATCGCAAAAAGAATGGCTTTCATCAAACTTGTATCACTTAGGCGGAGCATGTTGATTATATTTTGTGGGTTGGTTGCGCCTACACGGTTGAGCGCAAAACCAAATAAAGCCCCAAGAACAATGGCCAGTGTAAGTTCCATGATTTGGTTATCCTTTCTTTTTATTAAAGACAATGATGGCAACAGGTAGTGCAGCGGCAAAAGCGCCAAGGGCAAATATGTAACCGCTTAACGCCGTTTGCATCATGCCGCTCATCATATGTCCGCTGGTACAGCCACCTGCGAGGCGCGCCCCATAGAGGACTATGAACCCTGCAAGGAAGCTAACGCCATAACGAAGCGCAGGGCTGTCCCCGAAGCGTTGGCGCCAAATCTCTGGCATGGTTTTTTCAGATGGGCTTTGTGGTTTGTCACCTTTTAACAGGGTAGAGAGAAATGCACCGCCCATCATCGCTAGGACGAAAACGAAGCTATAGTTAAATGGGTTTGCGGCATTAGCCGCATATTTACCGCCACTCTTATTCAGGTAAGCGTTGGGTGAGCTAAAACCCGATTTAGCACTTCCATCAGGGGTGATGATGTTGGGGTTAATGACATCCCAAACGGCGGCATCGGCAATCACAAATTGCGTCGATACACCTATTGGTTTGACCAATAATACAGCGCTGATAAAGGCGAGGGCAAGTAGTGCTCCGCCTAATGGCCATGAAAGTACGGGGGGGAAGGGTTTCATGTATTTTCCTTTATGTTTCATCTTTTGCACAGAATTTCTTATATAAAATTTGCATAATCTCTAAGGCTTCTACGTTATCAATACTATAAAATAAGGTGCGATGTTCACGGCGATGGGTGATGATCCCTTCATCTTGTAATTTTTTTAAATGCTGTGACATTGATGTCTGAGCAAGGCCAGTGGAATTAATTAAATCGCTGACACATTTTTCACCTTCACTTAATTGGCACAGGATAACCAAGCGATGCTGGCTTGATAAGCCTTTTAAAAAGGCGGCCGCTTGTGTGGCATTTTTGCTCATTTGCTCAATCATAGTACACCTTTGTCGTATTATAATTTTATAATATCATAAAAATATGAATTGATAAAGGTAAAAAGCACAGATGGTTGTTGGCGCGGTTTGGCGCTTTATATATTTTATAAAATGTTCAAACTTAGTTAGCCAAACTTACGGTCCAGATGGGCGATGACTTCTGCTGTTATCTTCGCATTATCTTGGGTGAAATTGGTGAACTTCTCTGTCCTTGCTTCGTCATGTGCTAAATGTGGTGATTGCAGCAGACAAAAAGAGTCATGACCCTCATAGAGGCGATATTTAATATGTTCGATATGTTGCGGAGTGTAGCGATCAGGATGGGGCAAATGCGTTGCGGCGGCCTCAATAAAGCAGCGCATTTCAAAGCTATCGATTGGTATAATGTTGCGTAGTGTTTTGGTGGTTTGCAGCATGAACCAATAGGCGGTTTTCATTGCTTTGTCGCTGTTGTTGTTCTTTTCGATATAGGCTTTGCCGTGGTTAATCATTTGCATGGCGGTGGTGAGAATTTCCGCTTTTAACAGCTTGCCTTCTGGCGATGCATTCATTAACTGCGCATTGGTGTACACTGCCCAGCCTTCATAAAGCGTTTCGTTGTAACCGAATTCAAAAACAGGATAGCGCGTGGCGCTATCCTGGAAATGTTTTTCTGCCCATTTTTCGACTTTACGATCAGTGTTTTTGTAATCACAAATTTCAGGATTGATGGCGCTGAGCGTCATTTGATGTAGCCAGTCATGGTTGGTAAGGCTGTAAATAGATTGTAATGTTTTCACCAAAGGATGATCTGGCGTGATGTCGGCGAGCCGTGTAATTTTACTGGGCAGCGTAATGACAGGGAATGTTTTGCCATTATGTGTCGTTTCAGCATCTTTATACGCTGCGCTTTTGATGAAGCCGAAAGTGAGTTTTTTCGGGTCGGCTTTGCGTGGAATGCTTATAATGCCATTTGCTGCATGCGCCGCGAGGATTTGGTCATGGGCGGCAGCGCTGGTAATCACGCACTCGCTGCGCATCAAAGCGTTGTGCTGGTGCGCCATGGCGGTGAAAATGTTTTTAAGCCGCGTGCCATCAAGGGAATCTAGTTTGCCGTCAGCAATCCATTTTTGTGTCTCTTTTGGCAAAGTGCTGTCTTGCGCTAAAGCTGGCGCAGCGCTGCGTAAATAGGCGGCGAGAGCATCGAAATTCGGGCTTAATAATGCCGCATCACGTAAGATAAGTTTTTCATCGCCAAATGTCTTTTGACAATTGAGCTTCGCACGTAACTTACTGCCCCAAATTTGTGAAGGGTCATGGTTGCATTTTTGTGCGGTTTTATTTGTCTCGTCGTTCATTTTACTCGCCGATCCGTAATGTTTAGTGTTTGCTACAATATAACAATATTATGGAAAATGCAAATATCATTTATAATACTATGTGGCACATAAGCAAAAAGCCGCTTTTAAGCGGCTTCCTGATCTTTGTTTTCTTTTTCAATATTGCGTGCAATATCTTTGGCCTCCAACGCTTCGGCGTTGCTGAGTAACGCGCCTTGTTTACGCTCTGCTAGCAATGCACGGGCTTTCGCGTATTTTGCATCATCCCAGAATACGCGGCAACCATTACAGCCGCGTGCGCAGCAGCCTTCAACGCCAAAGCGTGGTGATTTGATTTGGCGGCCTGTTTCATCGGAATCTATGGCGTCTTGCAACTTGCCAAGGCGTCCTTCATATAAATCATCTGGCGCTTGTTTGAGTTCAATTTTTTGTGATACGCGGTCAAGTTTGAGGCGTTCCCATTCTGCTTTGGTCAGCGATGATTCTTTGCGGATCAATGTATAAGGCACAATGTCCTTTTTGACCTGCTCGATATTTTCATGGTCAAAATGCGAAAACGGAATGCGCACAACCGGCTTGTAACCTGCATGAATTTCTTCGGTGACTTTACCTGTATTCATGTCTTCATATTCATAGCAGCGAATAGGGTAGATGGTTTCTGTGCCGGGGGGGACGAACTCAAGCACGTCACCTGCGGATAATTTATTCTTAATTTCCAACAAAAACGAATCTTCGGTGACTTCGCGGACGATGCCGGCAAATTCCCATTCGGCAATGGTTGAAGTATGTTCGTAATTATGTGACATGTTTTTTAGGCGACCATCATGGAAAGCGAGTGTGTAACCGCGATTACCAACAGTGTCTAATTCTTGCATATAATGGCGCGGGTCCCAGTTTTCAGGATCAGCATAATAATCATCAATTGCCATCCGGTAAGCGCGGGCAACAACGCCAGCATAATAGGCGCTTTTACCGCGGCCTTCGACTTTAAGGCTATCAATACCGATAGATAAGTAATCATCAAGGCGCGGCATGATGCATAAATCTTTGGAGTTCAATATGTATGAACCGCGCATATCTTCTTCAAACGGCATTAATTCACCGGGGCGGAATTTTTCTTCTAAGAAGAAATCAAACAGTTCTTTATTATCATCGTTAATTTCAAGTTCTTGAACTGTGCCGTCTTTTAATTTTATGTGTAGCTTGTAATTCCAGCGGCATGAATTGGTGCAGCTGCCTTGGTTTGCGCCGCGCTCAGATAGGAAATTAGAAAGCATACAGCGCCCAGAATACGTCATGCACATTGAACCATGCACGAATTGTTCAATCATAATGTCGGGACATTTTTCGCGGACTTCTTTCAGTTCTTCAAAACTGACATCACGCGCCATGACAACAAGGTCTGCGCCTTGGTCTTGCCAGTATTTAACGGTCATCCAATTAGTGACATTAGCCTGCGTTGAAACGTGCAGTGATAATTCTGGTGCATTCTCGCGTACGAAATTAAACACGCCAGGGTCTGCTATAATCACGCCGTCAGGTTTAACTGTACGTATGGTTTCAATATATTCAGGTAATTTTTCAAGGTCGCGATTATGCGCGATCAAGTTCAGTGTTAAATAAGCGCGCGCGCCATGTTCGTGGCAGAAATTAACGCCTTCAATGACTTCTTCTAATGTGAATTTTGACTTCACACGCATACACATATCAGGCGTACCCATATAAACGGCATCCGCGCCATACAGTACAGCAAATTTTAATTTTTCAAGTGAACCCGCAGGCATCAAAAGCTCAGAGCGTCTTGCACCCTCAACAGGTAATTTTGCTTTATATTTGTTCTTATACTGTTTCTTAAGCGCCATTGCTACGTCCTTACGATTTTCATTAATCAGGCGTTATAACCTATATGCATCGCAAAATGCAAGGAAATGAGTCGCTTTTTTACCATAATTTATTGACATAAAATGGCCGCGTTGTTATAAGCCTTAATGATATAAATATGGAGGCGGTGCATGAGCCCATTATCAAAAATTTTTAAAATCGTGACTTTTCAAAAAGATAAAGACGATTTTGTCAAAAGCACAGGCGATATGGCAGATAAGTTTTATGGCTTAGGTCAGGCGATAATGAAACTACATAAAGAGCAGCCAAGCCGCAGACGTAATGACACATGCACATATATAAGCCTGCCATCGAATAAGAAGTATCCAGAATGGCTCTGCGTTCAGAAAAATGCGATACATTTACGCGTTGAGGAACCTAATCTGGCGCTTAATACAGGGCTGTCGATGATGGTTTTTATTCCTGAAGAAGAAAAATTCGTTATTCAAAACTTGCAAGAATATGATAATGCCGATGATGCAATTGCGTCATTTATGGGGATAGTTGATCTCTATGCCGATCGCGCCTTTATGCGCGGCTTAAAGGAAAAGCTTGTTAAGGCGAAGATATTTGATGGCGAAATTACTGACTATAAAACGGGCGCTGTGGAAACTGGCATGAATGCTGTGCAAGGCCAGAAAACAACGCCGCAAAACATTATTAAGTGAGGACGTTATGTGGAGCATGAAAAAAATATTTGGCCGCAATGCTGTGCAGCAAACCGCGCCGATCGCAGAAGGGTTCGTGAAAGGGTTTGAAACCCTTCAAAACGAAATATTGCGCATAGGTAAAGCGCAAGGGCGAGATCGTGCCCAAAAATCTGTATCTTTGAACAATAAAGATGCGCCATTTGATGCGGGGACAAAAGAATGGGTGCGGATCGAAAATGATGCATTATATATCCGTTATTACGATAAAAAGACGAAAAGCTGTGAAAACCTTTACGTGCTTTCTATTGATAGGGCGCGCGAATGTTTTGTTTTGCAACGTGCCCATGAATTTGATGATGCGCAGGAGGCCATCGGTGTGTTTGTGAATTTGCTGGAAGATTATGCCGATGTAAGCTTTATGCGCGCCCTGAAAGAAAGCCTAGTTGAAAAAAACATCATTCAATATCCTGTTTATGACGGGGTGAATGATATTTCTGATCCAGCTTTGAATTTATCTTCTAAAGCACCACAAGTTATGCCGCCCATAAAATAGGCTGTAATATTGTTGCGTTCAATTTTAACCTTTTGTTAAAATATTGCTTTACTTTTTATGAAAAATAGTGTTTAATCTGGTTTCTATATTACAAAAGTCTAAAGAATTATATTTTTGCTTTGTGATATACGCAAAAGCGCTTATAGCTGAATATATAAGCCATATAAAAACACGATTGAGTATATAAGGGAGTCATTACATGGGCAATTTTAATCCGGTTTTTAATGATATTATTGAGGTCGAAGACTTCATTAAGCACAATTTTGAAATTTGCCCTAGCCCGGAATTTAGCTCATTAGACTTTCTTGTCCTAATGAACCAAATGCACCCAGCCGCATTTGATGAAGCGCTTTTTAATCTCAATATTAATGAAGATGATTTTCTCGACTTTTTAGAAAAAGCACATAAACATATTGTTGAGATGCATGATAAAGAAAACCCTGCAACTGAATTTGATTTCACCGATGAATTTCGCGACTTTAACGATGCGCTAGAAAGCGCGATGGATATTGAAGATCATAGCTTTGATTTCACGCAGCTTCTGTCCTTTTTTATTCAGTATCAAAATACCGCTGCAGGCGTCGTGCTCAGCTTTGCTAAAGAAGGCCAGCTTTGGGAAATTGATTTTGAAAAGGCACATGATTTAATCGTGGGCAATGAAGAAACGGCGCGCCAGCAGGCACAATATTATGCAGAAAATAGACAGGAGACAGCCATGGGCAACCAATTCCCAGCACGACGTGAAAATACACAAGAAGCTTCTGTTGAACAGCAGCAAACAGATCTTAGCGCACTGACCGATTTAACCGCGCAGGCCAAGGATGTTACTTTTGACCCTGTCATTGGCCGTGATGGTGAAATTGATTCCGCTGTGCAGGTGTTGCTGCGTAAAGAAAAACGTAACCCAATTTTTATTGGCGAAGCGGGCGTTGGCAAAACCGCAGCAGTCTATGGCCTTGTTAAACGTATAGCAGATGGCGATGTGCCAGAGGGGCTTAAAGACAAACAGGTGCTAAGCCTTGATATTGCGTCTTTGATCGCAGGCACAAGCCATCGCGGTGAATTTGAACAAAAATTAAAAGATGTACTTGAGCATGTTAAGAAAACAGAAGCCATTTTGTTTATTGATGAAATTCACGCCATGGTTGGCGCAGGCTCAGCGTCAGGCAGCCTTGATATGGCGAATATATTAAAGCCTTATATGAGTGATGCGATTAACCCAATTTGCGTGATGGGCGCAACGACATTTGATGGCTTTAAGAAGTTAGAAAAAGATTCAGCGCTTGAGCGCCGTATGGGTAAAGTCACTGTGAACGAGCCATCACCTGCATTGGCGGTCGAAATGATTAAAGGCAAACGTGATGCCTATGTCGCGCATCATGGCGGGCTTGAACTTACTGATGCGGCGATTGAATTGGCGGTTGAACAAACCCATCAGCATATCCATGATTTATGCTTGCCCGATAAGGCCTTCGCGGTGATTGATAGTGCCTTGGCGGCGCAGCGTGCAGGTATTGTACCGTCATCAGGTAAAGCAGGCGTCGTTGACAGCGCAGATATTTACGCGCAGATCAGTAAAGATTTGGGCCGTGAGATTGGCGCTTTAGATAACCCTGAAATTAAACAAAAACTATTAAGCCTTTCTGATCGTTTCAACGCAGTTGTGATTAACCAAGAAGCCGCGGTTGAACAGGTGAGCAAGCGCGTGCGTAACTCAGGTACAAATTTATTTGCCTCCGCCCGTAAGAATAAAACATTAGGTTCGTTCATGTTTGTTGGCCCTACAGGCGTTGGTAAAACGGAGCTTACGAAACAGCTTGCCGCAGAGCTTGATATTCCGCTGATCCGCTATGATATGAGTGAATTTAGTGAGCAAGCCTCCGTCAAACGCCTAATTGGCGCAGATCCAAGCTATATTGGCTATGAAGATGGCGGTCAGCTCGTAAATGACATTCGTAAAAATCCAAGCTGCGTTCTGTTGCTTGATGAGATAGAAAAAGCGCATCCAAGCGTTTATAAAATCCTGTTGCAGATTATGGATGATGCCAAATTAAAAGATGGTCAAGGCCGCGTGGCAAATTTCCAAAATTGTTACGTTGTCATGACCAGTAATATTGGCGCAAGCATTGAAGAGGTACGCGGCATAGGCTTTGCGGCTGAAACAAAAACCGTTGAAACGCAGCGCTTAGAGTTAATTAAACAGGTCTTTAGCCCTGAGTTTGTTGGTCGCCTTGATGAGGCTGTTGATTTCAATGATTTAACAGAGATGAAAGATTTCATGAAGATCATTGATGTGCATTTACAGCCGCAAATCGAAGATTTAAAAGCGCATAATATAAACGTAGCGTTTAACGATAATGCAAAAGAGTATATCGTTAATAAATGTTTGAAAGAAAAACTAGGCGCGCGTCCAATTAAAAAAGCGATTGAAACATATTTCCAAACGCCAGTAAGCGAAGCCTTCTGTGCAGAAGCCTTTAAGGCTGGCGATACGATTGTTGTCTCTGCGCCAGAAAATGATAATGATGGTGATGGTTTGGCTTTTGAATATAAAGGCCCAGAAATGCTTCGCCTTGGCGCGCCGAAAAAGGAAAAAGCGCTAAATATGAACTAAGCGCTTTTAAAACAGATTATCAAGCAGCGCCGTCTATCTTGAATAGGCGGCGCTGTTTTTCTTTATGCATGTGTATGTGGTGTATGTGTACGTATCCACCAATATACAGGCGGCATACGGTTTTTAATGAATGAAGCCATGCGCTGCGTCAGTGCAATCGATTTATTTTTGAACCAGCTATAGCCAAGCTCTTTTCTACGGATCAGTTGTTGTTCTATCCGTCCGCGTTTTTCAAATTGTTGTGAAACCCCGCCCGCGGCAAAAATGCATACGGCGCGTGGAATATAAACCGCGCGCGGATGTTCTTTCAAAAAGCGTAATGTTAAGTCATAATCAGCAGCGATTTTATACATACAGTTATAGCTGAATGCTTTTAAAAGATCTGTACGGTAAAACATCGCTTGGTGATGGGTGAACAGCCCGCGGTGAATTTGGTGGTGCTTACGCGCCACTTTGAAAACCAGCTGATCTGGCTTGATTGGGCATTGTTCAAGGGCATCTCCGTAAATGAGGCTCGGTTCAAACTGCGCCGCGCGTGCGACCTTTTGCATGACGATACGCTGAGCAAAACAATCGCCCGCATTCATGAAAATTGTGTATTCACCATTTGCTAGCGGAATGGCTTTATTCATCGCATCGTAAATGCCATGGTCATCTTCACTTATATAAGTGACGTTTTCATGTGCTTTTAAATAGGCTGCTGTACCGTCTTGTGAATTGCCGTCAATCACGATCCATTCATAATCTGTAATTTTGCAATCATGAATGCTTTGCTCTGTGGCTTTTAGGCCGTCCAAATTATCTTTGGCGACGCTAACAATGGTGAATAAGGGGCGGGTGTTTTCAGTTTGTTTCTGCGGCATGTTTGATGCTCCCATTTAAGTCGTGTCTTTTATGGGGGGCAGTATAGCGAATGTTTTTTAATTATTCATCCTGAATCTCGCTGACCAAGAAACCAGTCACCGCTAAATTGGTGAATATTTGAGTGATGTCCTTGGCGCTATCAAGGAAATTAAACGGTTTTGGATCATGCGGGACAACGAGGGTCGAGCCTGGGGGGATGAACGGCGCGCTATGTGTCCAGTTGCCTAAATGGAGCGGCTGAGCGCTGCCATCAGGGTAAACAACAAAGCTACGGTCTTGATCGGCGTTGCGTGTATAGCCGCCAGCTTCACGAATATAATCGCGTGCTTTTTTCTCGCTGCGGAACTGCAGTGATGCAGGGGAAAGCGTCTCGCCCGTGACGCGTACAGTGAGTGGGCGCTTGGGGATGTATATACGGTCGCCGCGCTCTAGCAGCATGTTTAGCTCTGGCGCGGTGGCAAGAACATCTGGGTTGGCTTCCACTGTGATGCGCCCGATAGTATCGGTGTTTTCAAGCTGGGTGATTAACTGGCGTGTCATATCAATTTGCGAATCATTTGGCGGCTTGTCGGATTGCATTTTACTGGCGAGCGAAAGCTCTAAGCTACGCGCCTGTGCTTTATATTGCTGGGCTTCAATGTGGCGCTCGCTCTTGCGGCTAAATATTGTGCCTTCAGGATAGGCGTATTTATTTAAGCCGCCGGCGCGCTCAATCAGGCTCAGTAATGTGTCGCCGGCCATTAAATCATAGCGCCCTGGATTTTTAACTTCGCCGATGATTTGTACGTGGTTATCAGTGATTTTCTGGAATTTCTGGTTAACGCGAATCGTATCGCCCGCACGCACGGATATATGTTCGGCTTTGGTCGTGGCTAAATTAACTGTGCGGCGCTTTATTTTAAGGACTTCATCATATTGTGGGTTTTTGACGCTATCTTCACGGCGGGTAATCTCGATGTTCTTTTTGTCGGCTTCGAGCGTCATGCCACCCGCCACAGCCAATACATTTTCAAGGCTCACACCTTCTGATACGGGATAATGCCCCTTGCGACGTACTGCGCCGCGCATGAACAGGCTGCGTTCTTTGAGCACATTGATAATATCCAGCGGGACAATATCAGCGTCATTATCAATCACATTCGCCGCGCCATAGGCAATCGGCGTAATTGCGCTGCGCATTTGATCGTATCTGGTTTTGTCTTTTGTGAAATATTCTTCAGGGGCATCCGCGTTAATCGCTGCGATTTGTGTGTGGGAGAAGAAATGGATAACATCGCCTTGTTGCAATTTGGCATCAAATTTATTTTGCAGTACCATAAGTGGCGCAAAGCTTATATATTCAGGTGAAAGCGATTTTCTGTTCCAGCGTTCAATCACGGCGATTAGCGGATAGATATCTTTGCCTAATATGCGGTCACTATTCAGCAGGCTATGTAATGTTTTATTCATGGACAGCGCATGGAGGCCATCGGCGCGGGCATGACCTTTGATTTCGATTGTTCCTTCACGGCGCTCTGTGCCGCGGACGACCGATAAAATGCTGCCATCTCCAAAAACGCGGGCAAAGGGGTCGTCAATCTCGCTCACACCTTCATCACCGCTGAGCTGCATATCCAATTTTAAATAGCGAATTTTACCGGGCGAGAGCAGCCCGCCACTCATATCAAGTAAATCGTTTAACGCCAGTTGCTGGCTGCGCTGCTTAGATTGATGCCACATGCCTTGCATGACGGGCAGGATTTCATATATACCAGCGCGCTTGACATCACCTGCAATGGCGAGCGTTGGGCCTATGGGCGGCACGATGATGCGGTCACCATCTTTAATGTTCAACTCAATTGTGTCTGTGCCGTGCAGTAAAAGGCTATAGAGATCCACCATCGTCACTTGCCCATCGCGGACAAGGCGTATTTGGCGCAGCGTTCCTGTTTTCTCAATGCCGCCAGCTTGCATCAAGGCATCAATAACATTGTGCTGATTGCTCAGTGTAATACGCCCCGGCTGCTTGACATGGCCTGCAATTAATATCGCCGCTTGGCGCATTTCGCTGAGCGCGACATAAAATGATTGATTGTAATCGCCCTCAAACTGCTTGGCGATTTGCGCTTTCAGGCTGCCAAGGCTTTGCCCTGCGGCATTTAAAGGCGGCAAGCTTGGGATTTGAATTTGGCCGTTACTGTCAATCGGCAGGTTATAATGCGCATTGCGCTGCCCCGTCAGGGCGATGTTAAGGCTGTCGCCAACCCCTAAGACATACTGATCGCCAATTAAGCCGAGCGGCGCGGGGCTATGCGCTTTGCTTTTATTGTTTTGCAAAAAATCGTAACCAAATTGGTCAAGCTGTTCTAAAATGCGTGCCGAATACATTTCTTCTAAGCCAGAGCGCAGTATTGGTTTATCGGCTGCGGCAAGAGAGCCTTGTTTATATGCGGCGCTTGGCTGCCAGCGTTTGCGCTGCTCTGCGCTGTTTGCTGTGCGCTCAGGCAAGTCAAAGCCTTCTGTGTTGAGGCCTAATGGCGCGGGCAAAGGCGGGGGCGCATTATATCCTGCTTGCTGCGCATATTTAAGGCGCTGCATATGTGTGGGCTGCGCAGAAAATAAAGCATCCTCTGCGGGCTGGCTTTGTGCATGGTTGGAAAAAGCGAGCGCATTCATCGCATCGGCTTTTGCGCTGCTCTGCGGCATGGACAGCAAACATAGCGCCGCACACACAGAATAGAGACTGCGTGAAAAAAGCGGCGATCGCCGCGTCATAATATGTGCCCGAAACGGGTGGAACATCATGCGCCGTATTGGTTTATATATAAGGGGAAATAATCAAACTAAGAATAAGTCTGATATTTCAAGATAGTTTAGTATACGCAATAATTGCGGGTTTGTGAATCCCCCAAAGGCAGGAAAGCTTAATCTTGGATGAATGTCCCTGTAAGGATCTCGTCGTTATTTACTCTGATCGCGACCTCCTGTTTATTCTCTAGCTGAATATGCGGCTCTAAAAATATATTGACCTTGTTATATTTGCGTTCATTCTGGTTGCGGTAAATATCAATGCTGTTGGTCTCGATGCGCGGATAAAGGACGCTATAATGCGTGCCCTCTGCGTTGATGCGCAGCTTTTGTATGGTCTGTTTATTGACGAGGATCTCAATCTCTTGATTATAGTAGGCCTGTAGCCCCTGTATATGAAGCTCTCCGCGCGGTGGTCTGTTTTTGTATTTCTTTACTTCCAGCTCTCCGCTTACGGTCTTGCTCTCCGCTTTGAACAGCTTGGCTTCGTACTCCCATTCTTTCGCCCGCCCAAAAATAATGGCAAAAATAATGAACGCACCAACATATACATACCATGGCTGGCTAGTAAGCGTGTCTATAATGCTGAATATGGCTTCCATGATATATTTCCTTAGGGCTAGCTGTGGGTTTTAAGGGCGTTTAAAATAAGATAACACTTCGGGGTGCGCCCTGAAATGTTCAAGTGAGGCGCTAATGGAACGGCAATCATCTAACGCGTAATGTTGATTTGCTTGAAACGCCAGTTTGAAATGTTGTGACAGGCCGCCGCTGTTTACATCTTCACAGCTAGGGTCAATCTTCAAGAATAGCTGGCGTATATCATGCCCCGTAAAGTCGCTCATTTGCGCGGATAAATTATATAGCTCACGCAAATTGTAATTCATAACTGTATGGTCGCCGCCATAGCTGTGCTGTTCATGCGCGCCGCAATATGCGTTGAATAATTTACAGCCTTCTAAAAATGTTACGCCTTCATTATCTAGGCGTTCATTTGTAATAGACGTTAAATCTGTACAGTAAGCAGAGAGGAGAGGGTTAATAGTCGGCTTGATAAAAACATTAAATGGTGCGCCGATTTCTGTGAAGTTTTTCGTCTCAATTTTAATGGCTGAAATTTGGATGATTTCAGGCTCTTGCCAGTCTTCACACCACCATGACGAAGTGCCGTCCTTTTTCCCCCAACATGTCGCCTCTGTATCGTAGATAATAATTATATTAGACATTTTTGATGTATTCCCCCTGTATTTGTACGCCTTGCGTTCATTATAGCGTGGGCTTAATGCGCTTGCAAATGGCTAAGTTACTGTTTTTGCTCCGTAAAGCAAAATAACGATAAAAAAAGTAAGAAAAGTGAATATTAGGTATTGACGGTAGGGTATGTTGTGGCCTATAACCCCATTCACCGGCGCGGTAGTAAGTGCTGCATCGGTTGGCGGAGACGCGGTTTTGAAGCTGCTTTAGAGTTCTAGATTAGAGTTTTTTGGCGGCGGTAAAAAAAAGACAATTAAATGCAGAAAATGTGTTGACATTGAATTTTAGAAACTGTAGTGTCCACAAGCTTTCAACGCAACGGCAGATCACGGATCGCCACGGACTTTCTTAAAAAGGGAAGTGGCAATACGGTTCTGTTGTCTTTAAGTTGTTAGTTTAAGGGTTCTTGAAAATCGTAAGTTTGAAGAAAAAAGATTCGCAGACAGCAAGTACTGTTAGTGTATCGGATACACGACAACGGTTATTTGTCTGTAAGCGCAATCTTATATGTTACTATTTATAGTTTTATAATATTAAGCTATGGACGGGTAACCGACAATTCAATTAATACAGTGAGAAGACAAGCTTAGCTTGTTCTGATTTGCAAAGAGATCAAACTTAAGAGTTTGATCCTGGCTCAGAACGAACGCTGGCGGCAGGCCTAACACATGCAAGTCGAACGAACTCTTCGGAGTTAGTGGCGCACGGGTGAGTAACGCGTGGGAATATGCCTCTTGGTGCGGAACAACAGTTGGAAACGACTGCTAATACCGCATAATATCTAAGGATCAAAGATTTATCGCCAAGAGATTAGCCCGCGTCTGATTAGGTAGTTGGTGAGGTAAGAGCTCACCAAGCCGACGATCAGTAGATGGTCTGAGAGGATGATCATCCACACTGGTACTGAGACACGGACCAGACTCCTACGGGAGGCAGCAGTGAGGAATATTGCGCAATGGAGGAAACTCTGACGCAGCCATGCCGCGTGAGTGAAGAAGGCCTTAGGGTTGTAAAGCTCTTTCAGATGTGAGGATAATGACAGTAGCATCAGAAGAAGCCCCGGCTAAATTCGTGCCAGCAGCCGCGGTAATACGAATGGGGCAAGCGTTGTTCGGAATCACTGGGCGTAAAGCGTATGTAGGCGGTTTTCCAAGTCAGGAGTGAAATCCCAGGGCTCAACCCTGGAACGGCTCTTGAAACTGGATCACTAGAGTCCCGGAGAGGTTGGCGGAATTCCGAGTGTAGAGGTGAAATTCGCAGATATTCGGAGGAACACCAGTGGCGAAGGCGGCCAACTGGACGGGAACTGACGCTCAGATACGAAAGCGTGGGGAGCAAACAGGATTAGATACCCTGGTAGTCCACGCCGTAAACGATGTGTGCTAGTTGTTGGGCATCATAGATGTTCAGTGACGAAGCTAACGCGATAAGCACACCGCCTGGGGAGTACGGTCGCAAGATTAAAACTCAAAGGAATTGACGGGGACCCGCACAAGCGGTGGAGCATGTTGTTTAATTCGAAGCAACGCGAAGAACCTTACCTACCCTTGACATACTTGTCGCACTTACCAGAGATGGTTTGTTTCAGTTAGGCTGGACAATGTACAGGTGCTGCATGGCTGTCGTCAGCTCGTGTCGTGAGATGTTGGGTTAAGTCCCGCAACGAGCGCAACCCTTATCATCTGTTGCCAACACGTAATGGTGGGAACTCTGATGAGACTGCCGGTGATAAGCCGGAGGAAGGCGGGGATGACGTCAAGTCATCATGGCCCTTACGGGTAGGGCTACAAACGTGCTACAATGGCTACTACAGTGGGCAGCTAGACCGCGAGGTCATGCGAATCTCTAAAAGTAGTCTCAGTTCGGATTGTTCTCTGCAACTCGAGAGCATGAAGTCGGAATCGCTAGTAATCGTGGATCAGAATGCCACGGTGAATACGTTCCCGGGTCTTGTACACACCGCCCGTCACATCATGGGAGTTGGTTCTGCCCGAAGGCGGCGCGCTAACCAGTTTACTGGAGGCAGCCGACCACGGTAGGGTCAGCGACTGGGATGAAGTCGTAACAAGGTAGCCGTAGGGGAACCTGCGGCTGGATCACCTCCTTTCTAAGGATGTATCTGGTATATCTATTTTATGTTCATTCACGTGAATATAAATTGCAGTTCTTGCTGTCTTCGTATCTTTTTTCTTTCAAGCTAAAATCACGGAACCAACTATCCCCGTATAAAAGCGGAAACGGGCTCGTAGCTCAGGTGGTTAGAGCGCACCCCTGATAAGGGTGAGGTCGCTAGTTCGAGTCTAGCCGGGCCCACCATTTATATCAGGGATTGTTCAAACACTAATACCGGGCCCTTAGCTCAGCTGGGAGAGCGCCTGATTTGCATTCAGGAGGTCAGCGGTTCGATCCCGCTAGGGTCCACCATTTATTCCTTTGTTAAATCTTCTAACTTGAAGCTTTAATTGAGAAATAAAATTCTCAAGGTTCTTGTACATCGTAAATAAGTTAATGAAATGAAATGTCACTGATTACTCCTAATCAGTGACGCCAACAATTAATGTCTAACTACGTTAATTGATTTATCAATTAATGTAACTAGCTGAGAATATCGAGTTATTCTTTATTGCAACGAAGTTAAATTATGAAGTTCGCCACTTGTGGTGATCATTGTATTTTTGCTTCTGCGCGTAGTTTAAATTCAAGTGTCAAAAGTGCATCTCGTGGATGCCTTGGCGATCAGAGGCGATGAAGGACGTGGTACGCTGCGAAAAGCTACGGTTAGGTGCGAACAACCTATGACCCGTAGATGTCCGAATGGGGAAACCCACTACTTTATGTAGTATCTTATAGTGAATACATAGCTATAAGAGGCAAACCCGGGGAAGTGAAACATCTCAGTACCCGGAGGAAAGGAAATCAACCGAGACTCCCTTAGTAGCGGCGAGCGAACGGGGACCAGCCCAGTGGCTGTGTTGTAATAATTAGAAGTGGATGGAAAGCCACGCCATAGAAGGTGATAGCCCTGTACAAGTAAAAAGCGACAAAGTCCTTGAGTAAGGCGGAACACGTGAAATTCTGTCTGAACATGGGGGGCCCATCCTCCAAGGCTAAGTACTCCTGATCGACCGATAGCGAACAAGTACCGTGAGGGAAAGGTGAAAAGAACCCCGATGAGGGGAGTGAAACAGACCTGAAACGGGATGCATACAAGCAGTCGGAGCACCTATACGGTGTGACGGCGTACCTTTTGTATAATGGGTCAGCGAGTTACTCTTACATGCAAGCTTAAGCCGATAGGTGTAGGCGCAGCGAAAGCGAGTCTGAATAGGGCGATTGAGTATGTGGGAGTAGACCCGAAACCCGGCGATCTAGCCATGGCCAGGTTGAAGGTTGGGTAACACCAACTGGAGGACCGAACCCACTAACGTTGAAAAGTTACGGGATGAGCTGTGGCTAGGGGTGAAAGGCCAATCAAGCCGGGTAATAGCTGGTTCTCCGCGAAATCTATTTAGGTAGAGCGTCATGTTATACTCTCGGGGGTAGAGCACTGGATGGACTAGGGGGGCGCGAGCCTTACCAAATCTAACCAAACTCCGAATACCGAGAAGTACATTCATGGCAGACAGACTGCGGGTGATAAGGTCCGTAGTCGAAAGGGAAACAGCCCAGACCTCCAGCTAAGGTCCCCAAATGATAACTAAGTGGAAAAGGAAGTTGGATTTCCATGACAACCAGGAGGTTGGCTTAGAAGCAGCCATCCTTTAAAGAAAGCGTAATAGCTCACTGGTCTAAATAAGAAATCCGGCGCCGAAGATGTATCGGGTCTAAAGTTATCTACCGAAGCTGAGGATGTATATCTTATGATATACGTGGTAGCGGAGCGTTGTGTAAGTCTGTGAAGGTGAACCGCGAGGTTTGCTGGAGATATCACAAGTGAGAATGCTGACATGAGTAGCGACAAAGAGTGTGAGAAACACTCTCGCCGAAATCCCAAGGGTTCCTGTCCAAGGCTAATCCGGGCAGGGTAAGTCGGCCCCTAAGGCGAGGCAGAAATGCGTAGTCGATGGGAAACAGGTTAATATTCCTGTACCTGTTGGTGGTGACGATGGCCGTAAGTTGTACTCTCTTATTGGATTGAGAGTGCCGCGAAGGACATCCAGGAAATAGCCCCAACATTAAGACCGTACCCGAAACCGACACAGGTGGGATGGTAGAGAATACCAAGGCGCTTGAGAGAACTATCTTGAAGGAACTCGGCAAATTGCATCCGTAACTTCGGGAGAAGGATGCCCCATTTCTAGGCAACTGGAAATGGGGGGCACAAACCAGGGGGTGGCGACTGTTTATCAAAAACACAGGGCTCTGCGAAGTCGTAAGACGACGTATAGGGTCTGACGCCTGCCCGGTGCCGGAAGGTTAAGAGGAGGTGTGCAAGCACTGAATTGAAGCCCCGGTAAACGGCGGCCGTAACTATAACGGTCCTAAGGTAGCGAAATTCCTTGTCGGGTAAGTTCCGACCTGCACGAATGGCGTAACGACTTCCCCACTGTCTCCAAGGTAGACTCAGCGAAATTGAATTCCCCGTGAAGATGCGGGGTACCCGCGGTTAGACGGAAAGACCCTATGAACCTTTACTATAGCTTCACAGTGGTATTATGATTGTCATGTGTAGGATAGGTGGGAGGCTTTGAAGCGGAAACGCCAGTTTTCGTGGAGCCATCCTTGAAATACCACCCTTGACCTTTGTGATATCTAACTACGATCCATTATCTGGATCTAGGACCCTGTGTGGTGGGTAGTTTGACTGGGGCGGTCGCCTCCTAAATGGTAACGGAGGCGCGCAATGGTGAGCTCAAGACGGTCGGAAATCGTCTTCAAGAGTGTAATGGCATAAGCTCGCCTGACTGTGAGACTGACAAGTCGAGCAGGGTGGAAACACGGTCATAGTGATCCGGTAACTCCGAATGGAAGGGTTATCGCTCAACGGATAAAAGGTACTCTAGGGATAACAGGCTGATAGCGCCCAAGCGTCCACAGCGACGGCGCTGTTTGGCACCTCGATGTCGGCTCATCTCATCCTGGGGCTGGAGCAGGTCCCAAGGGTATGGCTGTTCGCCATTTAAAGAGGTACGCGAGCTGGGTTCAGAACGTCGTGAGACAGTTCGGTCCCTATCTGCCGTGGGTGTTGGAAAATTGAAGGGAGCTGTCCTTAGTACGAGAGGACCGGGATGGACGCACCCCTGGTGTACCTGTTGTCGCGCCAGCGGCATCGCAGGGTAGCTATGTGCGGAAAGGATAACCGCTGAAAGCATCTAAGCGGGAAGCCTCCCCTAAAACTAGTTTTCCCTATCAGAGCCGTGGAAGACCACCACGTTGATAGGCCAGATGTGGAAGCTCAGTAATGAGTGAAGCTAACTGGTACTAATTGCTCGATCGGCTTGAATCTAAACTATAAGCGCGCAGTAGCAAAAATATATGCGTAAGCTTTATTTCGCAAATCTAAGATAATTCGTTATCTTAGCTAGTAAGACATTAATTCGTTTCATTATTATTTAATTCGCATGCTGCGTTTAATTGAGCTGGTGATTTTAGCACAGTTGAAACACGAGATCCCATCCCGAACTCTAACGTGAAACGCTGTAGCGCCGATGGTACTCCGTCTTAAGGCGCGGGAGAGTAGGTCGTTGCCAGCTCTATTAAGCGCAGCTGCACATATTAATAATAATCATTAACTTAATTACGATGACAATGCCGCAAAAAAACACCTGCCAACTCGGCAGGTTTTTTTGTACCTAATTTTTGATCAATGGCAATGGGGGGGTAATATGGGTTTAATGACTTTAAATAAAGTGCCGCAGTGGCAGCAAGCATTGTCGACCACCAGTTATTGTGCATCTTTTGACGATGTGGCGGCATTTATTGCGACGGAAAAAGCCGCAGGGAAAACAATATATCCAGCAGAAGAAAATGTTTTCAAGGCTTTGGAGTTAACGCCTTTGCAAGATGTGAAAGTCGTTATTTTAGGGCAAGACCCTTATCATGGTGAGGGGCAGGCACATGGTTTAAGCTTCAGCGTACCAGAAGGCGTTAAGATTCCGCCATCTTTGGCAAATATATATAAAGAATTACAAAGCGATTTAGGTATTATGCCGTCGCCCTCTGGACTGTTAGAGCGTTGGGCGCGTCAAGGCGTGCTGTTGTTAAACAGTGTGCTGAGCGTTGAGGCTGGCAGGGCGGGCTCGCATCAAGGGAAAGGCTGGGAAGCGTTCACCGATGCAGTGATTGCCGCCGTGAACGGGCAAGATAAAGCTGTCGTCTTTATGCTTTGGGGCAGCTATGCGCAGAAAAAAGCGGCTTTTGTTGATGCGGATAAGCATTTGGTCTTAAAAAGTGCACATCCTTCGCCCTTATCGGCTTATCGTGGTTTCTTTGGCTGCAAACATTTTTCAAAGGCTAATGATTTTTTAGGCGCGCAGGGGCAAGTGCCGATTAAATGGTAGCGCGGGGTTATGGGGCGCTGTAATGGGTAAAGATAACAAGGCCGCTATTTAGTTTTATTGCGCCTTGCGTACTTATCATTTCATTTGATGTGCCAAGCCAGCCTAACGTGTAAGGCGGGCCAAGACCTTCTGCGGGAAATTTCAACCCTTCAAAGCGAAGGCTGCCGACGTCCCTTAGGGGGATAACGCCAATTTTATCACCTATATTTCCTTTAAAGTCGAAATCGCAGGTCAGCAGGCGTATTTGATTATGCTGATCATGGATACAAAAGCGCTCTGGCGCTTTATGGTTTTCTATTGTTAAAATATTGGCGAGTTGATGATCCATACGCCCGCCAAGCGCACCGAAAATATCAATTTGCTTTGCGCTTTCAGGGACGCATTTGAGCGCTTTTTCTAAATCAGTGCTGTTTTGATCAGGCGCTGCGCAGATTTCTACGGCAGGGTCGGCCTCATAAGCTGCATATAAAGTGGGAGGGATGGAATCGAAATCGCCGACCAGTTGATGGGGCTTCATACCAAGCGCATTTAAATGTACCGCCCCGCCATCGGCACAAATAATGATGCTGTCCTCGCGGATATAACGCTCAATATATGATACGTTATCAATCGGGCCGCCGGCGATGATAATATAATGGGTCATGATGCGCTGTACTTTAAACCTGTTTCGTGTTCGCACGGTATAATGCCTGTTCATGATAACGTAAATTTGACAAGGTTGATACGGCTTGTGTAATGTAGAGAAAATAAAATATATACAGGGATAAGGGGCAGGTACATGCCTTATAATATATATAAACCATCATTGCGTGATCAGTTTAATGCAGCAGGAAACTCTGCTGCGTTAGTGTTTGACTTAGACAATACAATTGTTGATATATCATCCCTTTATGGTCAAATGGAGGATATTTTTGCGGATTTTTTAGCTGGGCGGCTGAAAATATCTCGTCAAGATGCGCAGAGGGAAGTCCTTCACATGTTACAATCAACATATTATGTTCAGGATGAAGCCTTAATACGGCATAATATACCGGTCGCAGAAACGTTAAAAGCGACTTATGACCCGCAAAGCTTGAATTTAAAAGGCCTGACTATCGATGCTGAAATTGCGACTATATTGAATTCTATCTTTACGAAAAAATATATTTTCACCAATGCGACGCATGATTACGCGGAGGCAGTGCTTGACCATTTGGGTATTAAAGATTGTTTTAACGGCGTTGCAGGTACAGATGATTTTCAATTTATGCGCAAGCCGCGTAAAGCTTGTTTTGACGCGTTTGAAGCCAAGTTTTTAACCGCAGGAAAAGACGTTCATTTTTTTGAAGATACGCCAGAAAATCTCGATGCGGCTTATTTTCTTAAGGGTTGGAGCGGTCATATGGTACTGGGGCACCGGCAAAGCCCGCCATATAGTCATGGTGCATCGCAGCCTTATCACCTTTGCTCGCAGCTTCATACGCTCAAAGACCTTAAAATATAAGCATAGCGCAGCGGCGTTAAAAGAGTGAGCCTTGATCCTTGGGATCTTTCGAGGCTTTTTGGGCTTTTAGGCTTTTCGTTGGTTTCTTTTTTTGTGCGGGCGCAGTGGGCTTCGCTTCGCCGCCTTTGCCGCTAAATGCTTCAATTTTACCGTCATTGAACTCTATATCAATCGCCATATTATCGGAGATATGTGCTGCAGAAATCAGCGGCTTGCCTTGTTTGTCACGAATAATGCTGTAACCGCGCTTTAAGACATTTTGATATGATAATGTATCAAGAATACGGCTGGCCTGGGCAAGTCTTTGGCTGTGATTTTGTAGTAAACGACTTTGTATACCTTTAAGGTTTGCGCCTATATAATTCAGGCGCTGCGCTGCTTCGCTGATGCGGTCTTTCGGATGTTTTATGCGGCCTTCTAAGCGTAAAAGATATTGCTGCCTTTGGTTAAGTTTATGGCGAAATAAACTTTTGAGTTTCTCAAAATGATGGTCGCTTTGCTGGGCTTTAATCTCGATTAATTTGCGTGGGTCACTTATGCGCGCAGCGAGGGACTTTACAAATTTTTTGTGATGATCTGTCTGGCGCGTCATCGCGGCGAAGAGGCGCGTTTTGTTTTCTTCAACGCGGGCAAGCAGCATCAGGCGTTCAGGGACGGCAATTTCGGCGGCGCCTGTCGGTGTCGGGGCGCGGCGGTCAGCGGCATAATCGGCAAGGGTTGTGTCCGTTTCATGACCGACGGCTGAAATAACGGGGATTTGTGAGGCCGCAATGGCGCGGACAACATTTTCTTCGTTAAAGGCCATTAAGTCTTCTAATGAGCCGCCGCCGCGTGCGACAATTAGGATGTCGGGGCGCTGGCCTTCAGGCAAAGCGTTAAAGCCGTTTATCGCATTAGTTATTTCTGCGGCTGCGCCGTCGCCCTGTACGCGTACGGGCCAGAGCATGACAGGGCGCGGAAAACGATCGCTAATGCGGTGTAAAATGTCCCGTATAACGGCGCCAGTGGGCGATGTGACGACGCCAATACGTTCTGGTAAGAAAGGCAGCGGTCTTTTACGTTCTTCTGCAAAAAGACCTTCAGCGGCAAGTTTCTTTTTGCGCTCTTCAAGCATTTTGAGTAATGCACCTTCGCCGGCAAGCTCCATGCTTTCTATAATAAGCTGATAGTTAGAGCGTTGCGGGTAGGTGGTAATGCGTCCCGTACAAATCACATCGAGCCCTTCTTCAGGGCGAATAGAAAGCTTTGAGAGGCTGCCGCGCCAGCAAATGACATTAATGACCGAGTTTTCATCTTTTAAATCCGAATACATATGGCCTGAGGAAACGACTTTGACGCGTGAAAGTTCGCCGCGCACGCGCACGCGCCCATAAGCATCTTCCAAAGTACGTTTTAAAGAATGCGCAAGGTCAGAAACGCTCATCTCTGGTGCGTTATTACCGTGGGTGTCTTGCTTCTGTGTATAGGTGTCACTCATTTGATATTATCATCATTTCCAATTGGGGGTTGTTGGGGTATATTGCCTTCATTAGTTACAAAAATAAAGTTAGAAAAACATTCTTAGTGGGAGATTTGTATGGATAAGGGATTTGCGGGGCGCGCGTTAAGTATAGCAACCAATGAAGAAGACTATCAGATTGAGCAATTAATCGCGTTTTTGGATTGGGATACTGATTTCAGAATGAAGGTGGAAGCTACGGCGACATCTTTGATTAAGCGCGTGCGTGAGATCCCGAGTAAATTTGGAGAGATCGAAGCCCTTTTACTGAAATATCCGCTATCAAGCAATGAGGGGCTTGGTTTAATGACCTTGGCGGAATCGCTTTTGCGTATCCCTGATAACCATACCGCTAATGCTTTGATTAAAGAAAAACTTACACAGGGCAATTGGAATGAAAAAATGAGTGCTGCTGTGGACGATAAAAAGCCCAAAAAACAGCAAGATCTTGTGCTGCGTCTACTCGCTGAAGGGTTGAGCCTTTCATCGAAAACCTATAAAAGCCCGCTTGGTAAAGTCAGCCGCCCTTTTTTACTGCAGGCCTTTAAACGCTCAATGCGCCAAATGGGGCAAAGTTTTGTATTGGGTGAGAGCATTGACAAAGCGCTAAAAAAGTCTAAGCCATTACAGAAAAAAGGTTTTTTATTTTCTTATGATATGCTGGGCGAAGGTGCGCGTACGCAGGCACAGGCCGATGCCTTTATGGCGAGTTATTTAAATGCGATTGCAGCTATTGGCAAGGCAGAGAAAGATGGCACTGGGGAAAACGCGGAAGCGCCTGCAATGCAGGGGCGCTCAGGCATATCGATAAAGCTTTCGGCTTTGTATCCAAAATATCACACGGTCTATGCAAAAGCTTGCGTACCTGTATTGACAGAAAAACTGCGCGTATTATGCCACGCGGCAATGGCGCAGAATATTAATTTAACAGTTGATGCCGAAGAAGTTGAACGCCTTGATATATCGATTGATATTATTGATGCGATTTTGGATGATGCAGCTTTTGCGGATTGGCAGGGCTTTGGTCTTGCACTACAAGCCTATCAGCGCTCGGCCCTTGATCTGATTGATTATTTACAAGGCCGCGCAATCGCGACAAAACGGCGTTTGCAAATTCGCCTTGTTAAGGGCGCGTATTGGGATAGTGAAATTAAACGCGCGCAAGCTATGGGGCTGCATGATTATCCTGTTTACACCAAAAAGAGCCATACGGATATTTCTTTCCTTGCCTGTGCGAAGAAGTTATTGGCGCTGGATAGTCCTTTTTATCCAATGTTTGCGACGCATAATGCGCAAACCATTGCCTGCGTCCACGAAATGACCCAAAAATCAAATGTGGCGTTTGAATTTCAGCGCTTGCACGGCATGGGTGATGCCCTTTATGAAGTGGTGAATGGTGATGATTTTGGCGCGGTGCGTATTTATGCGCCTGTGGGCGCGCATGCGGAATTACTGCCTTATTTGGTGCGCCGTATTTTAGAAAATGGCGCGAATAGCTCTTTTGTGCAGCAAATACGTGATGAGCGCGTCCCTGTTGACTGGCTGTCAAAAGACCCGATTAGCCATGCGCTGAATGATAACGAAAATCATATTTCTATGCCATCTGAGTTATTTGGTGTAGGCCGTGAAAACTCTTTGGGCTATGACTTGTCTGATAAGCGCGTTTTATTTGATTTTGTCACGGGCGCGAAAGCGACTAAAGACTTAAAGGCATTTCATGCAGTATCTTTGCTTAACGGCAAGGAACATCAAACAGGTCATCCTGAAACGGTTGAAAATCCATCCAACACAGATGATGTTGTCGGCACAGCCTTGTTCGCGCATAAAGACATTGTCGCCTCCGCTTATAAACATGCACGTGCAGGCTTTGCTGTGTGGCGTGAATGTCGGGCATCGCGCCGCGCCGAAATTCTCTATTCCATTGCTGATATTTATGAAGAAAATAAGGAATTACTTGTTGGCCTTATGATGCGCGAAGCGGGAAAGACGCTTGAAGATGCGTTAGGTGAGCTGCGCGAAGCGGTGGATTTCTGCCGTTATTATGGGCTGCATGGCTCAAAGCTATTTTCGCGCAAGGGTATCACTTTGCCCGGGCCAACAGGCGAAGAAAATCGTTTGATGATGGAAGGGCGCGGCGTATTTTTATGTATTAGCCCGTGGAATTTTCCGCTCGCGATTTTTACAGGGCAGGTTGTTGCGGCTTTAATGGCGGGTAATGCGGTCATTGCCAAACCGGCTGAACAAACGCCGATTATTGCCTTTGAAGCAGTGCAGCTTATGCACCGCGCCGGCGTGCCGACGGAGGCATTGCAGCTGGTTATTGGCGGCGGTGATATTGGCGCTGCATTGGTCGAGCATAAGGATTGCGGCGGTGTTGCTTTCACGGGTTCTAACGGAACTGCGAGTCTGATTAACCGGGCTCTGGCGGATAAAGATGGGCCAATTGTACCATTTATTGCTGAGACAGGCGGGTTAAATGTGATGATGGTTGATTCGACTGCCTTGCCTGAGCAGGTTGTTGATGATGTGATTAACAGTGCCTTTGGTTCGGCGGGGCAGCGCTGTTCTGCGCTACGCCTTTTACTAATCCAAGAAGATGTCGCGCCGCATATTTTAGAAATGCTGCAAGGGGCAATGGATGATTTAGCCGTCGGCAATACGCTCAAAATATCAACCGATATCGGGCCATTAATTGATAGCGAAGCCCATGCGATGGTGATGCGTCACCGCGAAAGAATGGACGGTATTGGCGAGATAATTTGTGCGTCGCCAATGGAAAAAGCCGCCACGCAAAAAGGCTATTTCTTTCCACCGACATTATGCCGCCTTAAACGTTTTGAAGATTTAGATCAAGAAATTTTTGGGCCCTTTTTGCACGTGATGACCTATAAGGCAGAGGCGTTAGAAGATATGCTTGACCAAGTCAATAGCACAGGTTACGGACTGACATTTGGGCTTCATAGCCGCCTTGAAGACCGTCATGCTTTGGTTGAGCGCAAAGTGAGTGTTGGTAACATTTACGTGAACCGTCATATGACAGGGGCGATTGTCGGCTCTCAGCCTTTTGGCGGTCATGGCCTTTCTGGCACAGGGCCAAAGGCGGGCGGGCCGCATTATTTGCATCGTTTTGCCGTTGAAAAAGCGATCAGTATTAACACCGCCGCAATGGGCGGTGATGTGAAGTTGATTTTAAAAGGCTAATGCGTTTGTTTTAACGTTTTGGGAAGGGGCGATTTAACCGTAGAAAAACGCGGTTTATTTCGCCCTTTTCATTGAAGCACGTCATGTCGGGGGAGCGATGCGTAATGCCGCCTATGCCACCACGAAAGACCCCGACGTCCCATGGGGCGAACTGTTGTATTTTAGACGCATCTTTAACAATCATGCTATTTGGTGCGCCACTCTCATAGGCCGCCCTATCTGTGTACGCGTCAGGCAGCCATAATGTGCCAGGGCCTTTATAGGTACAAATTAAGCGTGCATCTATAATGAGGCCATCGCGATGAAAGTGTTTTGCATTTGATGTGCTATCTAATGAAAGCGCGATAGTGTCTGTATGAATAACGTTGGCGATTAATTGACAATTTTTTTCAACATCACTTAGCCAGCTTTCATAAAATGGGTGCTGCCTGATTTTCTCTTCTAATGTATGTACGAAAATCGTGTGAATTTGCGTACGACAATGCGCGATGTCTATCGGGTGGTTAAGTATGTCGAGCGGTTCGGTGAAATAGCTAAAGAAGCTTTTGGCACCTATAGGCGTACGGCGCTTATAAGCGTACATACGGTATGGGCTGTCGAGGAAATCTTCTAGTTCAGAATGGCTTGCTGTATAAAATACATCCTTTAGATGGCTCATTATTATTTCCCTGTATTTATATTTTTTCTTTTGGTTGTGGCATAGCGGCTGTTTTGTGTCAATATGGGCGCTTATTGATGCTTGTTATTTGAGGACAGATTCAGTAATACTTGTCGATAGATAAAGAAAGAATGAGGCAGCGCAAATCGATGAGTAACATACAAGCCATTATCTGGGATTTAGATAACACATTATATCGATTTAATACATTGTTTGAGGATGCGTGTAATCATATTGCTGGGCGTACGGCGCGGGCGCTTGGTGTTGACATTGATGATGCATTGGCGACAAAAATGGCGGAAGAGTCTTTCGCAAAACATGGTTATTCTATGCGGGTATTTTTAGAACAGCATGATTTATGCAATGTGGATGTGCACCATGAATTTCACAAGCATTTAGACGAAAAAATACTCGATAAATCGCATGAATTGGTCGAAATATTCAAACAATCAAAATTACAGCATGTCATTGTGACGCATGGCTCGCGCCACTGGGCAGAGCGTGCCTTGGATCATTTAGATTTGCGCCAGTTTTTCCCTGATGAGCGTATTTTCGGCCTTGAAGATTATGGCTTTCAAAAGAAAGATGAGTCGCGTTTTGTTTTTGAAATGACTATGGAGCTTCTGGGGCTGGAAGCGTCGCAAATGATTATGGCAGAAGACACTGTGCGTAACCTGCGCCACCCGCATGATTTGGGGATGAAAACGGTTTTAGTGCATCATGGGCGTTTGCCCAAGGAAGACTTACCCCATGTGCACCATATGGTACATTCAGCGGAAGATATTTTTACCCTTGCGCAAGAGATCTAGGGCTTAATGCGGCGCGTTCGTGTATCGAAGGCTATTTTACGAAATATTAACGCTTACCTTGTATCCTAAAGCCAGAGTATTTGGGAAGAGGAAGGTTAGCTATGAGTGATATTGGTGAAGTAACAGCGCAGAAAGCGCCAGAAGAAGTTGGCGTATTCGAGGCGGTAAAAGATTTCGCTGTCAATGCGTTTGAATGGGCGCTTGGTAATGAGGATGCAGAAGTGGTGTCTGTAAAGCCGGCGGATATTTCTTTAGGCAGCGGTATGGCAGAGGGCGCGCGAAATGCGATTATTGACCGTCATCAAAAAATACAATGTGCGGTCGATCCATCAAGTCCAGGCTGTCCATAAATAGGGATAATGGCTGCAGATGAAAGAGAATTTTACGCGCCGCATATTGTGGCGCGTTTTTGTTGGCTACTCTTTTAGGGCAAGGGCTGAAATGCCGATATCTTTTGATACCATGGTGTAAATGGCTTCTTCGGAAAGTTCACCGCCCGTGCCGAATTCTTTGACATGATAGGCGCAGGCCGCATCCATCGTCATAATCGACTTATCGGGCTGGTTTCTTTTCTTCATATATTTTTCAGTAAGGCGAACAATTTCTCGGCATTTATCATCAGGAATATCAATGCCGTGATGTTTAATATAGCCGGGGCGTACGGCTTGTAAAATCTTAAATGCGCCTTCTGCGTCAGGAACAGATAAATTTACCTGTTGGAAACGACGCTCCATCGCTGGGTCAACGCCGATATACATACGGAACTCATCTTTGGTTGTCGCGCCAATCACATATAAGGCGCCAGAGGTCAAATAAGGTTTCATCACTTCGGATAAGCCTTTATAAGCACTGCCATGACATGTCGGCATGATTTGGTGGATTTCATCAATGAATAAAATTGTCAGGCCATAATCAGGGTGATAATGGCGCTCTGCCATGGCTTTTAATAGTGGGACGATGCGGCCTTGGAATTCTGATATTGATGATGTCCCCGCAGACATCGCCGCAAGGTCAATTTCTAAAAGGCGACATTTTTTTAATTTATCAGGCACGTTCTCAGCGACAATTTGCTGCGCGAGGCCGACACAAAGCGCTGTTTTACCAACACCAGCAGGGGCTTGGAGCATGGCGTTTTTACGTCCTTTTTGCAAAAGGATCAAAATAACTTGGTCAATTTCAACATCGCGGCCATGAATGGGGTCATACATGCCCGCAGCAGCATTGGCGGTAAAGTCATTACAATATTTTTGGATGAGGGCATCCATCTCTTCGTCGCTATATTTAAAGTCAGCTTTGCTTATCTCGCCCATAATCTCTTATCTTTCTGCAGTGTTTATTATCTATGTGTTTACTTTAAGAATTCGGCTTCTGTATAGCCTTGGATATACAAAAGCGCCGTAAGATCGCTATATTTTATATTATGTTGTAGCGCTTGTTCAAGTGCTGGTTTTGGATAATAGCCAACACCTGTGCCGACGGCTTGCAGCATGTTTAAATCATTCGCGCCATCGCCGACGGCAATCGTATCCTTTGCTTTGACTTTTAGCTTATCTAAGTAATGATTTAGGAATTGTTCTTTCGCGTGTTTGTCTAATATTGGTGGCGTGACGCTACCTTGTATTATGTTATCTTTAATGTCCAAGATATTGCCGTGATTATAAGCAAAGCCGCATTTTCTGGCGATATGTTCGGTAAAGAATGTAAAGCCGCCAGATACAAGGACACATGTTGCGCCGTGCTTTGCCATGGTGCGGATAAGTACTTCTGCGCCAGCGCTGAGATTTGTTTGTGCTAATACTTCGGCGAGCAAAGAAACATTTTGTCCTTTTAACATGGCAACGCGTTCATTAAGCGCCGCAATGAAATCAATTTCGCCGTTCATCGCGCGGGCGGTGATTTGCGCAACAGCATCGCCAATGCCTGCTTTTGCGGCGATATTATCAAGCGTTTCATCGGTGATGATGGTGCTGTCCATATCGGCGAGTAATAAGGGCTTGGCCCGGTTTGTGTTGCTAACACAGAAAACGTCAATTTCTTGGTTGTCTGTATAGGCGCGCAGTGTGGCCATTTGATCGCTATTAAGCTTATCAAATAAAATGATTTCAGCTGCGCGACGCGCGCCGAGCCATTTAGGCGGAATGTCCGTTTCAGGCACAGCGAGCTGTGCAAGCAAGCTTTGGACATGAGCCAAATGCGCCGTACTGAGTTTTTTTGTCGAGGATGAGACGAATATAAGTGCAAATTTCATGGGTAATTTGGTGTAGACATGACAGGGTTAAATGGGTATTGTGAGGTGCATATCAAACATGCGAAAACTCTATCATATGCGCACGCACAGTAAAAGCTTAAACATATGGTTTATCTGGTTGGAGAGTCCTTAATGGCAATTGTAAGCAGCGGTTTATTCAAGAAACTGAAACATACAAAAGCAAATATGAATCATCCTATGGATGAAAAGACTAAGGCGGCGAATGATATGCCGCTAAACTCTGCCACTGACGCGCGTTCAAAAATCTCATTGAAAAAGTCTGTATAAATGCTGGAAAAGCCATCACAAAAGCCCAATAACCCGAATTTTTCTTCGGGGCCTTGTTCTAAACGCCCAAATTGGAGCCTTGATGCGCTGAGCGGCGCTTTACTTGGGCGCTCGCATCGCGCCTCCCCCGGCAAGGCGAAGTTAAAAGAAGTGATTGAACTGCATCGTGAGTTGCTTGGCATTCCGTGTGATTATTACATCGCGATTGTACCGGCATCAGATACGGGGGCTATAGAAATGGCGTTGTGGTCGATGCTTGGGGCACGCGGCGTGAACACAATTGTAACGGATAGTTTTTCTGGCGATTGGGCAAAAGATATTCAAGACCACCTCAAATGTGATGATGTGATTGCACATCAGGCCGATTATGGTGAAATGGTTGATTTATCAGCCATTGATACGGATCGTGATACGGTTTTTGTTTATAACGGCACTACGGCGGGTACCCGCTTGCCAAACCTTGATTGGGTGAAGGCGGAACGCGCAGGGCTGACATTTTGTGATGCGACATCCGCGGTGTTTGCCTATGAAATGGATTGGTCAAAACTTGATGTCACGACATGGTCATGGCAAAAAGTTCTTGGCGGTGAAGCGGCGCATGGCATGTTGGTGCTCTCGCCGCGTGCGGTTGCGCGTTTGGAAGGCTACACGCCGGATCGCCCGCTGCCTAAAATTTTCCGCATGACCAAAGGCGGCAAAATTAATCAAGGGCTGTTTGTTGGCGAAACGCTGAACACGCCATCCATGCTTGCGGTTGAAGACTGCCTTGATGCTTTGCGCTGGGTGAAGTCGCTTGGCGGGATAAAGGCAAGCGTCGCGCGCTGTGATGCCAATTTAAAAGCGATCGCAAATTGGGTTGAAAAAACCGACTGGGTCGATTTTTTGACGGCGGATGGGCGGGTGCGCTCATCAACCTCAATAACGCTAAAAATTTCAGACCCATGGTTTGAAGCTTTAGACGAAGCCGAAAAAATGCCGTTTATCGCGGCAATGATTAAGCCGCTGGATAGTGAGGGCGTGGCTTATGATATCAAATCGTACCGCGCTGCGCCGGCGGGTTTACGGATTTGGGGCGGCACGACAATTGAATCATCAGATTTAGCGCTGCTGACACCTTGGCTTGATTGGGCATATCAAGCTGCCAAAGCGGAGTTGAACACGAAAGCGGCTTGAAGCTTTTATTGCCACCTTTTATTAGCAGAATTATATATATTGACAGAGCGCAATGTTTTATGTAAATTACTGATGGTTTTATCAGCTTAAATACAGGTAAGGATGCAGTAATGAAAATCGAAACAGTCACCGCGCAAAGCGCATTGCCAGTCGACATAGCGGTTATAAGCGCCAAAAATTTTGCAGAAGCGCTGACGCAGGTGATTGCGCATTCAGAAGATGAGCGCATTGGCTTAGTTGTTTGGGCGGGAGCAGGCGATTTGATCCCTGCGGAAATAAAAACGGCGTTGGTTGAGCCTATGCAGCGCGTTGGGCATACGCAAAAGCGTGAGGCTAAAACTAAAGTGAACCTTGCTCATGAGGGCTTGAAATTTACAGATGTTAATGTTGAGGGTGTGTTAAAGACACATTTTGCACAAATTGATCAACACGCTATGCGTGATTTTTCTTGTGTTTTTGATGCCATATCACAGCAAAGCCATCATGATTATACAGCTGATTTTTTAACAGCATTTAATGCGGCATCAGATTTAGAATGTTTTTCACGTCTTGATCGTTTGCAAACGACATCAGATACGAGCTTTTTTCATCGTGACCGCCTAATCAATCCGAATGAATGTCGTATCTTCCGCAATGTGGCAGGCGCAGGCACAGTGTTCATGGAAGAGGCAAATGTTGGTAATATGGGTTATGGCGGCAGGCTCGGCATAAAAGATCCTCGCGTAGCTACGGGCTGGGTATTAAACCAATGGGATGTTGGCTTTTTGATCCCCAGCAAAAAAGGCGGCATGGCGCATACATGGCCTTCAAAAGATATGGGTATTGGGAGTGGAAAGCGCCACTTTGAAACAATGGACGTCACAACGCAAGCCGCTTTATTCCCTGCGCGCCTTTAATCTGTTTTTACGGTGTAAACGCTTTATTCGTTATAAGAAACATTGCGGAGCTCTGCGGCTTGTTCATCCTGCGCAGCTTGTATATCTTGCTGTGCTGTATCTATGTTATCTGCCGCATCTTTTGTTGAGGCTTCGGCGACAATAATATCCTTATCAATTTCTTTGATCATATCTGTTCCCTTTTTCAATATAGGAACAGGGTAGCCGCTACGTGCATTGTAAGCTTTCTGCGTAATGTCCCAATCAATGTCATTCGCGCGTGTGCCAGCTTTGCTTTTTATATATGCGATCTGGTCGCTAGAGAGGTCTTCTTCGGGGACCTTACCAAGGCGCTCCATTTCATCAGAAAGCTCTTGTCCTGCATTCGCCTCGATATAAAGCATATTATCTGCCCAGCCGACTTTTACGGTTTGATCGACAACGGTAACCATAGCCCCTTTGGGGATCAGGTCATAAGCTTTGACAATTGCTTCTGGGTACATGCGAATACAGCCAGAGCTTACGCGGCGACCGATGCCATAAGGGCGGTTGGTGCCATGGATGGCATAGGTCGGCCAGCCAAGATATATCGCATGTGTTCCTAATGGATTATCAGGGCCAGCATGTATGACTTCAGGCAATGATGGATCCTCTTTGCGCATACGCGCCGTTGGGCGCCAGCTAGGGCCAATGGCCTTACGCACGACTGATGTACTGCCAATAGGCGTTTGCAAGCCTTCGCGACCAACACCAATCGGGAATGTGCGCGGTGCATTGCCGTCCTCATCAAATATATAAAGGCGCATTTCCGCAAGGTTAATTACAACGCCGCGCTTAGGAGCATTGGGTAACAAATGGCGCTTAGGTAATATGATTTCAGCGCCTTCCCCTGGTATCCACGGGTCAAGATGCGGGTTCGCGGAGCGCATTTCAATAAAACCGAGATTATTCTTACGCGCAAGATGTATCAGTGTATCTTCATATTTGGCTTCGTATTTCTCTGTGTTACCAATATAATCAAGTGTATAGAGCTTTTCCTCTTTTTGCTTATCTGCTTTAGGCTCAGCAATGGTTTTTACCTCCAGCTTTACCTTCTCAACTTTTTCGCTTATCTCAGCGGCAATATCTGCGGGGATGGTTGAGGCTTGTACGCTCTGCGCTGTGCAAAGGTTGATCAATAAAATGCTTAATGCGGCGGTAAAATTCTGCATTTGATGTTCTGTCGCTTCTTCGTTTGTTAAGAGGTGGCGCTGTGATAGCGCGGCTTAGGAAAACGCTGTATTATTAAGCTCTGTAACTATGTATCGTGGCTACATGTGTATTACAAGCATAAATACGTATAAACTATAGCAGAAAAGCTGTGTTTTTGGTGATTTTTTTCGCCCGGCTGTATATGATGGTTTGGCGCTGGGCGGAGAGCGCTTGATGCGCGCACTTATTTCATTTGTTCTGCGTTTCAACTTATTCATCATTTTGGGTTAATCATTTTGGCGTAAAATAGAAGAAGAATGACAATAATGATAAGAAATTTTTATAATGAATAAGTGCATAACGGCAATAGCTGCAGATCAAAATTGGCGCGGGGTGGTCAAGGGATTGGTGCGTGCACTAGCGCCGCAAATCGCGTCAGCAGAAACACCGCCCAATCTCGGTTTTCTTTATATTACAGACAAATTGTCACGTGACGCACAAAGCGTTGTTGAACTGCTGCGTGCGATTACAGATGTGCCTTTTTGGATTGGCGTGACGGGCAGTGCGATATTGTCTGATGCGGGTGTCTATGCAGATCGTCCTGCCGCTTCTTGCCTGTTGATGCATGTTGCAGAGGATGATTTTGCGCTTATCGGGGCATCACAAGATAATTATCAGGCAGATATGACGCGGATTATTGATGGTTATCAGGCGTTAGATGCACAAACTGCACATCTGTATTTTCATCCCGAAGCTGGTTACCCGCCGCAAAACGCCGTATCGCAACTATATGAACAGACGATGTGTTTTATGACGGGGGGGCTTTCTTCTGCGCGCGGGGCGCATAATGTCTTTACCCATAATAAAAGAGATGATGTGCTTTCGGGCTGCTTTTTCTCAAAAAATGTACCTTTGGTCGCATCGCTCTTTGAGGGGTTTTCATCAATGGGAGCGGAACATAAAATCACATCATGTCAGAAAAATGTTATTTTTGCATTAGATGGCAAAAACGCGGTGGATGTTCTGTCGGAGGATCTGTCATCATGGCTCTCAGAGCGCCATGCCAATGATGCCTATGTAGGGCAGAATTTGGATGCGCTGATGGCGTATTTACCGGCAATGCCTGCGGAAATTCAAATGGCTTTTCGTTATTACAAAAATGATATTACAGGGCGTTCCGTTAAGGCGCTTTCGGGGTGCAGCGAAGAAAAAGGCTGGGTTTCTGCCGCCCATACCGCCGCAGAAGGGGAGTATGTCTCTTTTGTCGTGCGCGATTCTGCGGCGTTAAAAACAGATCTGGCTAAAAATTTGATGGCGCTGCGTAGCCGTTTGCAGGCGGAAGACAAGTTAGATTTGATTAAAGGCGGTATCTATATTTCCAATGCTTCACGCCTTGATCCTTCAGATTCGGCGATTGAGCTTACCTTGATTAAGGAAATAATTGGCGATATCCCTCTGTCAGGGTTTTATTCTTCTGGCGAAATTTCACATCATAGTCTATATAATTTTACAGCATTGCTTACTTTGTTTGTGTAGGGCGTGCTGTATCAGGACTTGCATAACCATGCTTTTTTAACAAAACTTTGGTTAACAAGGGCGTTTTATGGCGCTATACTACTTTGCGCTGATGGGTATTAATGTTAGCGAAACTTAAATGATAGGTATTTAGATATGTTCTTAAGGTCTCAACGTCGTTTTCCTTTTTTTGCTATAGCTGTTTTAGGCATCGCTGTGCTGCTTGGCGGTATGCAGGCGCGTGCAGATTCTGCGCCAGAAATGCCCGGGCCGCTAAGTTCTTTGGCGGAAGAGGGCGCCCAAATACGCTACCTTGGCAATGATTTGGGTCTTGATGGTTGGCTTGTTGTGCTGAAAGGCACGCAGCAATTCTTTTACGCAACGCCTGATAAAAAGGCGCTGCTCTCGGGGGTTTTATATAAAAATAGCGGCGAGCTTGTGACCGCAGCGCAGCTTAAACGCCTTGAGTCCACAGAAAAAGAATTTATCTCACAATTCGCTGGTGGTATCGCGACCGATGCACCAAGCGATGACGCGGCAACGGGCCTGGCTATTGGCAATGCCAGTAATAATGGGGCAGCCCCAGTGACTAAGGCCTCGAGCAAACCAAGCGCAAGTGACTACGCTGCGCTTTCACCGTCGGAACAATTATTCTTGACGATAGAGAATAGTAATTGGGTCGCACTGGGCGATAAAAGTGCACCGGTCGTGTACAGCTTTGTTGACCCAAGATGTCAGCATTGCCATGAATACGTCAATGATTTAAGGCGCGGGTTTTTAAAGCGTGGTATGGTGCAGCTGCGCATTATCCCCGTGGGGTTAATGAATGAGCAAAGCTTGAAACAGGCAGCGTTCTTGTTAAGCGCCCCTGATGCGGAAGAGCGTTATTATAAGCATTTGGATGGTGATGCTGAGGCGTTGCCAGTCAATAACACCTTTAATACAGATGGCGTAGAGCTGAATATTGAGATTATGCGCGGCTGGGGCTTTGATGTTACGCCGTTTACAGTTTACCGTGATGCGTCCAATAAGGTGAAAATTGTTAAAGGTGCGCCTTCGCGCCTAGAAAGCATTATTAACGACCTGCCATAAATGGTGTTAAATTGTTTTGTGCCGTGGCTTTTTTGTGCGGTGGATTTAGGTTAAATGTGATAAATTATTAATAATGTAGGTTTTAAATTACGATGTCACAATCTTCAGAAATGATCTCGCAGATCGTTGAAAAATTAGGAATGCCTATCATCGCAGCGGTCAGTGAAGTTGAACGCCAGAAACAAGCAATGGGACGCGTGCAGGGTACACCTTCTGATGAATCGCAAGCGCGCGTTGTCGCCGAATTACTTGGTAAATCAACTGAGCTTGGCTTGATGTTGTTTCGCAGTTTTGACATTAATGAGCCAACAGAAAGCCGCGCTGATGCCGCGCGCCTTGGTATGACGGCGCTGTCGAGCTCTGTGATTGCAAATTTGTATGGTATGACAGGGCGCATTCCTGGCGACAATGAATTGCAGCGCCTTGAAAAAGTCGTACAATCTGTCGTGGCGTTTTCTGAAAATTTTGAAACAGGGCATGATGCCACGCAAGCTTTGGGGGCGGCGGATAGTGAGCGCTCACGCGCATTGCCTGTGCTTGATTATGTGGCTGTGCATTATTCTGCGGCATTGATTCCGGTTGTAAATGCCGTTGCAGCATTTCCTTTTGGCCGCCAAGAAGAGCAGCTGATGAAAGAAATAATTCAGCGCTTAACGGGCGTGGCGCAAGGTTTCTGCACTCGTTTATATCCGCAGGCAACGCCAGAACAAGGTAAGGCTGTTGAAGTGTCGATTTTAAAAGTCGCGGCGAATACATATGCACAATGTCATTTTGCAGAAATGACCCAACTTATGTCTTCGGGCGATCAGCAAAAAATGATGGCGCAAAATATTTCTATGGATGGCGTTTGGGGGGCTTTTGATAAGCGCCTTGGCATGCTCGAAGCCGTTGTAGGTGCATTGGTGCCGGCAGCTTCGGCAGGTACAGCAAGCGCCGGTAGTGCTGCACCAGCAGCCGCGCCGCCGCCGCCAGCCGCATCTGCTGCGCCTGTAGCGCCGCCGCAAACTGCGGTGGATATCGCTGCGCCAGTGCAGCCAGCACAGCCGCCTACACCTGCTGTGCCCGCAGAGCAAAAAGAGCCAGCCGCAGCTGCAGGTGATCCTGCTGACCCGATGTCCTTCTTCTCTGGCGCGCCGCCAATTAATGAAGAATAGTTAAGGGAATACGCGTTTTATGTTTACTGAAATGTTGGCATCTTGTTTAGTCCTTGCGGCACAGACCTATAATGTGCCGCCCGCAGTGCTTTATGGAATCTATAAGGTTGAAGGCGGCAAGGTTGGCATGGCCAATTTGAACACTAATGGCTCATATGACTTGGGCCCAATGCAAATTAATACAATTTGGCTTGGTGAATTGACGAAGTTTTGGCGTGTGAATGAACGCACAGCCATTCACTGGCTGAAAAATGACGAATGTACGAATGTTGGCGTTGCTGCGTGGATATTAAAAAGCCATTTGGATGAGACCGGATCGCTACCCAAGGCGATTGCGTATTATCATTCGCGCACGCCAAAAATTGGCGAGGCCTACCGTAAACGTGTGGTGCGCGCGATGTATAATGAAGGCTTATTGACGGATGGGCGTTAATTATCGCTAATTATCCCCAGATAATGGGGCATTTCTTGCGTTTTATACTAAGGGCGTGCTTGTGTTTTCTGAGGATACGGATTATTGTTCTAAACAGGTTTTTTAGATTATTTAACAGGAGCAGGAGTCTGCACAACATGACCAATCGCGTCTCATTTTTATCACTTTTATCGGGTTGTTCACTATTCATTAGTGTGGGCATGGCCTCTTCAGCCGCGCAAGCAGGCTTTGAATGGGTGCCAGCACAAGCTGCGCCGCCTGCTGTGCAAAAACAGCAAGAAGTTATTATACCAGAGCCTGCATATATGGCGCCTGAGGTCACGCATAGCGCAGAGCCAATGGCTGCGCCTGTTACGGCAAATGTTGTGAAAATGCATCATGTCGCTGTTACGCCTCAAGAAGGCGCGGAACTTATGGAAGATGCGGCTGCACAGGCTGCAAGTGATGAAGCCGTCGCCATAGACGTTCAAGAGGTGAGCGTCGATACAGTAGATGCACAAATTGAAGTCGAAGTTGTTGAAGAAGTGGAGGCTGTGGAGGAGGTTGATGTTGTGGCTGAAGACGCCGCCATTGAGCTTGCACCTGTTGAAGTTGTGACATATGAGCAAACAATGCCTGTGAAAACATACGCATTGACATATGGTTTTGGCAAAGAAATGCCACTTGCCTTGGCGCTACGCCAGATTGTCCCTGCAAGTTATGCATTCTCGTTTGACCCCGAAGTGAACATTGGTACGCGCGTATCATGGCAGGGCGGCGAGCCTTGGAATGTTGTTTTGAAAAAAGCACTAGGCGATGAAAAAATTACAGCAACTGTCTATGATGATATGGTTTTTGTGCGCCCAGCAACAGACGCAGAACATAAAGCAGTTAAAGAAATGCACGTAGGACATGCTGCGCCGGCAAAGCTTGTTGAAGAAAAAGCCGTCCCAGCATATTTTGACGATACGCATAATTGGACAGCTACGCCAGGTCAAACGCTGCGCTCTGTTTTGTCAGCATGGTCTGACAAGGTTGATGTGAAATTGCACTGGAACAATGTTTATGATTACGCGATTGTGAACCCTTGGACATATCAAGGTGATTACGTCCATGCTGTTGATGGCTTGCTTACGGCATTTGAATCAGAAACACCAAAGCCAACAGGTAATTTGCATCCAAACGCACCTGAAGGCCCTGCTGTTTTGGTTGTAGGCGTTGCAAACGCAAAGTAATTAATTATTATTTTAAGGCGTGGGTTTATTGGATAAGCGCACGCCTTTTTTCTCATTTTTTTTAGGGGCTGATATGCTTGATCCCGTCGCCTTATCACAGGCTTTAATACGCTGCCCCTCCGTCACGCCCGAAGATGCAGGGGCGTTGAAAACCCTGAGTGATATGCTTGAACAATATGGTTTCACCACACATAATTTACGCTTTGATGAAGCGGGCCACCCTTCAATTGATAATATTTTCAGCGTGATTGGCGATCAAGGTGCGGGGCCGCATTTATGTTTTGGTGGACATACCGATGTTGTGCCAACAGGCCCTGCAGAAAAATGGACATATCCGCCTTTCGCCGCTGAAATCCATGACGGTAAACTTTATGGGCGCGGGGCTGCGGATATGAAGAGTAATGTCGCGTGCTTTGCGGTTGCTGCCGCCCGCTATGTTCAAAAGCACGGCGCACCCAAAGGGCAAATCAGCATGCTGATTACCGGCGATGAAGAGGCCGAAGCGGTTAATGGCACAGTGAAGGTGCTGGAATGGATGGACGCGCAAGGCTTTATTCCCGATGCAGCCTTGATTGGGGAGCCGAGTAACCCAGAAGTGCTTGGCGAATATGTTAAGATTGGTCGCAGAGGATCGTTAAATGTCGATTTGCTGATTAAGGGCAAGCAGGGGCATGTCGCCTATCCGCATTTGGCGCGAAACCCTGTGCCTATTATGGCTGATGTCGTCTCGGCGCTGACGAATACTGTACTTGATGAAGGCACAGCGCATTTTCAGCCGACAAATTTAGAAGTCACATCAATTCACGTTGATAATACGGCGGATAACGTGATCGCGGCGGAAGCTAGCGCCAAAATCAATATTCGCTTCAACGACACATGGAACCGTGAAAGCTTAGCGGCGAAAATTCGCACGATTATTGAAAGCGTTACCGATAGCTTTGAAATGCACGTGCGCTGTAATGCGGACTGTTTCATTACAGAGCCTGCGGCCTATACAGATGCTGTTATTGGGGCGATTAAAAGCAAGACGGGACGTACGCCAGAATTAAGTACAAGCGGCGGTACGTCTGATGCCCGGTTTATTGCAAAATATTGCCCTGTCGTCGAGTTTGGTATTATTAATGCGACGAACCATCAAATTGATGAACATGTACGGGTTTCTGATATTGAAGATTTGACAGATATATACGAAGAAATTATCACGCGTTATTTTGATGCGGCATAATGTAACAGAAAAGGAATTTACGATGCGTTTTTTACAGATTTTGACTATGGTTTTGGCTCTTGGCTTTACAGCATTTTCAGCAAAGGCAGATGTGTCGCCCGTAGACGGTACAGCCGTTCATTTTGGTAAGGCCTATGCTTATCAAACGGCGGCGCATCAGAAAAATGGCGCAGTGTTTTTTAAGGTGCAAAATCTGCTTGATAAAGATCTGAAGATCGTGGGCGCGAGCACAGATGTCGCTGAAATGGTTGAGCTGCACACCCATAGTATGGATGGCGGCAATATGAGCATGTACCCTGTCGATTCGTTTACTTTACCGGCGGGTGAAACCCATGAATTAAAACCGACAGGTGACCATATTATGCTTATGATGTTAAAGCGTCCGCTGAAAATTGGCGAAGCTTTTGATGTGATGGTGACATTAGACACGGGCGAAGAGTTTAGCATTCCTGTTTCTGTTTTATCGCTGAGCGAGTAGGTCTGGTGGAAAAAATAGAATATATAGCATTTGATTTAGGGCGGGTTTTAGTTGATTGGAACCCGTCTTATTTGTTTTCGTCGCTGATTAAGGATGAGCAGCGCCTTGCTTACATGCTTGAGCATGTGGTGACGATGGACTGGATCGAGGAAGTTGACCGCGGCAAGTTGCTCTCACGCGCAGTTGAAGAACGCATTGCCCTGTTCCCTGCATTTCGCAGTGAGCTTGAAGAATATGGGCGGCGCTGGATTGAAACAATTCCAAAGCTTATTGATGGTACGGTTGCAATTAAACGCCGTTTAGAGGAAGTGGGCTATCCACTTTATGCCTTGTCAAATTTTGGCCGCGATACTTACGCTGAAGCGCTTGAAATATACCCAGAGCTTGGGGCGTTTACAGGTGCGGTTATTTCGGGGCATGAAGGCTATATTAAACCAGAGCCCGAGATATATAAAATTTTGCTTGAACGTTACGCATTAGATGCGTGCAAATTATTGTTTATTGACGACCGCGCTGATAACGTTGAAATGGCGCAAAGCCTAGGTTTGCAAGCTGTACAGTTTATTGATCATGCGCGTCTAAGCGAGGATCTGACGCGTTTGGGTGTTTTGTAATCTGCGCTTGGGGATTATCTGGTTTTCGCGGTTTATTCACTTGCGCGTTTTTGGACGATAGTGTTAGGTAAACTTATTCAGAATTTAAATTTGTAAGCATTAAGGAGCCCGTAAATGAGCGAGAGCAATATTGCAGTTGTGCCACAGGCCGCGCTAGAAAATGAAGAAGAAAAAGTACAAGATGTGGGCGGCGTAACTGGCGCTCAGCTTAAATCTTACATTGAACGTATTGAGCGTTTAGAAGAAGAGAAAAAAGCATTAGCGGAAGACATTAAAGAAATTTATGGCGAAGCAAAAGCAATGGGCTTTGACGGCAAGGCTATGCGCACGATTGTAAAATTACGTAACATGGACAATGAAAAACGCCGTGAAGAAGAAGAAATTCTTGAGGTTTACAAATCAGCCATTGGCTTGGCGTAACGTCTTTTTACAAAGTTTCATAGATTTATATTAAGCCGCATTTATGCGGCTTAATCTTTGGTATGCTCCCCCTATCCTTATTCCGCTAATATACTGTAAAAAATAGATTTTTATATGAATTAGTTTGTTCTTATGTGCGCCAACATGATATGCTAATGCATAGGCGTGTTTTATGAATTAAAGGATCTGTGCTAATGGGTGATATAAAGCGTATAAAAGCATATCAAGATAAGTTTGATATAAAAAAAGCGGCACAATGTTTTCAAATAAAGCTTGGACATAGCTATCCGCTAGATGCTGCAGAAGACTATATTGTGGCGTTATTGTCGGGAAAAATGCCGGAAGAAAATGTTTTGCCTTCCGAGAACCTGATTGGTGCATATCAAGCCGCGCTTTCAAGCCTTTTATGCGATGTTATCTCTATGAAAAGCCCGTTTAAGAAAGATTTGGCACTAGATGGGCTTGTCAATGCTCTAGCGGATGTCTTTATGCATGATCTCGTGCGGGTACAAAGTTTGACAGAATCTGCACTTGGCATGAATGATAGTGGGCGCGACGCCATTGCTATGCAGGTCATGGATAATGCTGTTGATTCATCAATGGCTATCAATAATTTATTTATTGAATGTTTGCGTGCTGAAGATATCGCTATGGATGTCGATCACCGTGTGAATTCTATATCAGCAGCTATCGAAGAAATGACGGTGACCGTTGCGACAATTAGCCAAAACTCTGCAGAGGCTTTAGATTTTTCATCGCAAGCACGTGAAAACGCGCAGGCTGGACGCCGTGCGTCTGATCAAGCGCTTGAAATGATGGGCGTTATGAAACAGGCCGTTGGTAACACGACGATAAAAACAGGTGAGCTGTCAAACTCATCAAAACAAATTGAAGGCATTATTAGCAAAATCCAAAAAATAGCAGAGCAAACGAATTTGCTTGCATTGAATGCAACAATCGAAGCCGCACGTGCGGGGGAGGCAGGAAAGGGTTTTGCTGTCGTCGCGAATGAAGTTAAAACTTTGGCAAATGAAACAAGCGCAGCAACTACGGAGATTGCTGATATTATTGGCAGTTTAGTCGTAGCAATTGAAGAAATTGTAGGAGCAATGGATCAAGTAAGCCTATCTGTTGATACCAGCAATGAAAACGCCCTTGATATACAGCAGCGTATGGGAACAATTGAGGATCAATCAGCGCGGGTGAGCCAGCGTATGGATGACATTTCACATGCGCTCAAAGAGCAAGGTCAAGCCTCTTCTGAAATAGCGCAAGCTTCGGTTAAGATTCTTGAAAATTCAGCTGTGAATAAAGACATTAGTGTATCAAATGCGGGATATAGTCGTAAAGCATCGGAAAAGAATGAGGAGCTAATGGCCAATATGGCTGAAATGACTAAAGGGCAAAGGGCAAGCATTATTAAGTTGGCTAAATCTGATCATGTTGTTTGGAAACGGAAGCTTGCGGACATGCTTGCTGGTAAGGCGGCACTTGATGATGCTGCATTGAAGGATCATACACAATGCCGTCTTGGCCAGTGGTACTACGCACTTGACGATGATGAAATGTGCGGTTTAAAAGCGTTCCGTGCGTTAGAGGAGCCGCATGAAAAAGTGCATAAATGCGGCATTGAGGCATTCTCGCTTTATAAAAGCGGCCAGCATGATGCTGCTTTTGCCAAAATGGCAGAGCTTGAAGCTGCATCAATGGATGTTATTGCTATTTTGAATGAAATTGATGCATGGCTAGCCGCAGCCTAGTGCGCCGCGGATGTGTTTTGTTTTTGCTTTAGCGTTGGTGCGGCGCTAGATCGCCTCGTTGCCGCGTGGCAGCGCTGCGATACCTGTACGGCTGATTTGGACGAGGCCTAAGGGCTGCATCATATCAATAAAGGCATCAACTTTCTCAGGTGTACCTGTTGCTTCAAAGGTAAGCGAATCAAGCGTTGTGTCAACGACTTTGGCGCGAAAAATCTCGGCTGTACGTAGGGCTTCGACACGTTTATCGTTCGTGCCATTCACTTTGATCAGCGCAAGCTCGCGGGCAACATGCGGGCCGAGCAGCGTTAAGTCAGTCACGTGATGGACGGGGACTTGCTTTTCTAATTGGTGAATGATCTGGTCAATGATGCGCGGCGTACCTTTTGAGATAATGGTAATGCGCGAAAGGCTTTTATTATGGTCAGTTTCCGCCACCGTTAAGCTTTCAATATTATAGCCGCGCCCTGAAAACAGGCCAACAATTTTGGCAAGTACACCGGGCGCGTTATCGACAAGTACAGAAAGTGTATGTGGGGTTTCCGGCGCTTTGTCTGGCGCATCGCCATAAACGGAGTTTTTAGCCATTACGCTGCGGTTTGCTATCGCTGTGTTCATTTGTTGCGTCCTTGCTCTATACTAATTTTTTATCAAATTGTTTGGCGTCTGCCGATAAAATCATTTCATTGTGGTTTTTGCCCGATGGTATCATGGGGAAACAATTTTCCTTCGGATCAATGCGGACATCAACAATTGTAAATGTCTCACTCGCAATCATTTTTGTGATCGCGGCGTCTAAATCTTCGGGTTTGTCGACTAAGATGCCAAGGCCGCCATAGGCTTCGGCTAGCTTAACGAAATCTGGCAAGGCCTCGCTATAGCTTTGGGAATAACGCTCACCATGAAGAAGTTCTTGCCATTGGCGTACCATGCCCATCCATTGGTTGTTAAGGATGAACACTTTAACGGGCAGGTTATATTGCGCCGCCGTTGACAGTTCTTGAATATTCATTTGAATAGAGGCTTCGCCCGCAATGTCGATCACTAAGGCATCAGGATGCGCAATTTGTGCGCCGATAGCGGCAGGTAGGCCATAACCCATTGTGCCAAGGCCGCCAGATGTCATCCAGTGGTTTGGTTTGTTAAGCGGCAAATATTGCGCCGCCCACATTTGATGCTGCCCTACTTCGGTGGTGATGTATACATCATCGCGATTATCAAGGTGTTTGCGCAGGCATTCTAAGGCGTGTTGCGGTTTAATGACCTCTGTTGAATTGGTGTACTCTAGGCAGTTTACCTTGCGCCATTTCTCAATTTCCTGCCACCAGAGCTGCATCGCGGCGTCGCTGATTTTATGGTTGTGTGCATCCCATGCTTTATGCATTTTTTCAAGCGCGGATGTGGCGTCCGCCACAATGCCAAGGTCAACTTCAACGTTTTTATTGATCGAGCTTGCATCAATATCAATGTGGATTTTAAAGGAGTTAGGTGAAAAGCCCGCGACATTGCCCGTGACGCGGTCATCAAAGCGCGCGCCAATACATATCATGACATCGCAGTCATGCATGGCAAGATTGGCTTCATATGTACCGTGCATACCGAGCATACCAAGCCATTGTGGTTTGTTCGCGGCAAATGCACCAAGCCCCATAAGGGTTGATGTTACCGGAATGCCGGTCTTTTCGACGAAAGCGGTGAGAAGTTCTGCTGCTTTGGGCCCTGCATTGATAATGCCGCCGCCAGTATAAAGAATGGGGCGTTTTGCTTTGGCAATCAATTCAATCGCCTTTTCAATGGCGCTTGTGTCCGCCTCAATATGTGGGCGGTATGATTTATATTCAACCTGTTCTGCGGTTGTGTACGCGCCTGTGGCGAATTGTACGTCTTTTGGCAGGTCAATAACCACGGGGCCTGGGCGGCCTGTGCGCGCAATGTGAAAGGCGCGATGGGTGGTTTCTGCCAGTTTATGTACGTCTTTTACCAAATAATTATGTTTGGTGCAGTGGCGGGTAATGCCTGTAGTGTCCGCTTCTTGGAAAGCATCTGTGCCAATTAAAAAAGAAGGCACCTGCCCACATATACAAACAACAGGGATCGAATCGAGCATCGCATCGGTTAGGCCAGTAACGGCGTTCGTTGCGCCAGGTCCGCTTGTGACGAGGGCAACGCCGACTTTGCCCGTTGAACGTGCATAGCCTTCGGCGGCGTGCAGCGCGGCTTGTTCATGGCGTACAAGGATGTGCTTAATCTCACTTT
>Ga0209503_10000015_pt1 | contig 149255 bp, 154 predicted proteins | sample SouAtlMetagenome_2_FD_187448 | JGI IMG/M metagenome (GOLD analysis project Ga0209503, IMG submission 187448) | Marine eukaryotic phytoplankton communities from Atlantic Ocean - South Atlantic ANT15 Metagenome (SPAdes) (version 2) | ecosystem: Environmental > Aquatic > Marine > Oceanic...
TTCCATTTGTTGTTCTTTAATAGCATTTATAAGTATTGGGATAAGCCCTTGATAGTTGATAGAAAGAGTCCCTTTTGTGTCTCCAGATTCCTTCACTAACTCAGGGAATATTTTTTGTATATCCTGGGCGAGTAATCCAATCTTTTCAATTGACTCTTGAGATTTCAATGTGTATGTTTTTCCGTCAATCAGTAATAATTTTGAAAGTGTATTCCCAAGTGAAGTAATATTAGCTTTTAATCTGGCATCGGATTCTACAGTAAGTTCCCCAGACAAGGTTGCTGAACCGTCATAGTTTACAATAAATGCATTGGATGGATTACTTCCTGCTCCACCAGTTCCAGAGTCCATATCACCGTTACCAACCACAAAAGCAACTCCGGGATTTGATCCTGTATAACTTCCATCAGCATAGTAGTAACCACCATAATCATTAGGGTCTGCTGTGGTATCTCCAATACCTGCGGCATTGTTTACACCAACTGCTAACATTCCAAAATTATCTGATGTTGTTCCGATCCCTAAAGAAGCAGAAGCCTGATTATTTGCAGTGGTATATTTATTTGCTGCAAAAGAACTTCTACCTTGTGCGAAGGTTCCATGACCAATAGCAGTCGCACTACCCCCAGTACCTTCACCGGCGCTTGTATCACCTGCCACAGTTTGATAGCCAGCTGTAAAATTTGTCGTTCCCCACGCGACTGATTCTTTACCCATAGCAACTGATCCACCACCAGCAGCATGTGCTTTCTCTCCCATTGCAACCGTACTTGCTCCTTGTGCCCAATTCTCTTTACCCATCGCAATAGAAGAATCTCCCGTTGCATAATTGTAATTACCCATAGCTACTGAAGACTGTCCAGCTGCGGTATTTCTAAAACCAGTTGCTGTAGAGATATTACCAATTGCTCTTGAAGCCCATCCTAGAGAAAGCTGACCAACATTTCCTCCGTCAATACCTCCTGCCTCAGATGTTTGTGGGCCTGCAATAGTACTAAAACCCATTGCAACAGACCCTAATCCTGATGCCCTGTTATATGCGTTTGCTGCGAAAGAACCCCAGCCAACAGCACCCATTCCATCGTGTAATAAAGTCCAGTTACCATCACCTTGATCGTATAAAGGATGTCCTTGCTCGGAAAAACCACCGTGGTTCTGAGCAGCTTGTAAAGGAGTCTTTTCAGAAACAGTAAAATCAACACTCCAGTCACCTGGGTTACCGAATGCATCGTTTGAATTTCCGTTTCCACCTCTTGAAGCACCACGGACAGAAGATGCATAAATTTTTCCATTGTAGACATTCCCACTGCCATCCTCAACAAAAACCATTGCCGACTTTTTGTCTTCGTCCCCAGAGTTTACTGGATTGTCACAATCTCCTGAAATACAAATATCACTGAAGGGGATTATTTCAAGTCCTGAACTATTTGTAATATTATCTTGAAGATTTGGAGATAGCCCAATCAAAGAAATATAAGTGCCAACTGATGGGGGCTGATTTAATATTAATAAAAGTTTGTTTGACTGTATTTGGAAATCAACAATATTGAGTGAGGCATCGCTTAGTATAAAATCGTTACTTAGGCTATTGGTTAATGAGTTATTATCATTACTGTTAGAGATTAAACTTTCCGCGTTGGTTTCAATCTCAATAACATTATCGCTTACTGAAATATTAGTAACCATGGGAGCATAAATTTGCTCTTGCAATGTAATTTCATATAGCTGTTGCATCACAAGTGGAAAAATTCTAGTAGCAAATTTTTCATATCCGTTAACAAATGGGTAATGACAGTTGTCAGAATGTAACTGCATGCCAGTGGTTGGCATTATTTCCACATTTGAATTATTCAAAGCTAATTGTCTTTGTGCTTCTTTAATTTCTTTTCTGCCGTTAAAATAAGTTCCACAATTACAGTCTCTGGTTTGAAAAATGTAGTACTTTTCTAATCCAGGAAAATCCTCTTGCCAAAAAGAGATTTGTTGTTCAAAGGCATCTTCATATTGAGAGGTTGTTAATCCATTTGCAAAAGAATCTGCCTCACCCTGCGACCACAAAATTGTTCTAACATAGTTTTTTAATCCGCTTTTATTTAACCTATAAAATAGTCTACCATAATTTGAGTTTGTAGAGTTTTGATAATCAACTGGTCTATCAAAAAAAGCTATTGGTTGACCGCCATGAGCTCCGTTAAAAATTGCTATGGGAATACTTAATTGATCTTTCATCATTTTTGCTAAGGAAAGACCCCATTGACCGGCATTTCCTCCGCTATTTTCATTTCCATCCCCTTGAGCATAATACCATTGGTCATCAGAAATAACACTTGATGAATTTGTATAACCGCCTGAATATACCCTCAAATAATCGTTTTGGTATGCACCTGACGACCCGTTATACATGACAGCAGCTGCATTTGATTGACCTTGAACAATTATTGCATCCCCAGAAACCAGGTCATCTGCGTCATTTAGCAGAAATTCTTCTGACTGTGAGTAGCCGTAAACCTTAATTCTATATTTTGCAAGTTCAGCTAAAATGGGTATTTCGAAATTAAAATTTGCAATATCATTTGAATACTCTAAGTTTTGATTATATGTTTCAACTATGGTTCCGTTTCTTAAGAACTCTACTTTCAAATATTCATATTCATTTTCATTATAAGTTGTTGGGCTAACCCACTTCCATCCTCCAAAAGGCTCAGAGTAATTTGAATCATCAATATCTTGATAAAGTCCAATCCATCCTCTGAAAAATCCAAAAGATGTGATAGCGGAACTTTCCTCACTTGTATGAATTGAAGCCAGGTAACCCCCTAAATTCTCAGCTGCTTGTTTCGCATCGTTCCAGTTAAGGTTTTGTGTGTTTCTGAAATAGGAATGGCCAGCATATTGACCTAAATAAACCAGATTACCAAGAGAATTTATTAAACCTTCAAATTCAACATAAGATTCATCAGTATCATTTTTATTTCTGTCATTCCATTTACCATAACTATTTACAATTTCAGCTGCATTTTCGGGCGATGGAGTGTTGTTAGGTTCTGTAGCACTCCAATTTGCAAATTCCAAATTATAATTTAATCCAATATTAACATACCCTTCAATGTTAATCTGCCCATAATTTGTTTGAATATCTCGTCCAAAAAGTTGTTTGTCTTTTGGAACTTTTTCAAAAACAACTTGTGCATGAAACGGATAAGAGAAAATAAAATAAAATATCAGCAGAGTCCTAAACTTCATAATTCACAAAATAAATAACCCCACAATTTTGTGGGGTTATAGTTTTACTATTTAAAATTAATTTATTGAATTAATGCTTTTAGCTCATCAATTTGTTTTTGCTGTTCTTTAATCGCATTAATCAAAACTGGAATCATACCTTGGTAATTTACCGAAAGTGTTCCTTTTTCGTCACCAGCTTCTTTAACTAATTCTGGAAAAGCTTTTTGGACTTCCTGAGCCAATAGACCAATCTTTTCTATAGCTTGATTAGTTTTCATAGTGTAAGTCTTACCATCAATCATAAGAAGCTTTGAAACAGTATTTCCTAAGGAAACAATATTAGATTTTAATCTCATATCTGAATTTACGGTTAAATCTCCCGCTAGTGTAGCGCTTCCGTCATAGTTAACTATAAAAGCATTTGACGAGTTAGATCCAGCCAACCCATTTGAGGAATCAATATCTCCGTTTCCAACAACAAAGGCAACCCCAGGATTACTACCTGTATATTGTCCATCAACATAAAAATATTGCTCAGCAGTATCTCCGATACCTGCAGCATTATTAACTCCTACTGCTACCATACCAACGTTATCAGCAGTTGTACCTAACCCCATTGATGTAGCTGCCTGATTAGTTGCACTGGTTCCTCTGTTTAATGCCATAGATGCATCAGCAGATGCAGTATTATATTTACCCATTGCTGTTGCACTACCTCCAGCACCAACACCTTGACTAGTATCTCCTGCAGTATTTTGGTATCCAGTGGTAAAGTTTGTTGTTCCCCAAGCTACATTTTCTTGACCAAGAGAAACAGAGCCTGCACCGGCTGCATGATTTTTAAATCCAATAGCAATTGTACTAGCTCCTTCTGCCCAGTTTTCTTTTCCTAAAGAAATTGAAGAATCTCCTGTAGCATAGTTATAGTTCCCCATTGCAACTGTAGATGATCCAAGAGCAGAGTTTCTAAATCCAGAAACAAAAGAAATATTTCCTAATGCACGCGAGCCCCATCCAAAAGAGGCTTGACCTACATTACCGCCGTCAATTCCACCAGCTTCAGATGTCTGTGGCCCAGCAATTGTATTAAAACCCATTGCAACTGATCCAAGACCTGAAGCTCTATTATAAGCGTTTGCAGCAAAGGAACCCCACGCAACAGCACCCATTCCATTATGAATTTGGGATAAGTTTCCGTCACCTGATGTATATAGGGGGTGGCCTGACTCTGTAAATCCACCAAACGATTGAGCGGCATTTTCTGGAGTCTTTTCAGAAACTGTAAGATCTACACTCCAGTCACCAGGGTTACCGAATGCATCGTTTGAATTTCCGTTTCCACCTCTTGAAGCACCACGTACTGTAGAAGCGTAAATTTTTCCATTGTAGACATTTCCACTGCCGTCCTCAACAAAAACTATTGCTGGCTTTTTATCTTGGTCTGCAGCTTGACCATATGTATTAACAATTGTAAATGAAAAAACAATTGCAAAAAGTATAGTTATTTTTTTCATGATAATTAATTTTAGTTTATTCTTTTATTATTTTAAAATTTGTAGCGTTATTCGACTCTAGATTTTGTACAACTAATATATATGTACCTCTTTCGAAACTAGATATGTCGATTTGCTTATCGTTAGTTTCCAAAACTTGTTGACCCAGCATATTGTAAATCGAAAGATTTAAGTCTCCATCAAAACTTATATTTAAAATTGACGATGTTGGATTTGGGAAAACTGATATTGACATTTCACCGTCAACAGTTTCAACGCTTAAAGTTGCGTCTCCAGCTGTAACAATTGTAAAATTTGTTGGATCTTGAAATTCAGATGTTACCTTATAGTCTGATTCATCTGTGTCCTCATATTCCATAGAATTTCCAGAATCGTCAACCACAATCATTTTTGCATTATGAGTTATTCCGTTCATATCAGAATCTTCATAGTTATATACAATAGTTGCGCTTAAGTTTTCTAACATTTGATCCATGTAATATGACCTTAACATGCTGTCGCCGTTTGGTAATACGATAGATGTATTAGATTTTTGAATAGTAACACCAGCACTAATATTGTAATCACTAGTTGGAGTTATCTCTAAACCTGCTACATCAAGTGTTGCTCCTTCTTTAACTTCGATATTTCCGTTTTCTCCAACATTTACCTGTGAGTATGAAGAAAAAGAAAAGCTAAAGACAAAGAGGAGTATTAATGTAATTTTGTTCATAAGCTTATTTTTTTGTTATCCCTCAAGCTAAAAAAATTATTTTAAAACCACAATGTTTAAGCAGGACATTAGTTTGTCTTATAATTTTTTTTGTCTTTTTTGTAAAAAAGATAACGTTTATTAAATTTTCTATTCAAATTATAATAAATTAAAGGAAATTTAGAATTTTTTTAAAAAAATATGCGACTTGTTATCAATTTAACCAGTAAGAGTATGATAATACTTTTCATGCTTGGAATTACTATTAATTCATATGCACAAAATGAGATAGTAACTGGTACTATTTTTGACAAGAGTGGAGCTCCCCTGCCGGGTGTAAATATTATAGAAGATTCTGATTCATACAATGGAGCTGTAACAGATTTTGACGGTAATTTTATTATTAAATCTAATCCTGACGCAACTCTTATTATCAGCTATGTTGGATTTATCACACAAGAGATAAAATTAAATGGTCAAACAAACTTAAATATTACTCTTGAGGAAGATTTGTTTGGCTTAGAGGAGGTTACTGTTGTTGCATATGGTGAGCAAAGAAAAGAAAGCGTAATAGCCGCCGTTACGTCCGTTGATCCAACTGAGTTAAGAATTCCAACAAGTAATTTAACAACATCTCTGGCGGGGCGTGTGGCTGGATTAATTTCTTATCAAAGAAGTGGTGAGCCTGGGAGAGATAATGCAGAATTTTTTATAAGAGGTGTAAGTACTTTCGGATATGCCAGATCTCCACTGATTTTAATCGACGGGATTGAAACAACATCCACAGATCTTGCCAGGCTTCAGCCCGATGACATCGCAAGTTTTTCGATAATGAAAGATGCAACAGCAACTGCTCTATATGGTGCAAGAGGTGCTAACGGTGTAATTATGGTTACAACAAAAGAAGGTAAGCAAGGTAAGGTAAAACTGAACGTTAGATATGAAAAAGCCTACACAACAGCAACCAAAAAAGTTTCGATTGCAAATCCTATTACCTACATGATGCTTCACAATGAAGCATTAGCAACTAGAAACCCGCTTGGAGGTAGAATATACTCTTTGGAAAAAATATTAATTTCTCAAGACCCTAACAGAAATCAAATGGCTTACCCAACTGTTAACTGGTTTGATGAATTATTAGAAGACTACACATTAAATAGCAGATTTAATTTTAACGTTAGTGGAGGTGGGAAAATTGCTAGATATTATCTTGCAGCGACTGTCAATACAGATAATGGAAATCTTAAAATTGAACCACAAAACAATTTCAATAATAATATAAACTTTAATAGGATTTCACTAAGGTCAAACGTAAATATAAACCTAACACCAACAACAGAAGTTGCTGTCAGGTTTAACGGTAACTTTGATGACTATAATGGCCCACTAAACGGAGGTGAAGAAATTTACAGGCAGGCTATGCAAACTAACCCTGTCTTATATCCAAAATATTATGCTCCAGATGCAAACTATATAAACACTACACATATTTTATTTGGAAATTATGGGCAATTTGGTGATTATTTAAATCCATATGCAAATATGGTTAGGGGATACAAAGATGAGAGTTATAATAATGTTTTAGCGACTGTTGAAATAAAGCAAAACCTAGATTTTATAGCTAAAGGATTAAAAGCGCGAGGCCTTATAAATACGTCAAGATATTCGTTTTATAATCTTGAAAGAAAGTACAATCCGTTTTATTATACACTTGCCAACTATGACTTTCAAAGTGACGTTTACTCGCTCATTGCCTTAAATCCTAATCAAGGAACTGAATACCTTGAATACAATGAAGGTTCAAAAATAATATCGAATTCTGTATACTTTGAAGGTTCTCTTAATTACAATAAAATAATTAAAGATAGACACAATGTTTCAGGGATGTTAGTAGGAATTATCAGAGAATTAAAATATGCCAATAACGGTAATCTTCAAACCTCTCTTCCATATAGAAATCTTGGTCTTTCAGGTAGATTTACATATGCACTTGACAGTAAATATTTTGCTGAATTTAATTTTGGATTAAACGGCTCAGAAAGATTTGCAAAAAGTGAAAGATTTGGATTTTTCCCTTCTTTTGGTTTTGGATGGTACTTGTCGAATGAAGAATTTATGAAAAAGTATGAAGATGTTGTGACAAAACTTAAGCTAAAAGGAACATATGGTTTAGTTGGAAACGATCAAATTGGTAGTGCTTCAGATAGATTCTTTTACATATCTCAGGTCAATCTTAATGACGGATCAATGGGCTCAATGTTTGGTCAAGAATTCAGTAACTGGATAAACGGAGTAAGTATAGATAGATATGCAAACGATCAGATTACCTGGGAAAAGGCAAGAATGATGAATCTCGGTTTTGAATTAGGTTTATTTGGAATGGTTGATATTCAAGCAGATTATTTTACCGAATACAGGTCAAACATTTTAATGGACAGGGCTCAAACACCGTCAACATTGGGATTACAGGCACCCATTAGAGCTAATGTTGGAGAGGCATCTTCGAAAGGTCTTGAATTTACCATTGATTATAAGCAAGATTTCAGAAATGATTTTTTTATTTCAGCAAGGGCTAACTTCTCATACGCAACAAGCAAATATGAAGTTTACGATGAATTGGATTATGTTTCCGCTGGACTCCCGTGGAGATCAAGAATAGGATTAAATCTATCACAGCCTTTTGGATACATAGCTGAGCGATTATTTATTGATGATGCTGATATAGCTAACTCCCCTCTTCAAACTTTTGGAGAATATATGCCAGGGGACATAAAATACAAGGACATAAATGGTGATGGTATTATAGATATTAATGATGAAGTACCAATTGGTTATCCCACCACACCTGAAATAATTTACGGATTTGGTGTCTCAAGCAGTTATAAAAATTTTGATCTTTCATTCTTTTTTCAAGGTTCCGCAAGATCTTCATTCTTTATTGATGCCTACCGAACATCGCCTTTTATAGATACTAGTGGAAGTGCGATTGGTAATAACGCGCTTTTAACCGCGTGGTCAAACGATTACTGGTCAGAAAACGATAGGAATCTCTACGCTGCTTGGCCAAGACTTTCTGATCAGGTTGTAGATAATAATAATCGTAATAGCACTTGGTGGCTTAGAGATGGTGGATTTTTAAGATTAAAATCATTTGAGATAGGATACTCGATAAACCCTGAAAATATTGAAAAATTTAAAGCTGAATCACTAAGGGTCTATATCAGTGGAACTAATCTTTTTACGTTTAGTAAGTTTAAAATATGGGATGTGGAAATGGGTGGTAATGGGCTTGGGTACCCGATTCAAAGAGGTATTAATTTAGGGCTTAATATGAATTTTTAATATGATGAATAAAAAATACTACATACTAATTTTATTTTTCTGGTTATCAGCCTGTGAAAAAGATTTTTTAAATGTTGTGCCTGATAATATTGCCACCATTGACTTGGCTTTTAATAATAGAGCAACCGCTGAAAGATTCTTATCAACCTGCTACACTTATATCCCTGAGCATGCACATGTTGAGCAAAACTTTTCACTGCTTGCAGGTGATGAAATTTGGTATTATGCCGAAAATGATTTTTACATGAATAATGAAACAAGTTTTAGAATTGCTAAAGGATTACAAAACTCATCATCTCCATACTTAAATTATTGGGAAGGTGGTCGAGGAGCACCTCACAGCTTGTTTGTAGGTCTAAGAGATTGTAATATCTTTTTGGAAAATTTGGTTTCAGTCCCAGGACTGGAAGAAGAAGAAAGGCAAAGATGGCTAGCTGAGGTAAAGGTTTTAAAGGCTTTTTATCATTTTTGGCTTCTAAGAATGTATGGCCCAATTCCAATTATCCGAGACAACCTTTATGTTGGTGCTTCTTTAGAGGAAAGTCAAGTGCCTAGGAACTCTGTTGACGACGTAGTTGATTATATAGTGGAATTAATCGATGAAGTAATAGCTAGCGAAGCATTGCCGGGGATTATTAACTATATCTATACTGAACAAGGAAGGATCACATTGCCCGCAGCCAAAGCTATAAAAGCTAAGGCACTTGTTCTTGCAGCAAGTCCCATTTTTAACGGAAACTCTGACTTTAACGAGTTGGTGGATTCAGATGGAAATTCGTTGGTGAATCAAACTTATGACCCAAGTAAATGGATTGATGCAAGAGATGCGTTAGAAGATGCAATTAATGAGGCACATTCAAACGGTCATGCACTATACCAATTTGCTGACCAGGTACCAATCAACGGAGATATAAATGAAACCATAAGGCAAGAATTAACACAAAGAGCGGGGATAACAGATCCTTTCAATATGGGAATAGTATGGGCTTTTGAACCAGCTTGGACGGGTGACTTACAACAATGGAGTCAGCCTAGGTGGACCGCTGATCATCAGGCATTATTCAATTATACTAAAAAATCACATGCCCCAACATTAAATATGGTTGAAACATTTTATACTAAAAATGGAGTCCCTATTAATGAAGATATCAGCTGGGATTTTGATAATAGATTCAATGTTACCTCTGTTAGTGAAGATGACGAATATCATAAGTATTATATTGAAAATGATTATAGCACGGCTAAGCTTCATTTAAATAGAGAGCCTAGATTTTACTCAACAATAGGCTTCGACGGAGGAAAATGGTTTTCTCTGGAAACACCAAATATTGAACAAATTCCTTATTTAAATGCCAAAGCCGGAGCACCTTCTGGAAAAAATGGTTTTGAGATATATTCAATCACGGGTTATTTTGCCAAAAAACTAGTTCATTTCGAAAATATTATTTCTTTGCAAGGCTCAACAATAAAAGGATACTCATTCCCTATAATAAGAATGGCTGATCTTTATTTAAATTATGCTGAAGCATTAAATGAAACAAAGGATAATCCAGATAACGAAGTTTATGAGTACATACAAGCTGTAAGACATAATGCGGGACTTGATGAAGGTGGTGATTTGTTGAATACCTGGTCTCAATTTTCTAATAATCCAGCCAAACCAACAACAAAAGACGGAATGAGAGAAATAATAAGACAAGAAAGAATGGTTGAGTTAGCCTTGGAAGGTTACAGGTATTGGGATATAAGACGATGGAAGTTGGCTGAAGATTATTTTAGCAGACCAATAAGAGGTTGGAATATTTTCAGATCAGATGTTGAAGGTTTTTATGAAGTAGAAAATATTTATTACAGAAATTTTTTAAAGAAGGATTATTTGTGGCCGATAAGTCAAAATGAGCTTCTGAGAAACCCTAATCTAATTCAAAACCCAGGATGGTAAAATTTTTAACAAAAAGGATGAGTAGAATAAATTACACGATATTTTTTCTAATATTTTTAACGAGTTGTGTTGATGACTCTGAGCACGGACCATACGGAAGTGATAATATTGCTCCTGGTCCCGTGTCAATTAATGAAATTGTTAATACCCCTGGAGGAGCTGTTATTTATTTCACCCCTCCCTCTGATGAAGATCTTTTATATGTAAAAGCTTCTTTTGAGGACGAAAATGAAATTGAAAGGCAGGTAATTGTTTCATCAGTTATTGATTCATTAAGTATAGTAGGATTTGCCGAAGAAGGAACATACCCAGTTGACGTTGTAGCAGTAGATCGAGGCGAGAATGAGTCAATACCAACCACAGTAAATATACTTCCTCTAGAAGCACCGATTCATGCAATTTTAAATTCTATGATTGGGAATGATGATTTTGGTGGTATCAATATAGCATATGAAAATCCAACAAGGGCTGAAGTTTCTTTGAATCTGTCAACTCTTGATGGAGATGGCAACTTAGTTTTCAGAGAATCATTCTATACAAGTCAAGCAAATAGTTCATACAGCTTTCGAGGCTACGATCCTATTCCTACGGTATTTGTAATATATGTTGAAGATAGATGGGGAAATCAGACCGAAACGAGAAGTTTTGAAGCAACACCACTTGAGGATATTTTTATGGACAAGGCTTATTGGGCAATAGAGTCTATGCCTGGTGATGAAAGCTTTAGCGAATATGGTTTTACAGCTAATCAAATATGGGACGGATACTGGAGTAATCAATGGAATTGTGGACATACAAATTTTTTACCACTCCCCCATCAGCTAACACTTGATCTTGGTCAAACAGCAAAACTTAACAGATTTAAGTTATATCAAAGAGGAGGGTCAGAGTTGTATAAACACGGAAATCCAAAAGTTTTTGAAATGTATGGAAGAGAAAATCTTGAGAGCCTTCCAATCTACGACCCAGATGATCCTGGAGACGGTTGGATATATTTAGGGACTTTTGAATCGTTCAAACCCTCAGGACTACCACCGGGCTCTAATACCGCTGAGGATTATGAATTTCAAGACAACGGTGAAGATTTTGTTTTTGGATATGATGCTAGACAATATGATATTAGATATATAAGACTTGTCAATGTTGAGTCATGGAATAATCAAATGGTTACGGTTGTCGGTGAATTATCTTTTTGGGGTAGCATAATAAATTAACAATATGAGTAAAAGCGGTATCAAATATTTTTTTAGAATTTTAATTTTAAGCCTAATTTTTAGCAATTATTCCTGTGGAGATATGGATTCTATTCATGAGGACTATTTGCAAGGGGAACAAGTTTACGCAGGAAAGCTCGATACTTTAAAGATAAGGCCTGGATACTACAGAGCTCAATTAGAGGGACAAACTCAATTTCTTGGAAATTCTAATCAGATAATAATTGAGTATGATGACCAAACTGAAGTCTACGATATTAATTCAGAAAATATTGAAAATGGAATTTATACAATGATCCTTCCCAACCTTGATGAAAAGTCATATGAATTTAATGTTACAACCCAAGATGAATTAGGAAATCTGTCCGTGTCACAAATAGTAGCAGGAAGTTCTGTTGGAGATATTTTTGTTTCTGATCAAGACCCTAGAGAAATAATTGATTTTACCTTTGAAGATGACGGAACATATGCTAATTTTTTTGGAAATGCTCAATCAGAAAACGTGATTTTTACAGTAATTGATTACGAAAATGAGTCAGAAGAAATATCAAAGGACACATTGTTTTATCAAGACAGTAGAATTAAAATAGAGCAATATAAACCTTTGGGTAATCTTCAAACTACATCTGTGATACAATCAGGATTAGACGGAATTGACTCAATTGCATTAACCTCTATAGATTATACAATGCCTGATCTTCCATACTCTATGTTAAATAAAAACTACATTAGACTTGTAAATATGCCAAGTGATAACCCTGGGACCTTTAATAATGCTAATCCTTCTGAATATCTTTTTGACGATATTAACGAATGGAACGGTAATGACACATACACTTATAACTCTGGACCTAATAGTATTCCTCATCATTTTACAATTGATTTAGGGGTAAATACAATTTTGAGAAGAGTAGATATTGATATGTTGGATCCTGTTATTGATCCTTCGTCAAATATCACAGGAATACAGGTTTGGGGCAGAGACAATTTAGATTTTGCTCAAACATCTTCAAGTGATGAGCAACAATTTGTAGATGCTGGTTGGGTATTATTACATGAGCAACAAATAGACGGTGAAAACCTTGAAAGAGCTAGTTTTGTTATCGAGCCAAATTTCTCGCCAAAAAGATTTATTAGACTAAGAGCTACTTCTTCTGTAAGTAATGAAAATGTAAAGTTTACCGAGCTTACATTTTATGGGGAAGAAACGGAATCGATCCAATTAGACAAGTCAATATTTTCTTTACCAAACATGCCAAGTGATAATCCAGGAACATTTTATGGGGCTGATCCTTCAAATTATTTATTTGATAATAATACTTTATATTCTGGTGATATTTATGGTTATCATTCTGGCGAAAACGCCATTCCGGGTCATTTCACAATAGATCTTGGAACCTCTACTTTTCTAAGTGATGTTAGGCTTGATTTTAGACCTACATGGAGTTTCAATGGCAACACTCCTAACCTTATTGAGATATGGGGAAGGTTGGATCTTAGTGGCGCTGAAACTTTTCCGTTATTTGAAAGCTCTGGAAACACAGTGATTTCAGAACCTGTCCCAACAGAGTCTTTTGAAAATGCAGGATGGGTGTTGATCCATACAGAAACAATAGACGGTCAAAACTCCAGTAATATTGAATTTGAAATTGAAAATTTAGTTAAATCCCGATTTATTAGATTAAGGTATGTCAATACTGTGCAAAATAGCGCATGTCAATTTATTGAAATAAGTCTTTCTGGTTACGGATCGTTTCCAATCGATTAAATAAAGCAAAGCTTGAGAAAAAAATTTATCTTTTACGTATTAGTATTATTAACATTTCAAACCAGCGCACAAGAATACTCAAAATTAGTTGACACCAAAATTGGGTCGAAGGGTGAAGGTTTGGCTTGCGGATATAATTTTATTGGAGCAACATTTCCGTTTGGAATGGTTCAGTTTACTCCAACCTTTTTTTCAGCAGAAAAAGGTTTTGTTATTACTCAGCTTAATGGTGCAGGTTGTTCAAATATGGGTAATTTTCCGATAATCCCCATAAGTGGGATGATTGACAAATCGCCATATGATATGAATTCATATAAAAAATATGAAGATATCAAAACAGCTCAGGCAGGTCATCTCTCATTAAAAATGAATAAAAATATTGATGTTGATTTGACAGTTACTAAAAGATCAGGAGTTGCCAAATTTAATTTTAAAAATTCTGATTATGGTACACTTATTATTGGAACTGGAATTAATTCTTCTACCTCCAAAAAAATTAAGGATGCATATGTAAAAGTCACTTCTCCATCTAGCTGTGAAGGCTTTACTAGAGGTGGTGATTTTTGCGGAACAGAGGTGGATTATAAAATTTATTTTGCTGCAGAATTTGATAGACCATCTAAATTTAACGGTACTTGGAAAGATAAAAAGCTATCAGTTAAAAAAAGTAGCTTAGGCAGAAACAGTGGGGCTTACTTTACTTTTGATGCTGAAAAAATTGAAGATGTAAACTACAGAATTGCCATCTCATTCGTTTCAATTGAGAATGCCAAAGAAAATCTGAATCATGAAAAAAAGGGTTTTAGTTTTGAAAACTATAAAAGACAAACTTCTAAGGAGTGGGATAAATTTCTTTCTACTATTAAAATTAGCTCTGAAAACAATGATAAGTTAAAACAGTTTTACACCCATTTTTATCATTCTTTGATTCATCCAAATATCGTTAGTGATGTCAATGGGGAATATATGGGAGCTGACTTTAAAATTCACAAATCTGAAAAAAATCGTGAACAGTATAGCTCTTTTAGTGTGTGGGATACATACAGGACTCAAGGACAATTAGTAGCTATGCTTTTTCCTAAGAAGAGTAGTGATATGATGCAATCGCTGGTAAATTTTGCTGAACAAGCTGGAGGATATGGAAGATGGATACTAGCAAATATAGAAACCGGTATAATGCAAGGTGACCCAACACCTATACTAATTTCAAATTCGTATGCATTTGGGGGAGATGACTTTGATCTTAAAACTGCTTATGAATACATGAGGAAGGGTGCACTAATTCCTAGATTGTACTCTCAAAAACAAGAGGTTCGGCCCTACTTAGAAGAGTATATTAATCATGGCCATACGTTTGCTTCAATGTCACTTGAATACGCCTCGTCTGATTTTGCCATTGCACAATTTGCATTAAATGCTTTAGAAAATGAAGCTGATTATATCCATTTTAAGAAAAGATCTCAAAATTGGAAGAATAATTATAATCCCAAAACCAAATGGCTTAATTCAAAATTCCCCAATGGGGTATGGAAAGATAAGACTCATGACTGGAGAGAAGGTACATATAAAAATTATTTTTGGATGGTACCACATAACTTAAACACATTAATTGATACAATTGGAGGGCCCAAGTTTGCTGAAAAAAGACTTGATTCACTGTTTGTTAGATTAGATGCAGAGTACGAAGAAGATTGGTTTGCAGCTGGGAATGAGCCTGATTTTCAAGTCCCTTGGGTATATAATTGGATAGAAAAACCACAAAAAACTTCTAAAATAATTGAAAGGATTTTTAACGAAGTTTACAGTAGTGAAGAGGACGGATTACCGGGTAATGATGATTTAGGTACTATGGGTGCTTGGTATGTTTATGCTTCAGTCGGACTTTATCCTTTGATACCTGGTATTGGTGGATTTTCGTTAAATATTCCTCAATTTAATTCAATTGACATCAAGCTTCCTGAAGATAAAATTTTAAAAATTAGAAAAAGAGGGGGTAAAAATTATTTCATAAATTCATTAAAATTTAGGGGCAAACCCCACTATTCAACGTGGATAAATTGGGATATGATAAAAAAAGGAGGAGTATTAGATTATCATATTTCTGATCAAAAAAATGATAAATGGTTTTTAAATGCTCCTCCAAGTTATAACTAAATAAGAAAAAATGCAGAAAAAAATATATTTAATAATCGCTGTTGTATTTATCTCATGTGCAACATATTTAGGAAAGAGTGATCAATTAATAAATTATGTGGATCCGTTCATTGGCTCTGGTGGCCACGGACATGTGTTTGTGGGTGCAAATGTTCCTTTTGGAGGAGTGCAAGTTGGACCAACTAATTTTAATAAAGGCTGGGATTGGTCATCGTCTTATCATCATACTGATAGCATTGTTAAGGGTTTTTGTCATATAAACGTAAGCGGTACAGGAATGTCTGATTTAGGTGAGTTAACAATTATGCCTGCAACCGGAAAATTAATGACTGGTGCTGGAACACAAAATAATCACATGGCAGGATATTCCTCACTTTACTATAAAGACAAAGAACATGCAAGTGTAGGATATTACAAGGTACATTTAGAGAGATATGATATTGATGTCGAGCTTACAGCAACTGAAAGAGTTGGATTACATAAATATAGATTTCCTAAGTCTGATCAGTCCAGAGTTATTATTGATCTAGGTGAAGGAAGTGCAGATAGGCCAACGGAAACATATTTAAAAAAAATTAATGATACTCTTTTTCAAGGATACAGATTTTCCTCTGGATGGGCTAGAGACCAAAGAGAATATTTTAGTCTTATAATTTCGAAACCTGTAGATGATTTTATTCTTTACGATAGGCATAAAAAATTTAAAGGTGAAGAGAGAAAAGGAGATTACGTGAAAGGGTTTTTAGAATTTTCAACAAAAGCCAATGAGGATATTATGGTTAAAATGGGGATATCTACAGTGAGCTCAAAAAATGCATTAGAAAATATGATGATTGAGCTACCTCACTGGGATTTTGATCAGGTTAAAAAAGACGCAGAAAAAAAATGGGAGAAAGAACTTTCTAAAATTAAAATCAAAACTGATGACAATAAGAAAAAAAGAGTCTTTTATACGGCAATGTACCATACAATGATTGCTCCAAACTTATATCATGATTTAAATGGTGAATATAGGGGAACTGATAAGTTGGTTTATAAAGATTCTTCATTTACAAATTATACATTATTTTCTCTTTGGGATACGTATAGAGCTGCACATCCTCTTTATACAATCACCCATCCAGAAAGGGTAAGTGATTTTGTTAATTCTATGATTAAAATTTATGAACATCAAGGTAAACTTCCGGTATGGCATCTTAGAGGAAATGAAACTAACACCATGCCTGGCTACAGCGGTATCCCGGTTGTTATCGATGCTGCTTTAAAGGGGTTTGAAAATATTGATCTTGAAAAAGTATATGAAGCAGCAAAAGTAAGCGCCACAGGAGATTTTGAACCTGGTGTTAAAGATTTAATGGAAAGAGGATATATACCTGCTGATTTTATGGTTGAATCCGTAGCAAGCAGCATGGAATATGCAATTGGAGATTGGGGTGTAGCACAATTGGCAAAAAAACTTGGGAAAACAGAAGATTATGAATATTTCTTGAACCGATCTAAGGCTTACAAACAGTACTTCGATCCCGAAACTAGATTTATGAGAGGTAAACTTTCTGATGGTTCTTGGAGAACTCCATTCGATCCGGTTTCAGCTGAACATAGAGTAAATGATTATTGTGAAGGAAATGCATGGCAGTATCTTTGGCTTGTACCTCAAGACCCTGAGGGGTTAATAGAATTATTAGGTGGGGAAGAAGCATTTAATAAAAAATTAGATGAATTGTTTAGTATGTCTTCAGAATTAGGGGACGAAGCCTCAATGGATATTACAGGTTTAATAGGTCAGTATGCTCATGGAAATGAACCTAGTCATCATACTACTTACATGTATGCGTATTCTGGTGAGCATTACAAAATAGCTGATAAAGTCAGATATATAAATAATGAATTATACACTGATGAGCCTAACGGGCTTTCTGGTAATGAGGATTGTGGACAAATGTCCGCATGGTATATATTATCTTCAATGGGATTCTATCCTGTAAATCCGTCAAATGGAGCATATGTGTTTGGGTCACCTCTTTTTGATGAAGTCTCTTTAAATATTCCTGGTCAAAATAAATTTAAAATTTCGGCTAAGAACAATAGTGATGAAAATATTTATATCCAATCCGTTTCACTAAACGGAGAGGATTACAAATATTCTTACATTACTCACAAACAAATTTTAAAAGGGGGTGAATTAAAATTTGTTATGGGGCCAAATCCAAATAAAAATTTTGGTACAGAAAAAAAATATAGACCTAAATCTATAGTTTATTAAAAATGAAAAAAGCTGTTTCTTTTTATTTGTTATTTTTTGTTTTTTTAATCACAAAAGCAACAATTGCAAACGAAGATTATGTGAAATATGTAAATCCATTAATCGGGACTGACACTTCCTTTGAACTTTCAAATGGAAATACTTATCCTGCTATTGCTAGGCCATGGGGGATGAATTTTTGGACTCCTCAAACTGGGAAAATGGGTGATGGATGGGGATACACTTATAAAGCAGAGCATATAGTTGGATTTAAGCAAACCCATCAACCAAGCCCATGGATAAATGATTATGCTGCATTTTCTTTAATGCCTTCCATCGGAAAATTATCAGTTCTTGAAGATCAAAGGAAAACAAAATTTAATCATGATAATGAAATTGTTGAGCCACACTATTATTCTGTTATTTTAGATGACATAAATACAAAAGTTGAATTTACGGTAACCGAAAGATCTTCATTTTTTAGATTTCATTTTCCAAGAACTGCAAGTGCTAATATTATAATTGATGCATTTTTTAAAAATTCTGAAATAGAAGTTATTCCAAACGAAAATAAAATAATTGGTATAGCAAAAAACAATTCTGGAGGTGTACCAGAAAATTTTGCTAATTATTTTGTAATTGAATTCAATCGACCATTCAAAAAATCTGGTGTTTGGGATGGAAAAGGCAATATAATTTTAAAAAATCAACTCAAGGGGAAACACGTAGGTGCTTATGTTTCATTTAATACTAATCCAAATGATGTAATTGAGGTAAAAGTATCGTCTTCTTTTATAAGTCATGAACAAGCTTGGATAAATCTAAAAAGAGAACTTCCTGAAAATAAAAAATTTGATGAAATTTTAGCAGAGGGGCGTAAATCGTGGAACGATGAATTGTCAAAAATAAAAGTTGAAACCGAAGATACTCCTTACGGAATCTCAAATAAAACTAAATTTTACTCAAGCTTTTATAGAACAATATTATTCCCAAGGCAATTCCATGAATATAACGAAGAAGGTAAGCAAATTCATTACAGCCCATATAATGGAAAAGTCTCAGATGGCCCTTTGTATACCGACAATGGATTTTGGGATACATTTAGAGCTGTATTTCCATTTTATACAATATTATATCCTGAAAAACTGGGGGAAATAATGCAAGGGATTATGGTAAACCCATATAAAGAAAGTGGGTGGTTACCTGAATGGTCAAGTCCAGGACATCGTGATTGTATGATTGGTTCTAACTCAGCTTCCATTATTGCAGAGGCCTATCTTAAAGGAATAAAAAATTTTGATATAGATACAGCATATAGTGGAATTATCAATAGTTCAGAAAATGAAGGCCCTCTAAGCTCTGTTGGTAGAAAAGGTGCTTTTGAATATAATGAATTAGGATATATTCCATTTGATTCTTCAATCAATGAAAACGTAGCAAGGACATTAGAATACGCTTACAATGACTTTTCAATTTGGAAGTTGGCAATTGAATTAGGGCGTCCAAAAACTGAAATTGAGTTATTTGAAAAAAGAGCTAATAATTATAAAAATGTATTTGATTCGTCAACAAATTTCATGAGAGGAAAATTGAAAAATGGAAATTTTCAATCTCCTTTTGTGCCTGATGCTTGGGGGGGAGCATTTACTGAAGGAAGTTCTTGGCATTATACATGGTCTGTTCTTCATGATCCTCAAGGCCTAATTAATTTAATGGGTAGCAGAGAAGATTTTGTAAAAAAGCTTGATGAAGTATTCACATCAGAGCCAACATCTGATTTTTCTTATTATGGATTTAAAATTCATGAAATATTAGAAATGGAATTACTAAATATGGGGCAATATGCACATGGTAATCAACCAATTCAACATGCAATTTATTTTTATAATTATGCTCAAGAACCCTGGAAAACTCAGGAAAAAATAAGATACGTTCTGGATAATCTGTATGGAGATGAAGCTGATGGTTATTGTGGTGATGAGGATAATGGTCAAACCTCAGCCTGGTTTTTATTTTCATCTTTAGGGTTCTATCCAGTAGCACCCGTTACTATGGAATACATTATTGGTAGCCCACTATTTAACTATGTAGAAATTTCATTGCCAAATGGGGAAAAATTTATTATTGATGCATCGCATAATAATAAAGAAAATATATATGTTAATGATGTTAAGTTCAACGAAATTAAATATAATAAAAATTGGCTACATCATAAAGAATTGATTAAGGGTGGAAGACTAAAATTTAACATGAATAAAACACCAAATTATGAATGGGGTTCAGCTAAAAACAGTGTGCCATATTCGATGACAAATGAATAATTTCGTCGGGATGACAGGATTTGAACCTGCGACCCCACGGCCCCCAGCCGTGTGCGCTAACCGGACTACGCCACATCCCGTCTCTGTAAATATAAATTTACTATTATGAAAAAAAAGTTAAATTTAAAAAATTTGAAACAACGAGAAATTATGCCTGGATTCCATGGTAGATTTATCAGCGGAGAAAATATAACCTGGGCATTTTGGGAAATAGAAAAAGACTCTTCAATCCCCGATCATCAACATATACATGAGCAAATAATGCACGTCTTAAGTGGAAATTTTAGCTTTACCATTGATGGAATAACCAGTGTTTTTTCAAAAGGGGATACAATTGTAATCCCGTCTAATACACCACATAAGGGAACAGCTCTAACCGATTGTAAAATAATGGATGTTTTCTGCCCAAAAAGAGAAGAATACTCATGAATATAAATTTAAAAAATAAAAAAGCTATGGTTGGAGGCAGCAGTAAAGGTCTTGGATATGCTGTTGCAAAACAACTAGCTATATGTGGAGCCCATGTGACTCTAGTTTCTAGAAATGAATCCTTATTAAAGGCCAATATTTTAGAACTTAAAGAACTTACAGGAATTGATCATGATTTCTTAGTTGTTGACTACAATAATAGTGGTGCCTATAAAAAAATAATTGACAAATTTTTTTCAAAAAATTCTGTAGATATTTTAATCAATAATACTCAAGGTCCACCCGCGGGTGATGTACTAAGTGTTAGCCAAACTGATTATGAAAATTCATTTAATCTATTATTTCAGAATACTGTAAATACATCTATGGCAGCAATTAAGGGGATGAAAAATAATAACTGGGGAAGAATAATCAACATGACATCAGTTTCAGTAAAAGAGCCTTTGTCATATTTAGCTCTTTCAAATACAATAAGGTCTGCAGTAACTAGCTGGGGGAAAACATTATCAATAGAATCTGGAAAAAACAACATAACCGTTAACAACGTTCTCACGGGTTTTTTTAATACAGAAAGACTAAATCAACTTAATGGTGAGAAGGCAAAAAAATTTAATATTAGAGTTGAAGATGTATTTGATAAAATGTCAGAAATGGTACCTCTAAAAAGGATTGGTGAGCCTAAAGAATTTGCATATTTAATCGCCTTTTTATCCTCCGAATATGCTAACTACATAAATGGTGTAAATATTCCGATTGACGGGGGATTACTTAAATCAATGTAAGTTGCTATTCTAAGATTACTGTCCTTTCTGAAGGGTTAAAAGGAGTATCAATTAAAAATCCGGAAGAATCTATTAACTCAAGTTTGATTTTTACTTCGCCTTTTTGTAATCCCTCTATGTAGTATGGAGACCACTCATCAATTATAAATTCAGTGTCCTGAATCGTAGCGCGTACTTTATTACCGCTACTCGAAATTTCTGTATTTATTAAATAAAAGTCAAGCAGTAATTTTTCAGTATCTCTGTCTTTGTATTTGCCTTTTGGTCTACTGTAAAAAAGAAATTCACTACTTAAATCAATATTATTTTCTCCGATTTGAGTTAGAACAAAGGCATTTGGATTTTTGACAGATTCGTGATATGATCTGGATAAAAACGCTAAAATAACGTTGTTTTCATCTTTGAATTTTTTAGTAAAAGTATCTTCATAATGTGCAGAGTAAGGACCATTATTTACAATGAAATGAATATGTTGACCTTTGGCAGAATTTGCCAATTGGTAATCAAAGTCTTTAAGAGTTGGCATCCCTAATTTATATCCACTTACATTAAATGAAAAGTTATAACCTTCGTCTACAATCAACGGATCATTCAAACTAATTTTTGCATTTGGATATTGTGGTGACCCTATAACTTTGGTGATAGTAATTTGAGTTTTTTTATCACAGGAAACAATTAATAAAACTAAAAGAAGGATATAAAATTTTTTCATAATGTAAATCAATTAATAAAATACAAAAAAAGCACCCTTTAAGGCGCTTTTTTTAAATTTTAGAATTACTCAGCTGGTGGTGGTGGTGGCAACATCATGTCATAAACAAAGAATCTGTTAACCATGCCATCAACGATTTCAGCATCAATCATAGAATTCTTTTTAACCTCTTCTCCATTAACGTTTAAGGTCACAGAATGTCCAACAACAATCCATGTTGATCCGCTTCCAACAGCTTCATATGGAAGTGCCCAATAAATATCCCACTTAGGGTTTTCAGCTTCGAACCATGCAGTCAAAGCTTCGGCATGCATTTCTTTACCGTTTATAGTACTTCCATCTGGTCCAGCAATTGAAATTTTATCGGTATTCATTGACATAATCGCTTCCATATCTCTATCATTATGTGCTTTTATATAGTTTACCCACACGTTAGTGATATCGTCTGATCCGACAACGTACTTCTCACCTTCTGCTCCTGTAAAAAATCCTGCACCAACTTGTTCAACAGGTGCATTACAAGCTGTAAATGTTACAGCTAAAATTAAAATAAATAGTTTTTTCATAGATTATAATTTATTGTGTTAGTATTAATTTATTCTTTATTTTCTCTTCCGATTAACTTGTTGAAAGTTTCAACATCAAATTCGTTGCCGTATAGTAATGTAGAAAATCTCAGTATCTCGGCAGCAATTTGAATTGCAGCTTTAATTTCTTCATCGTTAGCTCCAGCTTTTTTGGCAAATTCAATCTGAGCTGCTATGCAATATTCGCATCTGATTGCAGCTGAAACAGCAATAGCAACCAATCTACCTTCTTTGGCATCAATTGGGCTTTCATCAGACCATAGCATATTAAACTCATCGAAATATTCCGCTGCCTCTTGAGCCATAAATTCAGGGTACATCACATTCCAAGGCGCTTCTTTTTTTTCTTGTTCTTGACTAAAACTAAAGCTCGTAATTAAGAAACATATTAAAGTTAATTTTTTCATAGTTTGTGTATTTAAATAAAGTATTTACAATATAGTGAATTAGCTTTTATTTTTAACAAAAAAACACCCCATAAAGAGGTGTTTCAAATTAAACTGGAAATATTAAATAGTTTACGGTAATACAACTTTATCGATTGCGTGTATAATTCCATTATCAGCTTGAACATCGACTGCAATAATATTGCTTATCCTTTCATTATTATCTGTCAAATATCCTGTCCCAGAATCACTAAAGTTAAAAAGTAAGCTAGTTCCTTGGGCAGTAGAAAACTCCATTCCCCCAGACAAATTAATAGATAATTGATTGGCTCCTGGAATTACGTGGTATGCTAATACTGCAGATAATGTTGGTTCATCAATTTCACTTAAGCCAGAAAGACCCAATTCTGCTAAAAGATCGATAAAAGCACTATTTACAGGCGCAAATACGGAAAAGGGCGATGGTGGACCTGAAGGGATACTTAGTAATCCCACAAAATCCTGGGTTAAATCTTCCCTTGTTAACGCTTGAACCAAAACTTCAAAGTTTGGGTCAGCTAAAGCAAAAGTCACAACAGAAGGTAATCCGATGACCCCATCAACCACATGAACAACTCCGTTATTAGCAGTAACATCTGCAGTCATCACATTTGAAACTCCGTTAAATGATACTCCACTTTCAGTACTAATGTAAATTGACATGTTTGTGCCAGATGCAGCGCTAGTCGCTAAAGTATTAGCATATCCTGTGGAAAGAGACGTTGACATAACTGATCCTGAAATGACATGATTTAATAATACATTAGTTAAAACATCAGTTGGAATGTCATTAAGACTTGAAGCATTTACGGAAGCTAAAAAATTGTCAAAAGCATCGTTTGTTGGTGCTAAAACTGTAAAGGGGCCTTGTGACGACAATGTATTGTCCAATCCCGTAAGTTGTAAGGCTGTTACCAGAGTGCTTAAACTTTCATTTTCAGATGCCAGTTCATAAATTGACGGATTTGAGTAATCATTATCATCATCATCATTATCACATGAAATTAAAACAATAGATAACATTAACATTGATAGTATTTTATAATAAATTTTCATAATCTAAATTTTAAGTTAAAGTGTGCATATGTCAAAGGTCATGCCACAAATTTATATTTAGATGGGGGTTGAAAAACTTAACTTTTAACTGTGATTGATAAAGTTTTTGATCTTTTTTCGGTCAAACTTCCCGTTATTCACTGGGAAAGAATTGAGAAGCTTAACTTCTTTTGGGACTTCATATCTGTCTAATATTTGAAACGCACTAGTGTAATTTTCTGGATAAAATTCTTTAAATACAATCACTAACCTCTCCCCTAACTCATCATCATCAACCGAGCTAATTATAAAATCTGTTCTATAGTATTTTGATAGCTTCTTTTCAATACTTTCTGGATTTAACTTGATTCCCCCAGAATTTATTATAAAATCTTTCCTCCCTAATAATATAAACTTATCATTTCCTTTTAATTTTACAACATCATTAGTTTGAATAAAATCAACAGATAAATGACCTGGTTTAATTAACAAACATTCATTTTTTTCATATATTTTAATACCAGGCAACACCGTGAATTCATGTTCGTCTTTTGAAAGATTTTTTAACGCAATATGAGTAATGGTTTCTGTCATTCCATAAGTTTCATATACATTTGAATCAATAGATAAAATTTTTTCTTTTAAGGCTTCATTTACCGCGCTTCCACCCACAATTACATTTTTTATTTTATCTATATATCCTAAAGAGTTTTCTAACTGCATTGGAGTAAGACCAACAAAATCAAAATTATTTTTTAAATTTAATAAAGGTGTGCTATTAACTGGGAATAAGTAAATATCTAACCCTAAAACTAACGCTCTGACCAGCATCATTTTACCAGCTATATATTTTATCGGCAAACAATTTATCAATCTGTCACCTGGTTTTAAATTAAAGTATTTGGCTGTTAATTTAGCAGATGCGATTAAATCTGTTTTCCTCAATTTAATTTTTTTTGGTTTGCCCGTTGAGCCTGAAGTATTAACGTATATGGAATCACTTTTGTCAAACCAAGAATTCAAGAAATCGTAATAGTCTTTTTTATCTTTTAAGATATCTAAAAGACTTGATTTAGAGTTTGGTTCGCCTTCAAATCTGAATTTGTTATGTATTAGTTTATCTGTCAATTTTGTTTAAAAAAAAATTTAAATCCCATTTTTTATTCCGGTTTAGAAAAATTGTATCCCTGTGAATTTCTAACGGGGAATTTATATTGTTTTTAAAAAGCATCCCAGTACCCAACCCCTGCCTCATATTGTTTCCTTTTGTATATACCCATTGAGAAATAACATTTAAACCGACATTGCTTTCTAATGCACTTGTAGCCCACCATTTAATATTTCTCTTTTCAGCCAAATCTACCCATCTATTTGATTCTTCTATTCCTCCCAATAAACTAGGTTTAATAATTAAAAATTGAGGATTAATAGTTTCCAATAAAATGTCCTTTTCTGAAACTTTAATCAGCTCTTCATCTAGCGCAATTGGAATCGGGGAGGTTTGACATAATTTAGCCATTTCCTGCCACTGATTAGGTTTAATCGGCTGCTCCAAAGAATGAATCGAAAAATCGCTTAATCTTTTAAGTTTTTCTAGTGCATTATTTTTTTCAAATGCTCCGTTTGCATCTAGTCTAATTTCCAGATCCGTTTCCATATATTTTTTTCTGATTTTTTTAATCATTTCAAGCTCAGATTCAAAATCTAAAGCACCAACCTTTATTTTAATACAATTAAATCCATCATTGATTTTATTGATTATTTGTGTTTCCATATATTCAATATCGCCCATCCAAACCAAACCATTTATTTGAATATTATCATTGAAATTTGAAAAAGACGAATCAAATAATTTAAAAGGTTCGTTAAAATAATTAAGATCTCTCAAAGCAGTTTCTAATGCAAATTTTATCGCTGGATAATCTTCAATTTCTATATCTTCAATGGTTTTACCAGATGAAATTTTTTCACAAACTTGTTTAAGCTTTAAATTAATATTCTTAGTATTATCTAAACTAAGTCCTGGAATTACACTACACTCACCTATACCGATTTTATTTTCATTTTCGATTACTAAAAACCAACTAGGTTTTTCAATCAAAACATTTCTTGATGTTTTTCCTGGAATTTTAAATTCCAAATTATGTTTAAAATAAAACGCTTTCATATGCCAAAAAAACAGAAATTAAAATTGAATATATAAAAGTTGAAACCGCTAGTTGTTTTAATAGAGGCTTAAATTTCTCTGGAGAAATTGCAAGTCTTACTTTATAGAAGTGAAAAACTATGGGAAGGATTGCTGCGATGATAAATAAATGTCTAATCGATATCTCAAAATTTGAAGACCATAAAAGAGTCATTAATATCGGAATTAACATTAAAGTATAATGATAAATTTTAGAGTTTTTAAAACCAATTCTTGTTGGGATTGTTTTTTTATTCATTTTAGAATCATTTTCTATATCTCTTATATTATTAAGATTCAGAACTCCCACACAAAGCAATCCTAAAGAAATTGCAATTGGCAATAAAATAAAATCCAGTTTAAGAGTGTAAAGAAAAGATGATCCCATAACACTAATTAATCCAAAAAAAATAAACACAAATATGTCCCCCAATCCTTTGTATCCGTAAGGTGATTTCCCCATGGTATATTTAACGGCAGCAACCACAGAAAAAATAGATAGAATTAAAAAAATAAATAATAAATAATAATTTGTTCCAAAAGAATATTTGATTAGGGAATAAGAAAGCGATACAGAAATAAATATATTAATCAATATTGCTTTTTTTAATTCTGAAGTTGAAATTTCACCAGAAGCTATGGATCTCTTTGGGCCAATTCTATTATCATCTGTTCCCAAAACGCCATCACCATAATCATTTGCAAAATTTGATAAAATTTGATAAGAAATTGCTGTAAGGAGTGCTAATATAAATATAACGATGTCAAAGTTTTTTGAAAAAAAGGAGAAAAAAGAGCCTATTATAATTCCTGAAATTGACAAAGGAATAGTTTCAAGTCTGGCAGTATTAATCCAGCTTTTTAATTTTTTTTTTGAATTCATCTTCTGAAAAATGATTAAAATATTTACGGAAATTTAGGATACTTTTTAAAGTTTGGGTCTCTCTTTTCTAAAAATGCTTCCTTGCCTTCTTGTGCCTCTTCAGTAAGATAATATAATAATGTTGCGTCTCCCGCTAATTGCATTAATCCATGTTGCCCGTCTAGCTCAGCATTAAGGCTTCTTTTAATCATTCTCAAAGCTAAAGGACTTCTTTTTTGCATGATTGAACACCATTCCAAAACTGTTTCTTCAAGTCTTTCCAAAGGAACCACTTTGTTAACCATACCCATTTCAAATGCTTCTTTTGCAGAGTATTGCTTACAAAGGAACCATATCTCTCTAGCTTTTTTCTGACCTACGTGCCTTGCTAAATAAGAAGATCCAAAGCCTCCGTCAAAACTACCAACCTTAGGTCCTGTTTGACCAAATATTGCATTTTCACTTGCAATGGTTAAGTCACAAACGACATGTAAAACATGACCACCTCCGATGGCATATCCGTTAACCATGGCTATAACAGGTTTGGGTAATTCCCTTATCCTTTTGTGTAAATCAAGGACGTTTAATCTTGGTACACCGTCATCTCCAATGTAACCGCCGGTACCTTTAACATTCTGGTCACCTCCACTGCAAAAGGCTTTTTCACCAATTCCTGTAATGATTACAATATCTATATCATTTCTCTCCCTACAAATTTCAAATGCATCAAGCATTTCAACATTAGTCTCAGGTCGGAAAGCATTATAAACTTTAGGTCTATTAATGGTAACTTTTGCAACTCCATTATAAAAGTCAAAATTTATATCATTGTATTTCTTTATTGTAGTCCAGGATACTTTCATGTTAGTATTTTATATGTTTATGGCTTAGACAAATATCTAAAATAATCCTTTAATATTTTCGTACTTTTTGTGCCAGAAGTTTTAATTTCTAAAATCTTAGGTCTTTTTGACTTTCTGAAAAATGTACTCATGACTAAATTGAGACCAAATTTTGAAGAAACCCTTGTATATCTAAACCCAAACATTTTAGCCAATAATCTTCCCGATAAATTGTGTCTTGTTTCAATAAATTCAGAGAACAAATCTGTTTCCCTATATCCAGGTAATATTCTAAAAATAGATCCTCCTGAATTATTTATAATTATTATTCTAAAATTTGCAGGAATATTTTTATTCCATAGAGCATTCATATCATAAAGAAAACTTAAATCACCCGTAACAAGTACTACAGGAAACTCATTTTTGACTGAATTCCCAATCGCAGTTGAGGTACTACCATCAATTCCACTTGTTCCCCTATTGGCAAACATCTTGTTCTTATTTTTTAAATCAAATAATTGAAAATACCGCACAGGCGTACTATTTGCAACCTGAATCTCATAATTATTCGGAATCTTATGGCTTAAAATTTCGAAGACCTTAAGGTCTGAGAAATTTGATATTCTTAAAAATCTGTTATGCAGTTCGAGCTTAGATTTGTTTAACGAATGCCAGACATTAAAATAATTCGAGTCAATATTTTTTAAATGAATTTTTTGAAAAAATTCATCAGCTGATATTTTTAAATGAGACACGCCATTATAAAATGTATCTTTTGGAATATTAGTTCCTATGTGAAAATGCTTTTTTGCCTTATAATTTCTCAGAAAGGATTTGATTTTTTTTGAGATTATCATCCCGCCAGCAGTAATAATAATTTCAGGTGATAAGTCTTCAAATAAATCATTTGCATTTTCTTGTAATTCAATTGGCCCAATCAATCTGTCAATATTTGAAATAAAAAAATCTTCAAAAACGTTTGAAGTATGCTCCTTTAAAACAACCATTGAAGCGAAAGAATTGATTTTTTCAATTGATTTTTTTGACAGTAAGTTCTCACCTGCGACCCCAATTAGAATTAATATTTTTTTTGCTTTATAAATTTCATCGAAAAAATCATTAATATTCTTTAATTTCTTGATTTCATTTATTTTTTTCTGAACATTAACTTTGATGGAAGGCAAATTTTGAAAATCATACAAAGGTTCTTCCATAGGAACATTTAAGTGAACAGGTTGCATGTTATTTAATGAAAGATTAAAGGCTTTTTCAATTATTTTTTCATTTTCTGTTTGTATGCTATCCTGTAATCTTTCCAAATTTGAATATTCATTTTTGCCTTTGATTATCGATTGCAAATTGCTTTTAATTATCTCTGATGTAGCGTGAGTACAGTCTTGCTTTAATGAATCTGAAAAGAGGATATTTTCTTTAAAAACAAAAGGTTGATTAATTGTCTGACCATCTCCGATGTTGATTTTATATTCTGGCCTATCGGCTGATAAAATAATTAAAGGTATTTCACTGTAATAAGCCTCAGAAATTGCAGGGTAATAATTTAAGAGAGCAGACCCTGAAGTGCAAATTAGTATAGTTGGCTTCATTGATTTTTGCGATAATCCTAATGCAAAAAATGCTGCAGATCTTTCATCAACCACACTATAGCATTTAAAATTTTCATTTGACGAAAATCCAATAGCTAATGGCACATTTCTAGACCCTGGAGAAATAACGACATCATAAAATTCAAAATTAATGCATGATAAAATCAATGTTTGTGCAACTGGGATTACTGGATATTTCATCAAAAGCAAATTTACTAAATATATCTGTTAATCTTGATGAAATACTCTGAGCATTGTCTGAGATTTATTTACAATTTCACTCCATTCATCAATTGGCTTGCTTTCTTTTGTAATCCCACCTCCTACATAAATTGTCAAATCATCTTCTACTATTTTGGCACACCTTATATTCACATATACATCACAATAATCTTGGTCAATTACACCCATGTAGCCAGTGTAAAAAGATCTGTCATAGTTTTCTATTTTATTTATGTAATCAATAGCCTTATTTCTTGGACTTCCTGCAACTGCTGGAGTTGGATGCAATAAATTGATTAAATCAAAAGAAGAATTGGTTGTTTTTGCTTTAATAACAGATTTTAAATGATAAATATCTCCAGCTTTAATTGTTTGTAAGGGCCCATTTTCAACAAAATCACAAGATGAATTTAAATCATTGATAATTTGTTCCTCAACAATTTTTTGCTCTCTAAACTCTTTGTCTGTCCAATTTTGAGAAAGTTCCTTTTTAGTGGCAGCCAAGGCATATGTAGTTAATAACCCATTGTTTAAATTTATAAGTTTCTCTGGTGATGCGCCCATCCATATTCCGATGCTTGGATTAAAAAATAAATAACAAAATGCGCCATCATTTAACTGTAAGAGTTTTTGGAAATATTTTGTAACTGATTTTGGAGTAATTTTCAAGCCAAACGAAGAAGAACAAACTACCTTCTCCAAACTTGAGCTATTTATGTCCCTTATAGTAGTTTTAACATAATTAATATAATGTTTCTTTTTTTCTGTAAAATCCTTAGCAGAAACTTTATAATTATTGTCAATTTTCAAATTTGCATGAAATTCGGTTTCAAAAGTATTTTTTGGAATTAATAAATAACCTTTATCAGTAGAATCAAAGGGCATAAATATAAATCCTCTTTTATCGCTCATTTGATTGTTTGTTCCACTAATTATTTCACCCTTGTAGCATATAATTTTTTTATGGCTTGGATTTTTAAAAGCAACGAATGACTCCATATTTTTCAGCGAAAAGTTGAGCTCACTATAAAATTTAAATTCTGAAATCATTTTGATGCGATATAAATCGTTGAAGACCCAAACAATTTAGGTTTAATAAAAACTTTTTTAAAACCAACAGACTTTAAAATATTTGCAAAATCTTCACCACATGGGAATTTTTCTGCAGAGTCTAAAAGGTATCTATAAGCTGAGGTATCCCCTGAAAACAGCCTTGCCATTAAAGGAATATAAGTTCGCGTAAACAAGGAATAAAAAAATCTAATTACTTTGTTTTCTGGAACAGATGTTTCAAGTATAATAAGCGTTCCCTCGTTATTTAAAACCCTGTAACTTTCTGTTAGACCTCTCTCTAAGTCTTGAAAATTCCTTACGCCAAAGCCGATGGTTATCAGATCAAAATAGTCGTCATCATATTTTAAATTTTCTGCATCACCTGTCTCTAGCACAACGGATTTATCAAGCTTTTTTTCGATTACTTTTTTTCTTCCAACGTTTAACATTTTCTCAGAAATATCAACACCAATCACATTACATTCAGAAATAGTACCCAAATTAATAGCAATATCTGCGGTTCCAGTCGCTATATCAAGTGCCTTTTTTGGATTCAACTTCTTTGATAACTTTAAGATATTTTTTTTCCACCTTTTATGATTATTAAAAGTCATTATTCCATTGATTAGATCATATTCAAAGGAAATCGAATCAAACATTTTTTCTATTTGATTTTTTTTTGAGCTACTAGATTTTTTATAAGGTTTCAACACTGTCAATTTAGCTCAGCAAATTTAAAGAATTATTAAAGATATTTTTAATAATAAATTAACAATAATAGTACGTTAAAAATTAAATAAGAAATTAGATTTGTATAAAAAAAATATGAAACGAGTTACATTATTGTTTTTTGCTATGGTTTTCACCCATTCTTTCTCGCAAAATAAAATTCAACAAGTTGAAGTTGTTAAAACAGATAAACAGATTTCAGAGTTATTTAACGAAATTGGCGATACGGAGATAAAATTAGATGTAATAGATATTTTAACTCAACCAGCCTTAAATTTAGGTTATGAAAAAATAAGCGATCCTTATTCTTCATATGGAGCGGAAATTTTCTTTAATTTTAATAATGATAACTCGTCATCACCCTTTTCGGAAAAATTTTCACTGAATCCCTATTACAGGTTTTATTTCGTAAATAAAACAGATTTTGGGGGTGAAGGGTATTTTGCCGAAGTATTTATAAAATTTTCTAATGTTCATTATGATATTGATACCTACAATTATGTTCGAGTAGAGGTCGATGAAGACGGTGATGGAATCAATGACTATAATTATTTTGAACTTGATTCCTCGTACTACAACGAAAAGAAATCATGGGATATTGCCCCTGGAATCGGGGTTGGAAGAAAATGGGTAAATAAAAAGGGTTGGACTTTTGAGTATATGGTAGGATTTGGAAGATATCTCTTTGCTGATGATGAAAGTGATGCCCCTAATTATTATGACAATTCTGAGGTAGACGAGTTCACAACGACCAGTGAAAGCAGGCCTGTAGCTACCTTTAAAGGAGGCATATCTATCGGAAAAAGATTCTAAGTCACTACTGCAACTTAATAAATAAGTCAAAACAAGTTTAGCAAGAAAAAAACAAATAATAATTATCACAGGGGATATTCCCTTGTAATAGGTATATTTTTCACAATGTAAATATTAAATGGATTTTTTGCTATAGAGAATGTCTATGCAAGAGATACTTTTGTAGCAGCTTTTCCTTTTCTACCTTCACCCTCTTCATACTCCACCTTATCACCCTCTTTAATTGTTAGGTTACCTAGCGCTGAATAGTGAACGAATAGATCTTCTCCTGTTTCGTCGTTTGTAATGAATCCATAACCTTTAGATTCGTTAAAAAATTTTACTGTTCCTTTCATGTTAAATTATAAATTTCAGCAAATGTAATCTATATTCTTATAGCAATTGATATTTTTGTAACAATATTTTTCAATTTTTATAATTATCATATAAATAAAGAGGCATTGATAGGGAAAATCCTACTAAAAATAATGACAAAATATATTTGATAAAATTATTGCTAGTAATTTTTTTATTAGAAAATTGATAAATAAGAAAAATTAAATATGATATTGCAGCAACTGTGATATCCATAGTAATCATTGATATCGCGTGGTTCGAATATATTTCAGACCAAAAGCTACCCATTGACCAGTTATTTTCGACTAGAAAATAATATAACTGATAGTATGGTAATATGACTCCAAGTATACAAAGGATAAAAAATATTTTTTTCATATGTTTCAATTGATATTTGTTTATGAAATTAATAAATCATCTGATTCTTTGTCATATTATTGTACTATAAATTTAATTTTGTGTTAGAAGAATATTTTAATTGTCCTTATTGCTGGCAAAAACAACTTAAGATGGTAGATCCTTCAATTAAAGAACAAAACTTTATTGAAGATTGTGAAATATGTTGTAACCCAATAGATTTTGTGATTTATGTGGACAACAATGAAATTAATTCTTTTTTAACAGATAAAATTGATCAGTAAAACGAAAATATGGGCAATAATAAAGAGCTGGACTTAATAATTTGGGGAGCAACTGGATTCACAGGGAATTTAGTTTGTGAGTACATTAGTAGATCTTATTCAGACAGCTCACTGCGCTGGGGTATTGCTGGAAGAAATAAGGAAAAAATTTCGGCGGTTGGGAAAAAATTAAAAATTGACAAAGAAAAAATTTTTATTGCTGATAGTAACGATTTTGAAAGTCTTATAAAATTAACCTCTAAAACCAAAGTAATATGTACAACTGTTGGTCCGTATGCTAAATTTGGGACCAATTTAATTAAGGCGTGTATTGAAACATCAACAAATTATTGTGATATTACAGGGGAAACCCAGTGGATAAGACGAATAATAGATAAGTACCACACTACTTCTAAGAATAAGAAAATTAAAATTGTTAATTCTTGTGGTTTTGACTCAGTTCCGTCTGATATGGGGGTTTTCTATTCTCAAAAAATGCTTTTAGAAAAAACAGGTAAATATGCTACTAAAATAAATATGAGGGTAGCTGGTGCAAAAGGTGGTATAAGTGGAGGAACTTACAATAGCCTATCCAATGTTTTAGAGGAGGCTCGTTTTGATAAGGATGTTAGAAAAACTTTGTCAAACCCTTATGGTCTAAATCCCGCTGATAAACAGTTTGGCCCTGACAAACCAGATTTACAAAAAGTAATTTTTGATAAAGTTTCTGGATCATGGATTGCACCTTTTGTGATGGCAGGTATCAACACAAAAATTGTAAGAAGAAGTCATGCATTAATAGAATTTAAATACGGTTCAGACTTTTATTACGACGAAGCTACATTATCAGGCAAAGGAATTTTTGGTCAAATAAAAGGCTATATTAGTTTAATACCTATTTTTTTAGCAACCAGAAAAAAAGGAAGTCTCATAAAGAATATGGTCGATTATATATTACCAAAGTCTGGTGAAGGCCCTTCAGAAAAAACCAGGATTAACGGATATTATAATCTAAGATTTTATTTAACACACCATGACAAAACATATTTAAGTAAAGTAATTGGCGATATGGACCCTGGCTATGGATCTACATCAAAAATGTTAGCTGAGAGTGCCGTTTGTCTTGCTTTAGATAAACTTCCCGAAACATTTGGAATATTAACTCCATCAGTTGCATTAGGAGAGCCACTTTTAAAAAGGCTACAGGAAAATGCAGGTCTTACCTTTGAATTTATAGATTAATACGTTTTTTTTAAAAAAATGTTTTTATTTATTCGAGTTTGCTCCTTAATAAAAATCATATTGTCTAAATAAATCCATGTATTATTTTCTGATCCTATATTAATTTTTTTATTTAACGAATCGTCAATAATAATTTCATCATTCTGATTTATTGACCAAATTATTTCTTCCTTTTCAGAGAAGTCATTGTAGTCTATTGTCAAAATAGCTTTATTGTTTTTTTCAAAAACAATATATTTATCAACGCTGTCAACAATATCTTCAGCAAAACCTGAGGCAAGTTGAATAGCCATTTTTTCAAGCATATCCAAACCTTTAGTCTCTTGCTTAATGAGCTCTTTGACCTTGATTTTAATTTCCCATCTCCCAATAATGTCGGATTCATTTAATTTATTTTGGGTAAATGCTAAAGAAGAAAGAAAGATGAAAAAATAAAGAATTCTCATGAAATAAATTAAAATTTAAGATGCCTAACCGTATTTTTGTCCTCGTATTTGATTATTTCGTTTAATGAAGCTATTCCTAATTCGAGGTGATTTTTGTCAAAAAGTTTTGAGTTTTTACCATCCTCTTTATTAGTTTTTATTCCATCAGGAATCATTGGTTGATCTGTGACTAAAAGTAATGCACCTGTTGGGATTCTGTTGTGGAATCCCACGGTAAATAAAGTAGCTGTTTCCATATCGATTGAATATGCCCTTACTTTTTTTAAATATTTTTTAAATTTGATATCATATTCCCAAACTCTTCTATTGGTTGTAAAATTCGTGCCAGTCCAATAATCAGTTTTATTATATTTTAGTGCTGACGAAATTGCTCTTTGTAGAGAAAATGATGGCATTGCAGGAACTTCAATTGGTAAATAATCGTTAGACGTACCCTCTCCTCTGATGGCGCCAATGGGTAAGATATAATCACCTATTCCGATTCGTTTTTTTAACCCACCACATTTTCCAAGAAATAATACAGCTTTAGGCATTAAAGCTGTCAATAAATCCATAATGGTTGCAGCATTAGGGCTACCCATTCCAAAATTTATAATTGTAATATTGTTGTGAGTTGAAGAAGGCATGTTTTTGCCTATACCATCAACCTTAGCGTTGTTCAGGGATGCAAACTCTTCAACATATTTTTGAAAATTTGTAAGAAGGATGTATTCTCCAAAATTCGAAATTTGAACTCCTGTATATCTCGTTATCCAATCTTTAACAATATCTTTTTTTGTTTTCATATGACTATAAAGTTAGTAAATAAAAAAAACCCCGGATATACGGGGTTTTTAAATCTACAAAAACAAAAATCTAATCTTGCTGTGGAATTCCTTGAGAGTTTGTTCTTGGTGACCAATGAGAATGCATTACTTTCCATGCTCCATTTTCATTAACCCATGTTTGAGAAGCTCTAGTTGCATAAGAAACATTTTTTTCGCCATCAACAAAGTCTATAAGACCATCTGCATCAAAAGTTACAACAGCAGTATTCATATCAGATGACATAAACACTTGATGATTTGACATAGAAAAAGTCCCAAAGTCCCAGCCTCTTACAGTATTAGCCTCTTCTTCACTTTGAACCGTCAAAGAAGATCCGTTTGAATTATATATGGTTGCAACTAAGTCAGACGAAACCCATTTACTAGCCGTATCCCAATCTTGAGCAACATACGCAGATTGAAAATCATCTGACATGGAAATAAGATCGGCAGTTAACTGATCTACGTTAACATTTTGAGCTGTTTCAGTCGGACCAGAACAAGAAAAGCTAACCAAAATTGAAATTAAAAAAATAAGTTTTTTCATAATTATAATATTTAATACATACTATAACTATTTTAAAATTAAAATATTGTGATAGAATTATATTTTAATCAGCGGATGATCTTCGAATTGTAAATTCAAGAATAAGTAAAAGCAATATTATTGATCCATTTGCAACTGCAAGTTCAAGAATACTAGCATTATTATTAGAAAGAGCATTTATAGCAGAAACTCCAATCACAACAAAAAAATAAGTCATTTCTTTTACCTTGATTGTTTCGGTTCTAAATCTAAGAATTGCAAAAATCGCAAACAAACCTAGGGCAAATCCTAAATCTAATTTTACATTACTTAATAAAAAACATAGCAGAAATGTTATCAAGCCTGCTGAGTTATAGGTGAAGAAAAATTCGTTTAATGATTTCTTACTTTTATTATTATACCTCAAGTAAATAAACTTGGAAATAAAAAAAACAACAAAAATATTTAGCAAAAGAATAGTAACTAGATCAGAAAGGTCTTGACTGTTTGCAAAAATTAATTCCACTTTATAGTCTTTTTTTAGTTTCAGGTGCAATTAAGAAAAAAAATGAAACAATTCCTAATCATATTAACGTTTTAAAACAGTTTTGTAAATTGTTAAAAATTAATAAAGATGAAAAGACTACTAATAATTACTGCCTGTATAAGTTTAGTTTATAACGTTAATGCTCAAAAAAATAAAGATCAAAAGATTATTGACTCTTTGACACTAGAAATGAATATTAGTAAAGGACTTATTAATACTTACACTAATGACGAAAACAAATTATATTTTGAAATTCCTGAGAATTTATTAGAAAAACATCTTTTAGTGGTAACTCGACTTGCTCAACTTCCGGCAAACTATTCAGGCTACTTAAATGCTGGTTCAAAAACTGCAGAACATGTGGTGCAATTTGAGAAAACTGGAACAAAAATATTATTGAAGGAAGTAAGTTTTACAAATATTGCAGAGAAACAAGACCCAATTTCGATTAGCGTTAATGAAAATAATTTCAAACCGATTTTGGGTGCATTTGAAATTAAAAACTTGGAGGAAGATAAATTCTTAATTGATGTAACAAACTATTTCATGTCTGATTCACCAGGATTTAATATAATACGCTCAAGTGAAAAAGATAATTATAAAATTGGAAGTGTTGATAAAAAAAGAAGTTTTATAGACTCTGCAAGAAGTTTTCCAAAAAATACCGAAATATTACATACATTAACTTTTAGCGCGAATAAAGCACCAAGGTCAAATAGAGCCAAGACTTTTAGCTTTCAGGTTAATCATTCTATTATTTCTTTGCCCGAGGATCTAATGCCCATAAGGTATGAGGACGAAAGAGTTGGCTGGTTTACGATCAATAAGATTAATTATAGCTCTGAAAAATTAAAATCAGACAGTTACAATATCATAAGAAGGTGGAGGCTTGAGCCTTCAGATATTGAAGCATACAATAAAGGGAAGTTAGTTGAACCAAAAAAGCCGATTATTTACTATTTAGATCCAGGCACGCCTACAAAATGGAGAAAATATTTTAAAATGGGGATTGAAGATTGGAATACTGCTTTTGAAAAAGCAGGATTTAAAAATGCAATTATTGCCAAAGATCCTCCGACAAAGGAAGAAGACCCCGATTTTAGCCCAGAAGATATTAGATATTCGACTGTTAGATATGTGGCATCAACTACAAGAAATGCCACGGGGCCTAGTGTTTCTGACCCAAGAACAGGAGAAATTATTGAGAGTGATATTATTTGGTATCATAACCACTTGAGATCATACAGAAACAGATATCTGCTTGAAACAGGTGCTGCAAATGCAAAAGCAAGAACTTTAAATACACCTGAAGAAGAAATAGGAGAAATGATGAGGCAAGTTATTGCTCACGAAATTGGACATGCATTGGGTCTCCCTCATAATATGAAGGCCAGTAGTGCATATCCTGTTGATTCGCTTAGGTCTGGAAGTTTTACTCAAAAATTTGGAATTGCAGCTACAATAATGGACTATGCAAGATATAATTACATAGCTCAACCAGGTGATAAAAACATAAGATTTGTTAGACAGCTTGGCCCATATGATGATTATTCTATTAATTGGGGATATAGGTATTTTGGTCAAAGCCCAGAATCAGAAAAAGAAATCTTAAGAAAGCTAGTTGACAAGAAGTCTTTAAATCCTATTTACATGTTTGGGGGGTATGGAAATGATCCCAATTCTCAAACCGAAAATATCGGGGATGATCCGATAAAGGCTAGTATGTATGGTTTAAAAAACTTAAAAATTGTTGCAAAAAATTTAATGGATTGGGTCGTTGAGCCAAATGGAAACTACAACGAACTTGACGAGCTTTATGGTGAATTAGTAGGAGTCTATAGACGATATATTTATCACGTCCACTCGTTGGTTGGAGGTATCTATGATACACCTCACAATGTAAACCAAAAAAATGCTGTAAGATATGTTAATGTAGATATTAAAAAACAAATTGATGCTTTAAGATTTTTAGATGATAATCTTTGGAATACTCAAGATTGGCTCATGGACAGCAATTTGATTTCACAAATAAAAGATGAGGGAGTTTTAAATTCAATCCAGGGATTACAACTAAGTGCTTTAAATAGATTTTTAAATACTGAAAAGCTTAATAGAATACTTTCATCTAAAGAATCCCTTGGTGGAAATGGTCTTTCGGCTGATCAATTAATTGAGCATCTATTTCAGTCCCTTTTTATAAATCCAAAAATTCCTGACCTTTCAGAGCAAAGACTTCAATTGTATTTTGTGGAAAGAATAGATGTACTAATGGATGAAGAAAAATTAAATCCATCAATTAAAGGTTTTCTGATGAATACAAAAAACAAGATTAACTCTTTAGCTAAAAAAAGATCAAGGTTGGGTAAACTAAACAAACAGGTGCACTACAGATACTTAAAAACAATAAGCGAATAGAAATGGAATGGTATAAAAAAAATAGAAAATATATTTACGCTGTAATTATATGTTGGTTTCTTTACAGAATAATTACCACAATTATGTATTGATTTTAGTCAATCATATATTTAATGGCAAAAGAGCTTTTAGAAAAACTTAATTTTAGTTGTTTTTCTTTTTGATTGGATCTTTTTATTATTAAAGACAAATGATTTGAATTTGTAATTTTATTTATAAGTTCACTCAAGTCTGAACCTTCAAATAATTTTTTCTTCTTTGGTTTTTTAAAAATTTGATTAATCTCAAATTGAGTATTATTTTGAATTTTAAATTCCTCAAAAGAAATATCATTGAACAAAATTCCCTGAGATTCATTATTTGAAAAAATATTTAACGAAAAAAGCAATGTGCACAAAAATAATCGCATCATTTCTGCAAGATAAAAAAATTAATCTTTAAAGCTTTCCTTTTATTGAATAGTCAACTCTCCAAAAACCAACCAGATAAAAAAACGGATTCCTAAATGTCAGTTTGTGTGGATATTCTACTTCTTTCTGTTTGACAAGTTTCATTATTTTTTCCAATTTCTTTTTGCCCAAAATATTACTTTTTGAAATTCTTAAACATACTTTGTCATTAAAACCTATAAACCAAACAGCTTCAGTTATTTGTCTGCGTTCTCCATCTCTAATTTCTGTAACATTTATAAAATGTTTTATATCACTCCAGGTTTTGTTATTATATTTTAATTTTGGGAATATTAACGATTTTGAAATGCCTCTAGAGTTTACAGTCAATCTATAAAAACTAATATTTATTAGTAATAGCAGCAATGGAATCAAAAACCCAACATAATCTAATATTTGGAATTTCCCTTCATATTGTTCTTTGAAAAGAATAAGTAAGATAAATAAGGACAAAATGAATCCCATTAGATTAAGTCTCAATGAAATTATATCTCTCAAGTTGGGTTAAAGTTAAATTATAGAATGAGTTTTTTGTATATTACACAAATTATAAAATTTTATGAGAAATTATATTTATTTACTACTGTTTGTTTTTGGAGTTATCTCTTGTTCTGAAAATAATGTTAACGAGCCAACAGAAAATTTATCAACTGCTGATCTAATTGAACTGATTAAAAGCCATGAAGGAAAAGCTGAAATTGGCTTTGAGGAACTTCCTGTTATTTCACAAGACTTTATTAATTCGTTAGGAAATGGAATAACAGCCGAGTTAATATTACACGCACAAGATCTTGGGTATGAGGTTAGGCTAAAAAGAGCTTCTAGAAATTTAATTTCTCTTTTAAATATACTGTATGTGTATTTTAATGAAAATGGAGAGCTTTTATTTAATGAAAATTATGATGAAGACAATGATGGAGATTACGATATTTTTGATAATTGGGTGGACTATATGTGCTTTGATATTCAATTCCCTATATCGATTAATATGCCTAGCGGTTCTCAAATTTCAGTGGAAAACGAAGAAAGTTTGTATGAGGCCATAGAAGAATATTATGAATCTGCTGATGAATATGACGACTTGCCAGAAATTAATTTTCCTATTAATATTATCTTTTATTATGAAAACGAGGATGGAAGTGTATTTGAAGAAATAATTGGAATCAATAGCTATGAAGAGCTCGAAATGTACTTTAATATGTGTCCTGATGAAAATGAATGGGATGATGAAGAGTGGTTTGATTTTGATTGTGTCGATATAGTTTATCCAATTTCGATTGAAAACCCAGAAGGAGAGATCCTTTCAGTTGAGAGCGAAGATGAACTTAACGAATATATTAATCAATACTATGAAAATTGTAATGGTTTAGATTGTGGAGATTTCACACTTATTTATCCTTTGACTATTGAGTACTACTCTGAAAACAATAATCAAACTGAAACTTTGACAATTAATTCTGAAGAAGAAATGGAAGAATATTTAGGTGAGTATTGCTACAATGATGATGATGAAGGTGGATTAGATACTTGCGGTGAAATAGTATATCCTGTTACCGTTGAAGCACCAAACGGTGAACAATTTACAGGTGATAGTGAAGAAGATATAATGTTAATGATTGAAGAGTGGTATTCTAATAATTGTAACTCAACAGAGTGTGATTATGAATTTGAATTAGTATTTCCTTTAACTATGGAATTTGAAGACAGTCAAGGGGATATTATTGTAATGACAATTCAATCTGAGGAAATGCTTGAAGAAATTAATGCCCAATACTGTGAAGATTAATAAAAACAACACTTAATGAAAAAGTTATTACTGTTATTTATTCCATTTATACTTGGCTGCAACAATGATGATAATGATACTCCTGATATGTGTGTTGATGAAACACTGATTAATCTAGAATTAGCTTGTACTGAAGAATATCAGCCAGTGTGTGGGTGTGATGGTGTCACATACGGAAATAGCTGTGAGGCTTTTAATTGGCATGGAGTCATTGCATTTGAAGATGGCCCTTGCAATTAATCATATTATTTAAATGACAAAATTTGATATCAACTGGAAATTGATAGCAATGGTAACAATACCTCTTGCTATTATTATGCTAGTTTTTGAAAACAAACAAAATTCCAAAATTGATTTGCAGGAAAAAGTCTATAAAATTTTAACCCAAGATGAATGGGAAATTTCAAAGGAAAACGGGTTCATCGAGACATCACTAGATCAGAAAGATGGCTTTGTCCATTTATCTACAGCTAATCAGATTACTGGTACTTTATTTTATTATTTTAAATATGATGAAACTTTGATGTTAATCGAATACAACTCCAGTGAACTGGGAGAAAAACTAATATTTGAAGATCCTGTGCCAACAGGAAGTAGATCCGGTCAATTCCCACACTATTATTCAAAATTATCAGTTAAAAAAATCTCAAATTATTGGGAAATCAAAAGAGGAGCATATAGCCTTCCTGAGGAAATTATTTTGGATATAGAAAATCAATCAACCAAAGACTAAATATTGATCTTTAATTTTGTTAATTCTAAGCATTTTATAGTCTAAAAAGTAATTTTGATATAGTTTCCAGGGTAATTCAGAACCTTGTCTTGGAAACAAATGTGAAGATCTATGAATATAACCAGAGTTTAAATTTAGTAAAGGAGATGTATTCATGTTCGTGTTTAAAATATTGGGAATAAAATATTTGTAATTTTTTTTATCCATTAACTTAAAAAGCCTGCTAGCATACTCACTGGTTAAATCACTTTTAAGTGTCCATGAAGCGTTAGTATATCCTGCAAAAAATATGCAGTTTGGTAATCCACTGAGCATTAAACCCTTGTAAGTAACTGCTTCAGACGGATTGTAACTAATATCGTCTACACTAATTTTTGCTCCTCCAAAAGCAAGTAATTTAAGCCCAGTAGCGCTGATAATAATATCTGCTTCTAAGTTAATTCCAGACTTGAGTTTTAGTCCCTTTTTATTAAATGAATCAATTGAGTCGGTCACAATTTTAGCTTTCCCGCTTCTCAAGGCTTTGAATAAATCTCCATCAGGCGCGACACAAAACCTTTGATCCCATGGCTTATAATTAGGCTCAAAATGAGGTTTAGCAGGAAAATCGCCTAATTGTTTTTGTGCTGCTTTTACTAATTGTTTTTTCACATAATTTGGCCAAATCTTACATGCATTAAAAAAAAGTATTTGAACAAGAATATTTTTGAACCTTATAAGTTTATGTGCAATTTTTTTGGGAAAAAGTTTTTTTAAAAGTCTTGCGTATTTATCACTATTCGGGAAAGCGCCTACATAGGTAGGAGACCTTTGAAGCATTGTGATTTCTGATGTTTTATTTGACATTTCCGGCACAATAGTAATTGCTGTAGCACCACTTCCAATAACTACCACCTTTTTGTCATAATAGTCAAGGTCTTCAGGCCAATGCTGGGGATGTATAATTTTTCCTTCAAAATCATTGATTCCTTTATACTTAGGAGTATAGCCTTCTTTATAATTATAATAACCAGTACAAGAAAATAAAAAACGTGAATAATAAGTTTCTTCTTTATTTGAATCATTAACTGTTGTTGCCGACCACAGCTTTTTTTTACTATCAAAATTAACCTTAAGAACCTTAGTTTTAAATTTAATTTTGTCTTTAATATTATATTCATTTACCGCCTCTTTGAGATATTTTAAAATATTCGGAGCATCAGCAAAAGATTTTGGGTTATCCCAGGTTTTAAAAGAGAATCCAAATGTATACATGTCCGAATCTGACCTTATACCCGGGTACTTGAAAAGACTCCAAGTTCCTCCAATTTCATGTCTAGCTTCAAAAATCTTATACGATTTTTCGGGATTTTTTCTTTCTAAATGGCATGCGGCTCCAATTCCAGATAAACCTGCTCCAATTATGATAATGTCAGTATAATTATTCAATTTATTATTTTCCTTACGGTAGGCGAAGATACAAACCAAAGTGAAAAACCACTAATAACGGTAATTAGTCCAAGAAGTGAGAAGATCCTCAAAACAGAATTATTAAAATCATCTCTTCCCTCATAATCCATTGTGTGAGTCATCCATAGAAAATCAAACCACCTCCAATCCCTGTGTCTTACAGTTTGAAACTTTGCATTTTCAGACGAAATATAAGCCTTTAGATTTTCATCTGATTTATAGTTTATTACGTATGCTGGAAGCAATTTTTGTCTATATTCATGATGCTTATCAGTTTTAAATATCATCTCAACATTCAAAATCTCTAACCCACTTTTCATATAGTTATTTGCGATGTATACGGCTTCTTTTTCATTTATTCCACTTTTACTTTCTCCCGTCTTGGCATTGTACATATATTTATCATTTACCACATAGTAAGGGACTTTCAAGATATCCCGAATTTCTATGTTGATTATTGCCTCATGGTGATTGATCTCTGAGGGGCTTATCAGGTTATCAAATTTTATAGGTTTATAATTTAAATTTTTAAATTGGTCTCCGTGAATTTCATCAAGATTCGTCCAACTAAAGTATAAGCCGCTGACTGTCCACATCAAAAATTGCAGGCCTAGAAAAAGACCTAAATATCTGTGTGATCTTCGAATTTTATTTGAAATTTTACGATTCATTAAATATGTGTAGCCGTTAAATTATTAAATTAATTAACAATTTACTAATTTTAAAAAAACGAAAAAACAAGTTAATTTAAACTAATATTAAAATTATTTCAAATGAAGATTACAACAAATTCATATGGCTTTCATGTTGCATTTAAAGTGCCTAACGAACAAACTGACAGAATGGAGGCATTTTTAGATTCCCATCAGGAATTTATGAGAGAAACTCATCATATTGACGGAAATATAGAGCCGGTTATTCTGAGTTATGCTGTGATGAAAAGCCCTGAATTAAACAACCCTCTAGATCCTTCCAGCGGAGAAACGGGAAATACGTTATATGGAATTACAGAAATATACAATGGGCCAGATGGATGTCAGGCTCACATGGAGCTGGGTCAAAAAAGAGAAAAAATGTTTGGTGAATTAGTTGCTCTAACCACAGAATATTGTGTATGTGGTATTTTGGGAGTACCTGTGGTTAGATCTATGTAGCTATTTTTTTATGTAGTTTTTATAAAAAGAATATAAAATAGCGTAAATAATTAGCACAATCCACAAATAAATAAAAACATCATTTTTAAAGCCCATCTGGAATATAAATTAATAATTTATAGGTGCAATTTAATAAATAATTAATTACCTCTGGTAATGATTGTAAAGTGCAAATATGTAAAGCCCAATTGCGCTCCATATTACATATATGAAATGTGAGGAAGGAATCCAGAAATACGCTAATATTATATTTGCAACTAATAAAGATCCTAGGACAATCAAAAATCTTTTTCTAAAATTATAGATTTTAAAAAATATATCTGAAGTAAAAGATAAAAGTATTGTCCCAATACCTAATACAAATAGACCTAAAAACCTATAAATTTGTTTAAGGTATTCTGGTAATGTTGAGTTATCGTTGCTGGAAAAAAGATTGATGAAACTCTTTTGCAATCTTTCCTCATTTGCAACCTGGTCTAGCATCCACGGCTCGGGACTAACTAACCACCTGATCCCAGAAATGCAAAGAACAAAGCATATTAAAATAATTGGATATTTTACGTATTTATATTTTTTATCAGTCATGAACATTATAATTTAGTTGTCACCCATAAACAATGAGCCAACAATTAAGCAAAGGAATATTACTAAAATTATGTACAGAATTAACCTTGTTTTACCTTTTTCTTTTCCAATTTTGTTTAAATCACCTAATGAATTTCTATCCCAGCCCATATTTGTCATAAAATTTTCTTAATCTCAATTTACAAAAATTTAAAAATGATATATTATTAAAAAATTATAAATTGTAACTTTAGTTAAAACTAACTTTAAATGATTAATATGAGAAAAGCAATATTTATTTTATCGTTAACAACTATTTTGTTTAGTTGTAACGTCGAGAAATCATCGAATGCCAGTTCAAGCGATGAGGCAAAGAACTTTATTCAATCACAATTTGATTTTTTTACCAATAGCAGCTTAGAAGAGGCACAAAATACATTTTCATCAGACGCAGTCTTGATTGGTACAGACGCTGCAGAATATTTATCGGGTTGGGATGAAATTAAGCCTTCAATAGTAGGTCAGCTAGCAATAGAAGATCCTAAATTCATGACCAGAGATTTAAATATTTTTATGAGTGAAAAAGGAGATATGGCTTCATATACTCAAGTATTAGATTTCACTTTTAATATTGGTGGAGAAGCAGGTGAAGTGAAAAATGTAAGGAATAGCGGAGCTATAAAAAAAATAGATGGTCAGTGGAAAGTTGTTCAGATTCATTGGTCGATTGGAGTTCAGGGTCAAGCCGTCGAATATGAATACTAAAGTTTATTCTAAATTCAATTATATCAATCTATACTTTATTGTAAGTAAGTATTTATTGTATAGATTATGAAATTTAATCATTAAAATAAATTAATATTATGGAAAATATTTCAATAGCATTTCAATTAATCGTTGCCATTTCTGTTCTCATTATCTGGGTATTTAGATATGATAATATTGTTGTCGAATTTAAACACTATGGGTATTCAGACTTATTGAGAAATTTTGTAGGGGCTGCGAAAATAGCTACTTCGGCATTATTAATAATGGGACTTTGGTATAGTGAAATTACAATTTATGCGGCATTATCTATGGCATTCTTTATGATATGTGCACAGTTATCCCACATTAAAGTCAAAAATCCGTTTAAAAAGTTCATACCATCTTTAGTATTCTTATTAATGTGCTTATTTATAGCTTCATTTAATTGTGGATTAATTTAATGGATGTTTATAAAATAATTATAGTTTTTACATCCCTGTCCTTTATATTATATGGTTTGAACTCTTTCGTTTCAAAAAAGATGATTTCCGAATTTAAAAGATGGGGTTTAGAAAAAAGAAGGAAGCAAATTGGTGGTTTCCAATTACTTTGTGGATTTGGAATGTTGACTGGTCTGAATTACAATATTTTACTAATTTCTAGCTCAATAATATTGGTAATTATGATGCTTGTGGCGGTTTTTGTAAGAATTAAAATAAAAGATAATATCTCTGAAATTCTTCCTGCCTTAGCATATCTAACACTAGCTATAATCATCTTACAAAAATTTTGGTAATTTAAAACTTAAACTATTTTAATTGTGAAAAATCTTTGCCTTATATTTTTTTTTATTTCTATTTCAATGAATAGCCAAAACATAGATCTAATTAACGTAAATAAAAATATTGGAATTGAAAACTGGAGCATTGTAAATGACGATGTCATGGGTGGGGTTTCAACATCGTACCTATCACTTAGTAACGAAAAAAATTTAATTTTTAGTGGATATTTATCTTTAGAAAATAATGGTGGATTTGCTTCGTCTAGACTAAGATTAAATAGAGGAGACTTAAAAAATATTAAGTCTTTAAGAATAAAGTTTCGGGGAGATGGCAATACATATAAAATCAGATTAAGGCAAGATAATAGAAGAGCTTCTTACTCATGTGACTTTAAGTCAATCAAAAATGAATGGGCAGAGGTTACTATTTCTTTAGATGAATTTAAGCCTACTTGGCGCGGATATACATATTCAGATTACCCAAAGATGGATATTGAAAAAATTAATTCATTGGGGCTTCATATTTCTGATAAGCAAGAGGGTGAATTCAAATTAGAAATAGAATATATAAAAGCACTTTACCAATGATAAAGATAATTACTTGAAAAATCTTATTCAACTCACTATATTGCATCTGTGAAAAGATATGCTCTTGCTCTTCTAGGTTTAATATTATTTTCTTCGGGATTATGTGTTTTTGGAGAAGCACTAATTTCAAAATATGAAAATGAAAATTGGTTTTTTGTCGGAACAGTTTCGTTAATTTTAATAAATGCTGGTTTGGGTTTAATGATAAAAAATAAATGGGGTACTTTTTAGAAATAATATTAAAAGTAGTTTCTCCTTTAATAGCTCAACAATTTAAAGGGCGATACTTTTAATTGTTATAATTACAAAAATTAATGAAAAGATCAAATCTAATAACTCTGTTTTTTTTACTTTTATTTTCTTGTGACAATGAGTATGTTGTGAGTAATATATTAATTGATGAAGTACTTGAATCCCAAAATTATTCGGGTGAAATAATTGATCTTCTTATTTATGGTTTTGTTACTATATGTATATTCTTAGGTATAGGCTATATAGGTAACAAGAAAAAAAATTAACATTCATTTGTTAATTTAAGATTATGCTAAAACGAATAAAATTTTACAGTATTATATTGTTTGCTCTTGTGATATATGTAAACTATCTGGCAAATACATTACCGATTGGGGGGATTACCACCGGTCAGGCATCTGATGCTTTACCAAATTTATTTACCCCGATCGGATTTACCTTTTCAATATGGGGTTTAATTTACTTTTGCTTGTCAGTATTTTGTGTAATAATATTTTTTATTCCTAAAATTTATCATGATAACTATTTTCTGATCCTTAAACTATTTAATATTAACTGTTTACTTAATATATTATGGATTTTTGCTTGGCATTACAGATATATTTTTATATCATTTTTGATAATGATGGCCCTTCTAGTGACATTGATATTTATTTCAAAAGCATTTCAAAAAATCAAATCAAAAACAGGGCTTGAATACAAAATAATTTTTTCAACAGTTGCATTTGATATTTACTTTGCTTGGATTGTTGTAGCAACAGTTGCAAATTTTACCGCTTTGCTTGTTTTCTTAAAATGGGGTGGATGGAATATCAGTCATGAAATGTGGACAACTATAATAATCGCTCTTATAACTATACTTTCAAGCTATATATTTATAAAAAATAATTCCCCTGCATTTATTTTAACGGTACTATGGGCTATCTATGGAATATACGCAAAACATACATCAATATTCTTTGACGGCAACTACCCCCTTGTTATTAATACAGCATTGGTAAGTATGACCACTCTTTTTGTAATTTTAGTGCTTAAAATTTCAAAAAGTTTTTTAAAAAGGTAGTTGCTATTTAGATGCTTCTAAACCTTCTTGCGCCGCTCCAAGCAACTTTTTTTGTTCTGCCTAAAAATGATTTAGCTTCTACCCTATCGTTAAATTCGTTTCTTGCTGAATTTAACTGAGTGTTTCCATTATCTTGATTCTTAATCATGTTATATTATAAAAAATTCGGGCGCAAAAATATATATAAATTTGGATTAAAACTCCTCTTTTTTAAATTATTTTTAATCAATATTACTTAAGGAAGTTTATTATTTAATTTTTTATCTTAAAAGTTAATTATTGAATACTAAAAAGTTGGAAAAAATAAAACTAATTTGGGATTTTAAAGGAATAAACAGTGATAAAATTGCGAACCATCACTTGAAACATTTGAGGGATTTTTTTAAAATTGAAAAGGAAATATTAATTGATTCAGGTGTGCAAGGTTTGAATCAATTTCACAGCACAGCATTTGTTATAATAATGCATAAAAATCTAGAAAAGATAAAATCAATTCTAAAACCCCATAGAGGTCAAAAAGTTGAATAATTAATATTGGTCTTTTGAAAATATCTAAAGCTTAAGGCCAGTTTCAAAATCTAGAAAACCAAATACAACCTATTTAGTCTATAGTGACAAGTATTTTACCCGAAATATTATCAGAAGAATTTCCAGCATATATAAAATAGTCTCCTTTTTCAATTTCCCAATCTGCTTTTATTTCATTGTAGTAAGCCAAACTTTTAACGGGGATTTCTATTTTAATTTTTTCTGATTTATTTTTTTCGACAGATATTTTTTTAAATCCCTTTAGTTCTTTCTTTGCTCTATTTATTTTAGAATTAACTTTCCCGAAATAAATCTGAATAACTTCTTTACCCTCAAGACCACCAGTATTCTTTACAGTACAGTTTACATTAATAGTTTCATCCGATAAATAGTGTTTTTTATCAGAATAGATATCTGATAGCTCGAAAGAGGTGTAAGACAGGCCATGTCCAAAGCTAAAACTGGGTTTGACATCTCTTGTATCATGCCATCTGTAACCAACCAAAATATCTTCTTCATAATATTGTGACACACCATTGCCTGGATAAGATAATTCGCCAAAATAGTGAGCTCCGTTATCAGTTAAATTCTTGGGAAATGAAAACGGGAGTTTTCCGGAGGGATTAACTTTTCCACTTAAAATTGATGCAATTGCGTTACCAGACTCACTGCCTAAATACCAGGACTGAATTATCGATTTTACATCATGTTTCCAATCAGTTTTAACTGCATTTCCGCTTATCAAAATAACAGCAATATTTTTATTAGCTTTTGATAATTCGCTAATCAATTTTGGCTGGTCATATGGAAGTTCAAAACTCTTTCTGTCATTTGCCTCTGAATCTTGAAAACTGTTTTTATTTAATCCCCCAATAAATAATACAATATCTGCATGTTTTGCGATTAACAATGCCTCTTTTTTCAATTTATCGGGATTATCGTTTGAATTTGAACTGTAGCCCTTAGCATATTTAACCACTGAATTTTTAAACTCTTTTTTAATACCAAGAAGTGGAGAAATTTCCTTGTCAGCTTTTAATTCTGATGAGCCACCGCCTACACTCATGCTTTTTTCAGCATTTTCGCCTATTACAGCTATTGTTATTTGTTTATTTTTTTCGATTGGCAACAAGTTATCCCTGTTTTTTAATAATACAACTCCTTCTGATGCTACTTTGTACGCTGTTTCATAATGTTGTTTATTATTAATACTTCCGAAGGGCCTATTTTTATTCATCGAAGTTCTCATCATTAACCTAAGTATTCTTCTAACCTTATCATCTAAAATACTTTGTTTAACTTCTCCGTCGATTACCTTTTTCAAAAAAGCATCACCAAGAAAATTACTCTTATAAGGATACCTCTTTGAATGACTTTGATCGGATGGGGTACCCATTTCAATATCTAATCCATTATAAATCGCTTCATGAGTATTATGTGTACCTGCCCAGTCAGAAATTACTACACCGTCAAAACCCCAATTCTTTTTCAATATTTTGTTTAGTAATAAATCATTATGAGAACAGTGCTGACCTCTAAACTTATTATATGAACCCATGATGGCCCAAACATTTCCTTGTTTTACAGCAGCCTTAAATGCAGGTAAGTAAATTTCGTGTAGAGCTCGATCACTGACCTCTACATTTATATGTCCACGCCAAAGCTCTTGATTGTTTAACGCATAATGCTTTACACAAGCTGCAACGCCACTTTTTTGAACCCCTTTTATATAAGGTACTACCATGACTGATGCTAAATATGGATCCTCACCCATATACTCAAAATTTCTTCCGTTTAGTGGAGTTCTATAAATATTTACTCCTGGACCAAGTAAAATATCTTTTTTTCTATATCTAGCTTGTTGACCTATACTTGTCCCATACTGCATTGATAGGTCCGGATTAAAAGTTGCAGCTAGACAGCTTAAAGCTGGAAAGGCCGTTACATAATCATTTGTCCAATTTGCATAACCCCAATCATCCCAATTTATTTCTGGCCGTATTCCGTGTGGACCATCTGACATCCAAAGCTCAGGAATACCCAATCTAGGAATTCCTGGCGAAGAAAACTTTGATTGAGCATGACACATGTCAACTTTTTCAACTAATGTGAGCTGACTAATTATATTTTCAACTATACTATCTTGTTGTGCATTTAATGTGAATAAAGGGAGCAGTAAGAATAATAGTATGTTCCTCATATAAACAAGTTACAATAATTATAAATGCATAAGAAAAAATGAAAAAACTAATATAATCACAAAATAAAAAAACCCTCAGCATTTAAGCTAGAGGGTCTTAATAAATTCAAAAAAATTGTTTATTCAGGCATTATAACAGTATCAATAACATGAATTACTCCATTTGTTCCAACTACATCTGTAGCTACAACTTCACTCATACTACCGTTTTTATCTTTTAGAAAAATTTTATCACCCTTTGATCTTGCTACAAATGTTTGACCATTTAAAGCGGTGAGTTTAGTTTTTCCGTAGCCGTTTTTCAAAGCTTTTGTTACATCACTTGCCATTAATTTTCCAGAAACAACATGATAAGTCAATATGCTTGATAGTGTTTTTACATTTTCTGGCTTAAGTAAATCTCCCAAAGTTTCTGGATCAATTTTAGCAAATGCATCGTTGTTTGGAGCAAATACTGTAAATGGCCCTTCTCCACTGAGGGCGCCAACTAAGTCAGCAGCTTTTAAAGCTGTCACCAAAGTTGAAAAATCTTTATTAGAAACTGCTGCATCAACTACTGTTTGAGCTGATATAGAAATCGTTAGCAATAAAGTTGTTATGCTTAAAATTAAATTTTTCATTTTTATATATTTTTAAATTGAATTCTCGTTAAAACAAACTTGATGCCACTTTTTTACTAACTTGCGGGCACATAAATAACCAAAAGCTTAATATGTCAAAAAAAAACAAAGAATTAATAAATAATATATCTCAAACGATCTCTAAAGAACTAAAAAAAGCTAACGGTGGTAATAAGAAGCTTATTGACACACTACAAAAGATTTTAGATAAGCTGTCATAATTGATATTCATTACAAAAAAACTTTTAGAGTTAAGTTTAAAGTCTGTATTTGTGGCTTACAGTAAGTGCTTTTGATTTTGTTGGAGGCTTTGAAGTGCATTTAAATCCGGCAGATTGGAACGAGAGAAAATTAATATTATTTATGCTCTTTTTTATATTAACAGCGTTCATAGAGAGTTTCTTTATTAAAAGAAAAAATGAAGAAGCTAATAAAATTTATTTCTTATTATTTAAAAAATGCCAAATGAGTGCCAGATTTTAAATGTAATTGTCATTCACATTGGTTATTAAAAAAACTCAAAGACTCATGGTTGTAATCACTGTAAAAAGCATGCTCAGCGTTTGAAGCTCTAATTTGCGAGATCATACCTGTAATGCCTTGATTAATAAAGTTTACAATTGTTGGATAAGCGTTTGGGTTAGTAAGAACATTATCTCTAATAATACTTGAATTCAATGCGTATCCGTCATCGTTTATTTGATTATTAATTAGTAGTTCATTATATATTGAAATTGAGTTTGCTGTAGAAATACCACTAACTCTTGCAAATCTCTCGGGATATATTGGCTGGCGATCGTTTTCATAAAGATCATTGCAAATACCTCTTAACTCCAACTCAGCAATATTAGCCATCGCTTGATTAAGTCCAGCAGGGTAATTATAAGATTCATTATCATCATACTTTGCCAGTCTATATGCAAAAGAACTAAGTCTTGAACCAAAACCTGTGTTTTGTGCTCTTGAGCAGTAACCTATTCCAGGGAAATTCCATATGGCTGAAAAAGCGGCAGAAAAGTTTGATCCTGCACTCATACCAATTGAGAACCTATGTGTATTAGCGGTCACCCAACCTCTGCTTATAAATTCATCAGTTATTATTTTTATGTTCCTGTAATCAATATTATTAACAGTGTCTATTGGGTGTGTCATAAATCGTTTTTCACCATCGCCATCGATATCTTGGTTTAAAGTAATCTCTTCACCCTCAGTAGAAATAATAGCATATCCAGCAGCGATAGCTGCATTAGTAAAGCTCCTCATTTCGGCTCCACTTATAAAACCTTTTGCATCTCCTCCTGTGCCATGAAAGAGATATATCATACCTATGGGATTTGGTGGAAAGAAATAGTAAACATTTTTAGGATTATTTAATCCTGCCATCACTTCAAAAGTGATTTCATATGTGGGCATATCATCAATCACTGCTGTAACAGACAGGTTTTGATTAGGCATAGTCAAAGTAGTATGCCACTCATTTGGTCTGTTCAAAAATGAAACATCACCAATCCACTCTCCAAATGTCTGTGTAGTATCGTAGGCAACACTCCACAAATGAACAGTCTCGCCAACCTCATAAGACCCTGAACCGTAACCATTATTTACAGTCAGATTAAATGTTTGTGTTGGGATTACAATATTATCTTTATTACAGCCTACCAAAGCAAACATAATATACAATAGAATAAATGAATATCTCATGTTTTTCAATTTACAATAATTTTAAATGTTTGGATCAATATATTGTAAACCATAAATAACTTTTTCACTAACTTTAAACTAACTTTAAAAAAATATAATGAGAAACTACTTAAAATTATTTAAAGGATATGTTTTATTATGCATATCTCTTTTAGTATTAGGATGTAATAATCCGTCAGAAAAACAATTAGAATTAGAGTTGGCTCAAAGTACATTAGAAAAAAATATCACTATGTATGAAGCCGTTTGGAATAAAGTTATTAATGACAGAGAAATAGATTTAATAAATGAAGATTCCTTTGATAAAGATGTCGCAGCATTAGCAACCTCAGCAGGAGACATAATTGGATTGGAAAATTTCAAAAACTATTATAATAATTATTTGACAGGATTTTCAGATGCTCAATTTACGATTGTAGATATTTTTGGTCAAGGAAATAAAATGGTGAAACATTGGAATTTTAAAGGTACCCACGACGGAGATTTTTTTGGGGTTCCTGCAACAGGAAAATCTGTAGATATTTCAGGCACTACATTAATTAAAATGAAAGATGGAAAAATAGCCTCTGAGCAAGATTATATGGACTTCTTAAGTTTTTATACGCAATTAGGGTTACTAGGTCAATAAACTTCAAGGTTTAGTACTTGTACTTATAAGTTTACTGAAAGACTAACTAAGCAAGAATACATGAATTAAAAGATATGGTTCAATTGTTAGTATCAAGAGACTTATCTAAATACGACATATCAATATCCTGGTTTCTTACTTAACAAACCCTAAACAACTTGCTATCTTGTAGAAATATTAAACAACTAATTAAATGTCACAATCAAATACAGAAAATTTACTAATATACAATTCAAGAAAGACAAGTAGCGGAACGATATGGATACTGTTTCTGTTTCTTGGTTGGAGTTATGGGTCATTAGGTAGTATGGTCAAACAAATATTTTACTACCTAACATTAGGAGGGCTTGGATTATGGACTTTATATCGCCTCTTTACGCTAAATGGAGCAATCAAAAAGAATAACAGAAAAATAGCAATGGAAATTGGTCTTAGTGCTGAAGATATATTGAAACTTGGTCTGTAAAAAACGAACAACACATAATATGAAAAAGACATTAATATTATTATTGGTTTTACCAAGCCTACTTTTTTCGCAAGAAATCAAAGAAAATATTGATGCAGTCCCTTTTGCAGTAATTGAAAATGTACCAATTTATCCTGGATGTGAACGAGGAAACAATGACAAGAAAAGAAAATGTATGTCAAATAAAATCACAAAATTTATTCAAAAGGAGTTTGATAAAAATTTAGCAGCAAGACTGGGTTTGTCTGGAAGGCAAAGAATAAGTGTAATTTTTAAAATCGACACATTTGGAAGGGTTAGTTTTCCAAGGGCCAGAGCAGCTCATTCAAAATTAGAAAAAGAAGCAATAAGAGTGGTTAAAATGCTGCCTGTAGTGAAGCCTGGGACTCAAGATGGAAAAAAAGTGATAGTTCCATACGCTTTACCTATAATTTTTGAGTTGAATTAGTAAGGTGGCTTAATATTATAAACCAACACACGATATGAAAAACATAAAATGGTTATCTAAAATTTTAATTATTCTTTCAATTGTACTTTTTGCAACAGGTGTTTGGGAAATAATTAATACAAAAGAATATTTATTGGGTTTTGGTTATATATTAATAGCTTTTGGTATGAGTGTAAATGATTGGGTTAAGTTATTTAAAAAGTATAAATGAAAAAGCTAATACTATTACTATTTATTCCGTTGTCACTTCTTAGTCAAGAGGAAAGTGTAGATGCTAAAATGTTAACTGAGAGCTTTATAATAGCATATAATTCTGAGGATTATAACTCTGTTTTTAATTTATTATCATCTAAAACACAAAAAGAATTACCAATAAACGAATTGACAGATTTTTTTGAAAATATAAATTCTCAGGCAGGTAAAATTTCTGAAAAGGAATTTATTAGAGAAGAAAATAATATCTTAATTTACAAATTGACTTTTGAAAACTGGGTTTCGCAATACAGCTTTTCAATTGATGATAATAAAAAAATAAATGAGGTTTTTTACTTTGAAACTTTTCGAGATGAGATTCTTTCAGGCTTGGCTATAAATAGTTTGTCAAACAATGGCGGTTTAATTTCTGATAAACAAATTGAATTAATTTTTGAAAAGTCAAAATACTTTCCAAATAATACTCAAATTTCGTTAGCATTTATCAATAGTGATAAAGTAACTTATTATGGATTAAAACGTCAAAATGACTCAATTTTATATTTTTCTAACTATCAAGATATTTTTGAAATAGGCTCAATCACAAAAGTTTTTACAGCAAACATATTAGCTAAATCAGTAATCAATAATAAGATAAAACTTGATGAAAATATTAATGACTATTTAGACATAAAATTTAAAGATAACATTTCAATTACTTTCAAAAGTCTTGCTAACCATACCTCAGGATTACCAAGAATGCCATCAAATTTTGAACAGGATGCGTATTCTTCTGACAACCCCTACAAACATTATAATGATAAATATTTAAAAGATTATCTGATAAATTTTATGGAAATTGACGAAAAAAATATTGGAAATTCAGAATATTCAAATTTGGGAATGGGGTTATTAGGATTCACACTAAGTAATATTTATAATTTAAATTATGAGGAACTGTATCAGAAATATATTTTCTCAAAATATAATATGAAAAACACAACTTTCAATATAAACTTGGTAAATGAAAAACTTGTTAAAGGTCTTGATATTGAAGGAAATTATACCTCAAATTGGGAATTAGCGTCTTTATCAAGTGCAGGGGGAATCTTATCGAATGTTGAAGATTTAGCAAAATATGGAATCGCTCATTTTAATAAATCTAATTTGGATTTGATGTTAATGACAAAAAAAACAGTTAAGGCTAATGATCAGGTTGATACAGGGCTCGGTTGGCATATAATTAACTCAGAAAAATCGGATAATAAATGGCATTGGCACAATGGTGGGACGGGAGGATATACTTCATCGATGGTAATAGATATTAAGAATTTAGTTGGTGTTATAGTTTTATCAAATGTTTCGGCTCTTAATTCATTTGAAGGCAATATTGATCAACTTTGTTTTGAGCTGATGAAAACACTTAAAGATGTAAATGGTGTACTTTATTATGAGTAAACCAACATATGATATGAAAAAGCTAATACTATTACTAGATCCATCTTCTTGTTTTAGTCTTATATGACACATATTCTTTACCGAATTTTTCTGTAAGAAAAATCTCTTCTCTTTTAATTTGAAATCTATTTATCCAACAAACAAATAGGATAGGTGTTGTTATTGAAAAAATATTCAAATAGAATATTGATGTTGATATGACGATCATCAATAAACCTAAATACATAGGGTTTCTTGAATATTTATAGATTCCCGAAGTTATAAGCTTATTAACTTTTTTAAACTTTATTGGATCAACTGTAGTTTTTGATTTTATAAACTTAAAAATTGGGTTAATTAAAATAAACATCCCAATTAAAAATATAATAAATGATATTAAGTCTTGATTGGGTAGAAAAATTAAATCAACTTTTTTGGAAGAAAAATAATTAGAAATAACTAAAATCAGAACTAATAGAGGCGGTGGTATTTTCAACATTTTTAAATATAAAGGTTAATTAAAAAATCCTTCCGAGAGTCAATTAATCTTGAGAGTTTTCCCCCCCCCCTATAATGCTTTATTAGTCTTCTTATACCTAAAACAAAATAAATTGAACTAAGTCCAAGAATCCATACTGCCATTGTTGACTGATTCATTTCATCCGGAATATTTAAATAAACTAGTATGGAAATAAAGCCCAGAACTAAATATAATCTGCCAACATTTAATAAACTATACATCTGTGATATTTTTATTATTTATAAATACAAATTATATACCAGAAATATAACTGGTCTTATCATTCTTTATATAATTTACAGAGATTAGAAAGATTAGAGAGATTGGTTGCTAATATGTATTAGAAGTTGAGAATTTAAAAGAGGAAGATATGCCTATGATTTAGTTACAATACTCAAATATCCATTTGGCAGTCTTTCTACTACCTAATTGTGTAGCCTTTTCCCAATCATTACAAGCGCCATTTAAATCTCCAAGCAGTTGTTTTGCAACACCTCTATTTGCATAAGCACCTATGTATTTAGGATTAAGCTCTATGACTTTATTGTAGTCTGAAATAGCTCCATAATAATCCTTTAATCTTCTCTTTGAAACAGCTCTCCCGAAATAAGCGTTAATCTCTTTAGGATTAATTTCTATAGCTTTGTTAAAATCAGATATAGCCCCATAGTAGTCCTCTAAACTATTCTTTGCAGCGCCGATATTTGCATATGCATCAGCAGCATTAGGTTCAATTTCTATTACTTTAATGTAATCTGAAATAGCTCCATAATAATCTCCCATTTCAGCTTTGTCATAAGCTCTATTAAAGAAATCGTCAGCTGTTTTCTGCGTAAAAGAATTAAAAGAAATAAGTAATGCAAGTGTAAATAGTAAGTTTTTCATACCTGCAATTTACAATATTTTATTTTTGGTGAAAAGATACCCCTTTTGTTAATAAAATACACTTGAAAGTATCGTGCGAGACTTGTACCTTGTCCCCGACTACGCGTAGGATTGATTAATCAAAGTTTTTCAATCTTGATTAATCAAAGTTTTTCAAAACGTATATAGTTGTTTACGTGATATATCATACTAAAAGGTTGTTTAAGGAAATACATAACGTATAAGTTGTTTAAGATGTATAACGTAATGTAACACGTAATATATATAGTATATATAAGGTATAGAGCAACATACGAACTATCAATGTCCACATTTCTTGCTTGTTAAATCCTAAACAACTCATTACCTTGTAGATACATTAAACAACTAAAAGCTTTATATGGATGCAAGTAAGTTAAAGCAGATTTCAAGAAGTATTTCACGACAGTTTGACAAGTGGGATTATAAAAAGGCTATTAAACTTAGTGATAGTGAAGCAGCAACAAGAGACTATTTAATAGAGCCTTTTTTTGAGATTTTAGGTTATACTAAAATGGATGATTACTCACACGAGTTTAGCCTTCCAATAGCTAAAGGAAAGGTAAGGAAAGTGGATATGGTTATAACGCTTAAGGGTAAAAATCCTTCAATTTTAATAGAATGTAAAGCATCATCGGCAAACCTAACAAGCAGAAATTTTAAACAACTCTCTGAGTATTTTGCAGAGCACAAAGAATCAAAAATAGGAATATTAACTAACGGATTAGTATATAATTTTTATTCAAGAAGTTTAGATGACAGTAACGTGTTAAACCCAAAGCCATTTTTTGTTTTTGACATAAGAGATTACGATTCTAATGATGTGTCAAGACTTTCAGTATTTTACAGAAACAGCATAGATTTGGCTTCAATAGTTGAGGATGCTGAAGAACTTTACTTTCTTGAAAAGTTTGACGACGGACTTTATAAAACGCTTCTAAATCCAAACAAAGATTTTGTTAAAATTATCTATAACAATATGGGAGGTAAAGTTCTAACCGAAAAAGCTTACAATAGAGTTCACTCATTGATAAATTCAATATCCCTTTCAGAAGCATTAAATAAACTAAAGATTAGTGAAGCCAAAAACTCTAAGTCCGGGATAATTACAACTGCTATTGAATTAAAATCATTTGACATTATAAAAACAATTATAGCTATGAGCTCTAAAATAAAGAATAGCGAGTTAGACAGAATAGGCTTTAAGGATTACAAAGGGTTTTTTAATATTATTGTTGACAGTAGTCCAAGGAAATCGATATGCCATATGATTTTAAAAGACAACAGAAAAGCTGTCTCAATTGATGGTAAAGAGTTTGAAATCGAGTCTGTATCAGCTAAGCATATAATCAAACATAAAAGTGCTTTAGTGAGTTCTGCCCTAAAAACACTCAAAAGCTAATAAACCAACATACTATATGAAAAAACTTATAATACTATTACTATTTATTCCACTTGTTTGTTTTGGGCAAACAGACACAAAGACTTTTGAACTTGAAGAATACAAACTTGACTCAAATGACACATTACCTGATAATTTTTATAATAATAGATTAAAAACAGGTGTTTTGCCTTTACCTGTGCCTAATATTACCCTTACTGTGGATAAGAGTAATTGGCAAGGGGAAGTATATAAGATGGTTAAAGAAACTGAATTAAGAAGTTTTGAAGATAAAAAACAAGAATTATGCTTGATGAAAGTAGCTTTAGCCACCCTCTTCGGTCCTGCGGATGATAATAATTATTGGTATGGTAGAGATAGTTATATAAATGGTTCAGAGCTTCAAGAAGAAATTTCTAAACAAAATCAGTATATTAAAAATATTGAGGTTTATATTGATGACAAATTATATGTCTGTGAAGGAAATGGTTTTTCAGAAACAGTAAAAAAGAAAATATTAGAAGCCAAAAAAGGAGATCAAATGTTTATTATTGTAAACTTTTCTGAGATTACTTTTGGAATTGAAATAGACAATTCTATGTCTTACACTTTTAAATAACCCAACATACGATATGAAAAAGTATTTATGGGCAATTACAATTTTAATAATATTTATTAACGCCTATTTCTTGTTTTTTACAGAGGATTGGATTTATGGAGAATATATAAACCTTGCAGCTGCAATAGTAATGGTGTGGTTAGGTGTTACTGATATTTCAAATAAAAAAGATTCTAAATCATAATTAATGAAAAAGGGTGAAAAAATAGCACTTATAATAATGTTTATAGTTGGCTTAATTTTGATGGCAAGTATTGAGTATGATAATAAGACTACGGCAGAAAAGCTTCAATATGAAAGAGAAAAAATTGAGGAAAGATTAGAGCTTTCAAAAGCAAAAGACTCAATAGAAATCAAAAAAGACTAACCAACATACGATATGAAAAAGCTAATACTATTACTATTTATTCCACTTTTATCTTTTTCTCAAATAGATACTGGATGGAGCGATGATGAAATTAGCAACGCAGATATTGCTCGAGAAATTAACGATATTTCTGACTTTGAAAAAGATATTATTCTTTATCATAATCTTGTAAGGTTGTATCCAAAAAAATATCTCAAATTAGAAATCTTGAATTGGAGAGAGGATGTTTACCCAAAAGACACACTGAAATTTAACTTTACTTGGGTTGAGACAAATTTAAATTCAGACTACTATAAATCTTTGATAAAGACATTAAAAAAACAGAAGAAGCTATCTAAACTTGAATTTGACAGACAATTATATGAAGATGCATTATGTCTTGCAAAAGAACAAAGTAAAAACGGCAAAGTTGGACATATAAGATACGGATGTAAAAAGATAAATTATTTGGAGAATTGTGATTATGGTTCTTATAACGGAAGGGATGTGGTTAATTCTCTTTTGATTGATGAAGGAGTTGAAGATCTTGGGCATAGAAATACTATTTTGGATCCTAATATTTCAATTATAGGTGGGGCTGTATCATCCCACCCAAAGTATGAAACAGTTATTGTTATTGACTACTGTGATAAAAACTGTTAATGAACTATATATAGTATATATAATGTATAGAGCAACATACGATAAACCATAAACAGCTTTTCACTAAATTGTAGATACATTAAGAGACTAAGTACTAAGATATAGAGATAAATAAGATATGAGGCAGATACTAAAAATATTTAGCAAAGCTTTATGGTATGGATTTGGCGGAATTGCATTACTATTCATTTTTAGTAATGATACTATAACAGAAGATGCTTATTTTTACCCAGAGCCTAAAGATTATAATCAGTTTATTCGTTTTTGTAACATCTCCACCTATGAGTATGAGGATCATCACTTAATATACCCCCTTAGAGAGTGTTATGAAGGAGATTCTATAATAAATTTTAAGGTTGAGGAATTTAACACTTCTTTTTGGGGAGAATACTCTAAATCCTTTAATAAAAATTTAAAAAAAGTTCGCTGGGCGATGATATATTGGATTAATAATTTTATGTCTTTATTTGGTTATGATGATGGAAATGAGTTTTATGATTTGGAGAATGAAATTTGGAGAATGATGGTTGATGAAAAAATATTAGGTGGGCAACGTGGGCTAATCAACGGAAGTGTGAGTGGTAAAATTGCAAGAGTTGAAATTGATGGTAAAGTCGAGGAGTTTATATTGTCTCAAGACTTTATAATAAATAATAATTATGGATTGATATACCATCCTCCACTAGGAAAGGAAGGCATATTTCAATTAAACAAAATTTCAGATGCATTGGAGAAAAGTACTGAAACTGGCACTAATACCTTTAAAAATAGTCAAGAAATAGCTCGCATTTTTGGTATATTTTTTTCCTCAGTATTTACGTTAACTATCGTTTTTTTTGTGATAATGTTATTAGCCAAAACAGTTGAGAAATTTTTTTTTAAAGTATAATTAAAAAAGATTCAGAATGAAAAAGCTAATACTATTACTATTTATTCCACTTGTCTTTGCTTGTAGTGATAATACAAATATTGAAGTTGAAGATGGTGAGAATTTGCTTTTAATTGGAAATAGTTTTTTTAGACCATACGCAGAAAATTTAGATGTTGTTGCATTAGATGCAGGTTACCAAAATCATAATAGTACATTGGTCTTCAGGGGTGGAGAAAACGGAAGGCCTATAAATTTTTGGAATGATTCAACAAGTCAAGAACATCAGGAGATTAAATACGCACTTGATGAGGGTAATATCGATGTTTTTGGGATGACATCAGGTCACGACCCTGATGACGGAATCAGCGGTTATAGTTATTGGATAGAATATGCACTCCAAAACAATCCAAATATTACAATTTTCATATCTATATCCCCTTTTGATTTCCCGGCAGGTGACCCAAATGGGACTCGCCCAAATTGGAATTTATTTTCAATTGAAAATGGATTCAATTCTATTCAAGAGCTTTACGATTATTATGTTAATGAAATTATTCATAAGGAAATAGTAGATGAATTAAGAATTATTTTTCCTGCCACGAATATCTTTACAATCCCAACCGGATGGGCAACAAAAAATTTAGCACAAATGCAGCTTGATGATTTATTATTGGATGAAATTGGATTATTTGGGCCAAAACCAACATCAATTTTCACAGACCCCAAAGGTCATCAAGGTCAAATCGTTATCGAAGCAGGAACACTAATTTGGTTAAATAGTATTTATAATGAAGAGCTAAGCGGTAATAATTATGAAACAGGTTTTAATACTGATTTACATTCTATAGCTGAAGATATAATGAATAGTCACGATTCAGATTATAAAAAATAATTAAACCAACACACGATATGAAAAAGCTAATACTATTACTATTTATTCCATTTTTTTCCTTTAGTCAAGTGGATATAGAGAGGTATAAGGTTTATGAAACTACTAACATAAATATATCTCTTTTATTAGATAGTGCTTTAGGTAAAATTTGGATAATTCAAATTGGTATTAACGATGCTTCTGACAGAATGAAAGTTGTATTAAGTGACTCCGAGTATGCTCAAACATTAGAATATATTACTGAGAATTGGAGTGAGTCTTATAATAAAAATATGGCATTTTGGGAGGAAAACTACAATAGTAAACCTGACTCCATAGTAAGTGCTGAGGATAAAGCATATTGGAAGCCTTACAACTTAGAAGAAACCATTGAAAGGCGTGATGTGGCACAAAATGGAAGATTTAAATTATATCCATCAGGTAATATGTTCAACTTTATAATGGTTGACGTAATTGACGGAAGAACGTGGCAAGTTCAATGGAGTACAGAGGAGAATAAAAGATTGGTATTAAGGATTTGGTAAACTAAATTAAAGAGTGCCAAATGAGTTGCCATATAGTTGCCACTTTTTTACTAACTTTAAGCAAGTTCATTAATAATTGATGTAAAAAAAGAAGCCCCCGATTTCTCGAAGGCTTTTATCTGAGTAGTGTAGCGGTTTCGCTTGCTCCCCCTCTAAGACTCGAACTTAGGACCCTCTGATTAACAGTCAGATGCTCTAACCAACTGAGCTAAGGAGGAATTTACTTTTCAGTGAGGGCAAATATATATAATATTTTTAAAATTTAATTTAATTTTACTCTCAAAAAATAAAAGGAATCACTGCCCTGCGGTCTTTTGGGTAATCTTTAAAATTATTTTTATACCAATTATGGTGATTCATAGCTCTCGGAATTAAATTAAATGATGTCCATAGCGCAAAACTCAAAGATCCTAAACTAAAACCTATAATTGCAAAGCCTATCCATTCCACTATTTCTCCAAAATGATTTGGACACGAAATGTATCTGAATATCCCACCCCTTGGAATCTGATATTGTTTCTCAGCTTGCCTTAATGAAATTAGCATATTATCTGAATGTCTATTTATGTACATCCCTGTAATAAAAATAACTAAACCAATTACAGTGTTAACGCCAAAAACAGGTAGGTCAGAAAAATAAGCAAATTCATATCCGACAAAAAAACCGTTGAAAAGGTTAAATATAAAAGCACTGATTACAATGACCAGTGGAATTTTTTTCCCCTTAGTTTTTAACTTAATTGGGAATAATATTGTTCTGTAGAAATAATGATAAATCCAAAGAAAAAGCATTAATAAAATAATGCTATTTTTCTCAATTGGAGAGAATAAAATAATAGCAGGCATAATAATTAAAGCCGGAAGTTCCATCCAAAACCAACCCCATCTGTTGTCTATTGTTATTCCCCACTTCACACTTGAATGGCGACCGTAAGGTGCCACCGTTTTTGAAAAAATTAAATATAAAAAAGTACAAAAGCCAATAAATATCCAGAGGAATAGTAAGTTGTAAAACAAACTCATTTTATGTAATGAAATTAAACAGCTTGTAAATGTCATTTCCATTTGCGTAAATAACCAATGTAAGTAATATAATGAACCCTATAAGCTGAAATCTTTCCATAATTTTATCAGAAGGTTTTCGTCCTGAAATCATTTCGTAAACCAAAAACATAGCATGACCTCCGTCAAGCGCAGGTATGGGTAATAAATTTAGAACTCCTAACATGATTGACAGAAATGCAGTAATGCTCCAAAAGGTTTGCCAACTCCATGTTGAAGGGAATATATTTCCGATTGCTATAAAACCTCCAAGTCCTTTGTAAGCTTCTGTGCTAGGATTAAAAATAGCAACAAATTGGTCAACATATGAGAAAAGCATTGAGCTAAACTTGTCTGTTCCAAAAGATATACTTTCAAAAATTCCATAGCTTTTCTCTTCATAAGCTAACAAGCCTAATCCGATCTGATCTTGAATTGTCGAGCCTATCCCAAATCCTAATTTTCCGTTTTCATCAACATTTAATGTTTTTTTAATTCTAAACGAATCTCTTAACAATTCCACTTCTACAGTTCTATTTCTATTTTGATCTAAAATTGGTGTTAGTTGATCAACATATTTAGTTTCTTGTCCGTTTATAGAAACGATTATATCTCCCTTTTGAATATCGTAATCATTATTTAATGATTCATCGGAAACTGATTGGATTATAAACGGTTGTCTTAATTCAAATAAAGTTTTATTATCACTAGATGATAATTTACCTAAAAAATTCACGGGAAGATTTATATTAATGATTTCTCCATTTCTTTGAATTTCATAATCAGTAGAGTTTATAATGGATTGTCTTAATTCTGAATAAGTTTCAAATTCTTCACCATTTGCTCTAATTATTTTATCACCTGTTTGAAACCCATATTCTAATAAAATAGGATTTTCAATTAAATATCCGTCCTTAATAGAATTGACCGGAATAAATGCGGAACCGTAACTATAGGCCAGGCCAATATAAATAATCAATGCCAATATAAAGTTTACCGTAACACCTCCGAGCATAACTATCAATCTTTGCCACGTTGGTTTAGTTCTAAATTCCCACGGCTGTGCGGGTTGTTTCATTTGTTCTTTGTCCATACTTTCATCAATCATACCTGCAATTTTAACATACCCCCCAAGAGGTAACCAACCAATACCCCATTCAGTTTCACCAATTTTTTTCTTAAAAAGAGAAAAATTTACATCAAAGAATAAATAGAATTTCTCGACTTTTATCTTAAAATATTTTGCTGGCCAATAGTGTCCAAATTCGTGTAAGACAATAATCAGTGATAAGCTTAAAATAAATTGTGAAACTTTAATGATGATTTCCATATAAACAAATAATTAGCTGACAAAAGTAAACGATAAATAGTAAATTAAAAATATCTATTTTGATTATTTAAAATAAATCTATTGTATTTTTGCATACCACAAAATTGATTGTTTTGAAGTTATTTAGAAAAAGAGATTTTATAACAATTGGGTTTATTTTTCTTTTTGCAATATTTGCGATAAGCCTATTTTACTATATTTTAACTCCTACAAGAATTTTACCTATATATCAGCCTGCAGAAGTCAATCAAAAGTTAGTTGATACATCAATAATCCATATATCAAAATATCATAAAATTGCTGATTTTAGTCTTACGAATCAGAACGGAATAGAAATTACTCAGGATTTTTACAATAATAAAATATATGTAGCTGACTTTTTTTTTACAACCTGTCAAGATATATGCCCAGTGATGACAAAGAACATGTATAAATTACAGCAAAAACTTAAAGATGATGATGAAATTTTATTTTTGTCACATACGGTTATTCCTGAGATAGATACGGTTGAAAAATTGAAAGAATATTCAATAAAAAATAAAATCAATGACGAGAGGTGGAATTTAGTTACCGGAGATAAAAAGCAAATTTATGAGCTTGCAAGAAAATCATATCTTGCTGTTGAGGATGCAGAATTTGGAAAGTTTGACATGATCCATACCGAAAATTTTATGTTGATTGATAAAGAAAAACAAATAAGAGGGTTTTACGATGGCACAAACCCTGTTGAAATTGAAAACCTTTTATTAGATATTGATATATTAAAACAATCTTATAATAATTAATTGAAATGAAAAAAATTTTATTTACTATACTTTTCATCTGTTCCAATTTTCTAACCGCGCAAGAGTTAGTTATCGGGGAAGAAATCGTTAAACCAGGAATCGTTTTTATTTTTGAGGGTGCTATAAAAGATCATGTAATGCCCAACAGAATGCACCTAAGCGAGAATGAAACAAACATTCATATAGAAGCGAGGGTTAATTGGGATGATAAAAATATTCCTGCTGGGACTCCGGGTGGGGGTTTTGTAGCTTATCTGCATATTACTGCAAAACTAATTAATCAAAGAACAGGGCTCAGCACATTTATTGATTTGTTGCCTCACATAAACTTAATTGATAATTATCATTATGCTAGAAATATTTCTCTCCCAGGAAATGTAGATGATTTATATTCAGTTGAATTTAATGTGATGGCTCCAACACATGTTGAGCTTTCATTACATAAAGATTGGCTTGATACATATGGTAAAAATCTAATGGAAGATCAGTCCTTCTCTTATAAGAATGTTGATTTTGAGGAAATAGCAAATGCTTCAAGAAATTAACTTAGCCTAAAGCAACATCTAAACACATCATAACTATAAAGCCTGCAATTAGTCCCATTGTAGCTATATCAGCGTTACCACCACTCTGACTCTCTGGGATAACCTCTTCAACGACAATAAATATCATTGCTCCTGCAGCAAAGGCTAAAGCATATGGAAGTATAGGATAGACCATTATAACAATAGCGGCGCCTATTACTGCAAATATTGGCTCTACTATGGCTGAAAGCTGTCCCCATTGCCAAGCCTTAAACCTACTAAATCCCGCTCTCCTCATTGGCATAGAAACTGCAAAACCTTCTGGGGCATTTTGTAATCCCATTCCAATAGCCAATGCTATTGCGCCTCCTAGTGTGAATCCTAAATCAATTCCAGAAGCTAAAGCCCCAAAAGCGACCCCAACAGCCAAACCTTCTGGGATGTTATGAATAGCAATTGCTAAAACCAATAATTCGGTTTTTTTTAGGTCAGTTTTCGGACCCTCAGCTTCCTCTATTCTTTTAAATAAATGTAAGTGAGGGATTTTTTTGTCTAAAAAATACAAGAAAAATGCACCTGTAAAAAACCCTATTGCGGGGGGTAGAAATGATGGAAGATTGGTTAATCCAAGTTCATTTTGTTTCTCTACTGCCTCAATCGCAGGTGACAATAGAGACCAAAAACTTGCTGCAATCATAACACCACCTGTAAAACCAAGTGCTGCGTCTAATAATTTTCTATTTGCAGATTTGAAGAAAAAAACTAAAGCTGCTCCAATTGCGGTTAAAATCCATGTAATTAGCCCAGCACAAAAAGCCTGCAAAATTGGGCTTTCAAGTCCGATAAAAAAGTCTTCAATAAAATTAACAATACTTTCCATTATTATCTTTTGACGAAAATAATAAAACAAAATAAAAATTATCAGAAAACATTATATATTTGCAGTAATTTATAATTATTCTACATATGTATCCAGAAGAATTAGTTTATCCCATGAGAAAACAACTTACAGATCAAGGTTTTGAGGAACTGAAATCTGTTGTTGATGTTGACAATATGATTGCAAAAAAAGGCACCACATTAGTAGTTGTAAACTCTGTATGTGGGTGTGCAGCGGCTAATGCAAGGCCAGGGGCATTAACAAGCGTTTTGAATGAAAAAAAACCTGATCATCTTACAACCGTTTTTGCTGGTGTAGACAAAGAAGCGGTAGAAAAAGTTAGATACTATTTGGCTCCATTTCCTCCGAGTTCACCAGCAATAGCATTATTTAAAGATGGTGAATTGGTTCACATGCTTGAAAGACATCACATTGAAGGTAGGCCTGCAGAAATGATTTCTGAAAATTTAGTTCTAGCCTATAACGAACATTGCTAATTGTAATATCTTAAAACGTCTAGGGTTATTTTTTGTTTTAACTTATTAAGGTCAATTACCTCTACCTTTTTAATTTCATTTGGTCTCCCATAATTTTTGTATACCGTGTATTTTAAGAAAGTAGGATTTGATTCATCCTGGATCGTATAATTTTCAATATTAATCATCCATTGTCCTTTTTCAGATTTTTCGATAATAAACTCCTCTGTATTGTATCCGTAATTTAATTCATCTTCCAAAAGATCTTTATCATCCAAAATAGTGTGAGACCAATTAAAATATTTCTTTTTTGGGCCAACAAATTGAACTTTAAATTCAACGGCAGGATCATTCCAATCAAATATAATCCTATAATCATAACCGAAGTTTCTCCAATCGTTTTTTGGGACATATGTTTTGAGAATTTTCAAAGGAAAGTCTGTCAACACTAATTTATCTTTTTTAGTCCAATACATTTGAGATGCCTCGTTTACAACTGTCTGTTGTAGCCCCAAAATGTTAATATTTTTAAGCTTATTATTTAACATCAAATTATATAAACCTGATGCTAATTCATAGTCTCCATTTTCTTTATATACAAGGGCAAGATCTCTATACGACTGTTCATCTAAAGGCCGAATTGAAAGGAGTCGTTGAAATACGATTTTAGCAATGTCATAGTCACCACTTTCTTCAAGTTTAAAAGCAATTGTTTTTAAGGCTTTAGGATTATCTTTTGCTTTTTCAGCAATATACTTTAATATGTCTAGTGCAAATTCTTTGTCTAAATTTTTAAAATAATCAAAGGATTCAATATAGAATGGGACGGATAATTTGAAGATTCCATTTTTTAATTTATTATACAGTTTTTTTGCGCCTGTTATTGTTGCAGAAGCTTGAAAATCTTTTATATAATACGGCCTTAATGAATCAATGTCAACCCTAGAAATTTCTTCATTATAATCATTGCCTTTAATTTTCAAGGAGTTTAAACGCTTTTGAATATTTCGAGAAAGGGATTTCATTTTTATTATAAAAACTCCACCTCGACCTTGACTTCCATACCTGTTTGTAGCACCCATTGATCTCAACAGTGTGATACTCTCAATTTGTTGTGGATCAATAAAACTTGGAACATCTGTATAAATTATACCGTCAACGTCAAATATAGCAGCTGCGGAATTATTAAAAGAAAGAGTGCCTCCTCTAACTAATATTTGAGGATTATTTCCTGAAGAAACCTGTACATTTGTAAACTTTCCACGAATTGCGTCTGCGATTGTTAGAGCGCCAGGCGAAATATCCTCTGAGGTAATAGTTGAGGTCGAAAATCCCACAGATTTTTTCTTTTTCTTCCCATAGCTTGTTTCAACCTCATCACTAAGTTCAGTTGTTGCCGTTATAGTCACTTGATCTAAAATCTGTGCGTCAGTTTTTAATAATATATACTTATCTTCTAGGTCATCTATGAATATTTGTTTTTCAATCATCCCGATATAATTCACAGAAAGTACATCATCAATATTTGCTTTAATTTTAAAAAACCCTTCAAAATCAGACTTGGCCTCAATCAAAGTGTTTTTAAGCTTTATTGAGGCTCCCTGTATAGGACCTTTAACACTAAATACTTTTCCAAAAACATAATTTTCTTTATCGTCTCTTTTACTAAACCAACTTGAACTGGAATCTGACTTTTTGAGAAAAAACTTATTTGTATTATTAAGAAATTTATAAAGTTTTTCAGCAGTTACTTTTATTGTGTCATATCCAAAAGAGGTAATCATAAAAATATCGTCACTCTGAATATCTTGATCTAAATACTTTAAGGAGAATTTTCCTGTATCATCAGAAACAGTACCAATGTTTTTATTTAAAAATCTTATTTCAGAAAAGGATATACCAGTCTTGTTTTCATAATCCAAAACTTCTGCATTCAAATTAATTTCAACTAAATTATCTTGTTGAGCACTTGATGTATAAACGACAAATAAAAAAAATAGAAGTAAAAACCTTTTCAATTTATTAAATATTTGTGCAAATATCCACTTATTATAGACATCTCCTTGTTAAAGAAGATATAATGTTTAGTTAAAGTTAGGTTTTCTCTTATTTAAGAATGCAGTAGTTCCCTCTTTAAATTCTTTGGATTCAAAACACTTGCTAAACTCATTCATTTCAACTTCAAAACCGTTTATTTCATTAGCGAAATTGGCATTAACACTTTTTATTGCATTTTTAATTGCGTTTGAAGAATTTAATAAAATTTTACTCGCAAGATCATTAGTGAAAGACATTAATTCGTCTACACTAGTTTTGTAATTTATCAATCCAAAGCGCAGTGCTTCCTCTGCCCCAATCATCCTTCCAGTTAAAATCATTTCTAATGCTCTTCCTTTTCCTATTAACTGTGGTAATCTTTGGGTTCCGCCGTATCCTGGGATAACACCAAGAGATACTTCAGGTAGGCCCATTTTTGAATTTTCAGATGCTACCCTCAAATGACATGCCATTGCAATTTCTAAACCACCTCCAAGTGCATAACCATTAATAGCTGCTATAATAGGTTTTGGACAATTTTCAATTGTTTCTGTAAGGATCTTATGTCCTGATTCAGAGAGCTCAAAACCTTGTTCCATAGTGAAGTTGACAAATTCTTTAATATCAGCGCCTGCAACAAATGCCTTGTCTCCAACTCCTGTAATAATAATTATTCGCACATCTGAATTAGCAACTGAAGACCTTATCGCATGATCTATTTCAGAAAATGTTTCGATATTCAAAGCATTTAACTTGTCAGGTCTATTAATAGAAATAATATTAACTCTGTCCTGTATTTTACAAACTAAATTATTATAAGACATATATTTATTTTTTTGGAAATGTTATATTAAATGTTGTACCAACATTACTTTTTGAGGTGAAAGTAATATCGCCGTTATAGGCTGTGATGATACTTTTAATCATAGAAAGTCCTAACCCCATTCCACTAGATTTTGTTGTGAAACTCGGCTCAAAGATTTTCTGCATGTCAGATTGTGAAATACCATATCCATTATCAGAAATTGATATATTTACATTTGCATTTTCATCAGAAATTGATACAGAAATCTCGGGTGTTCTACCCTCAGGAATTGCCTGAAAAGCGTTTTTTAATAGATTTGTAATAACCCTTATTAATTGAGTTCTATCAAAATTTGCTTCAATTTTTTTTGATGTACTTTTAAATTTTACATGATCCCTGTTAAATATGTCAATTGCCAGCTCAACAACTTCCACTACATTGAGTTTTTCCTTCTTCGGTTCTGGCATTTCTGCAAAGTCAGAAAATGCGGTTGCAATAGAACTCATAGTATCAATTTGCTGGATTAGGGAGTCGCTAAATTCCTTTATTCTTTTCTTACTAAATTCTTCGCCCTTACTAAATCCTCTTTCAAAAGTTTGTATACTTAATCTCATTGGGGTTAGGGGATTTTTTATTTCGTGAGCAACTTGTTTTGCCATTTCTCTCCAGGCAGTCTCCCTCTCACTTTTCGCCAGCTTAATAGCGCTAGTCTTAAGCTCATCTATCATTGTATTGTATGAGTCAATTAAGGTTACAACTTCCCTTGGTGTATTGTCGATATCAATTTTAATATTTTGATTCTGTAAGTTTGTTCTCTTAATTGTTTCTCCTATTGAATCTAGAGATTTGGTTACAAAATTTGAAATAAAATATGCTATAATGAAAGCAATAAGTATCATATTACCATGAACAAAACCTAGCCTTATTAAAAACCCACTTAATTCCTGTTTACTACTTGTATCATCCGCGAAATATGGAATATAAATAATCCCTAACGGCTTCCCTTCAAAATTTGAAACCATATTATATGAGGACTTAAAGTAACTTGTGTTTTTATCATCTTCAACATATCTCTGTGGCATATCATTTCTGAAATATTCTACTATTTTATTGTTCAAAATAGTGGTTCCTCGAACTCCTGTTACTGCAGTTGAACTTTTAAGTAAAGTTCCGTCTAAATTATAAAGCTCAAATTCTAAATTGTGTACGTCTGCCATTTCTAAGATGGCATCAATACTTAATTTTTCAAGTGAATTTATTTCTGATTTTTCAATTTCATATTTAAGGTCAACTAATAAGTTATATTCCTTTCTTTCTAGTCGACCTTCGTGGTATTCAGAGTTTTGATTGTTAAATTGGTAAAGCGTAACCCCGGCAATCATTATTGACTCAACAACAATGAACACCATCATATAATAAAAAATTCTTGAGCTTAATGAAATATTGTTTTCCGGCATCTTAAAGGTTAAGATAATTTAAGTATAAATTAAATTTAGTGATAATTTATAGACCTCGAAATTTTAGCGGAATCTAAATCGAAAAAATTAGAATATTAAATTCCTATCTTTGGCAAAAATAAAGCACTATGATGAAGATTTTTAAATGGATTTTGGTATTATTAGGCTCCCTAATACTATTGATTTATGCTTTTAATATTGAATACCTAATTAAAGGAGTTAGAACAATTTATTTGACAGGAAATAATACCGCTTTTATTTCAGATTATGAATATTTTGATAATCGCGAAATAAAAAGTTTAAATCCTCAGCCTTGGGCGCTTCACAAAAGATATAATACTATTGAAGAGACAGGTCTCTTAAAAAAATTAAATGAGGACAGAAAAACGACATCTTTCCTAGTTATTAAAAATGATAGTATATTATTTGAAAAATATTTTCAAGGATACGATCAGACTAGCATATTTAACTCATTTTCAGTTGCCAAGAGTATTGTCACAAGCATGATGGGCAAGGCAATAATGGAAGGTAAAATCAAGGGGCTTGATCAGCCGGTGAGTGACTATTTTGAAGAGTATAAAGATGGGTTAGCTAGCAAATTAACTGTTGGCGACCTGGCCTCTATGTCATCTGGAATGGATTGGAAAGAGAAATATTACAGCGTAATTAATATTACCTCTGAAAGTTATTTTACAAAAGACTTGAGATCTGTAATTTTAAGGCAAAAAATAATTGATCAACCTGGTCAGGGGTTTAGATATTCTAGCGGAGACACACAGCTATTGGGAATGGTAATTGAAAAAGCTACCGGGGTTTCGCTATCAGAGTATTTAACGGAAAAATTTTGGATACCTATGGGCGCAGAAACAACGGCTCTTTGGCAGTTAGACAGTGAGTATTATGGAATGGAAAAAGCATACTGCTGTATAGCTAGTACAGCCAGAGATTTTGCGAGATTTGGCAAACTGTACATAAACAATGGAAAATGGGATAACGATACTATTCTTGAATCATCTTTTGTCGAGGCATCTTTAAATCCAGTTTTTGAAAAAAGTCCATTTTACGGATATGGATGGTGGTTGTATAAATACAATGGTAAAAAAGTTTTTACAATGAACGGTCATCGAGGCCAATTTGTAATCTCATTTCCTGACGAAAATATAATAATAGTTAGACAAGGAGAGTTTAATGAAAAAGGTAGTGTTGAAAACAATTCAGGGGATTTATATAAGTACATTTCCGAGGGATACAAAATTGCTAATTCAATAGAATAATTTTTGAAACAGGACAAAGAAACATTACTTGAAATTAATAACCTATGTGTTACTCTTGCAGAAAAATCAAATAAGAAAACATTATTAAAAGATATTTCTTTTAATATAGGATCAAATGAAATTGTGTCTTTAATCGGAGAGTCAGGAAGTGGGAAATCTCTTATTTCTTTAAGTATTCTTGGTCTGCTTGAAAATAGATACTTTGACTATTCTGGACAGATTCTTTTTAAGGGAAAAAACATACTAGATCTTGATACAAAAGGTCTAATGGCCATTAGAAGGGATGAGATTTCCATGATCTTTCAAGAACCAATGACTGCCTTAAATCCAACAATGAAAATCGGAAGGCAGCTCCATGAAATTTTCAGAACAAATAATAAGTATACAGAGGGAGAAGTTAACGAAAGGATTAAAAATCTAATAGATAAGGTTAAACTTGAAAACGTAGAAAATCTTCTCGAAAAATATCCACATCAGATTTCTGGAGGGCAAAAGCAAAGAGTGATGATTATAATGTCTTTAGCATCAAAACCGCAACTTCTTATTGCGGACGAACCTACTACAGCGCTGGATGTAACAATTCAAAAAGAGATTATAGAAATACTAACAAGATTACAAAAAAGTGAAAAGCTATCAATACTGTTTATTTCTCATGATCTTAGGTTGGTGTCAAAAATTTCGAAAAGAATATTGATATTAAAAAATGGGTTAATGATAGAAAATGGGGATAGGGAACAAATACTTAATAAACCCAAAGAAAATTATACTAAAGCATTGTTGTCTTTAATTATAGATGGCAAAAAAAGAATTAAACAATTACCAACGGTTGAAAATTATAAAATAAACAAAAAGGTTTATGAGTCGAAAAAGGAAAGAAATAAGAGGCAAAAGAAAATTTATTCTCGTAAACCTATAATGGAAATTAAAAATCTATCAAAATACTTCAATACGTCAAAAAATATTTTTGTCAAGAGTGGTAGTTTTAAGGCGCTGGAAAATATTAATTTAAAATTATTTCAAGGTGAGACCCTTGGGCTAATTGGAGAATCTGGTTCCGGAAAAACAACATTATCTAACTCAATTTTAAAAATTCATGAATTTGAAAAAGGAGAAATAGAATTTATGGGAAAAGATATCTCTGATATAAAAGGAAAAGAGCTAATAGAATTTAGAAAAAATATACAAATAGTTTTTCAAGATCCCTATTCCTCTTTGAATCCATTACAAAAAGTTAAAGACATAATAGGGGAACCGATGATCGTTCATAAAGTCTATGCTAAAAATAAAATATATGAAAAATGTATAGATATAGTTAAAGATGTTGGTCTCGATGAATCATATATGGAAAGATATCCGCACGAACTTTCTGGGGGGCAAAGGCAAAGGATATGTATTGCGAGGGCCATCAGCGTGAATCCAAAAGTTTTAATTTGTGACGAATCAGTATCAGCTTTGGATGTTTCAATACAGGCCACAGTATTGAATCTTTTAAACAGATTAAAGGAAAAATACAATTTTACTTATATTTTTATTTCACACGATCTTTCAGTGGTAAGATATATGTCAGATAAAATTTTAGTACTTTATAATGGAAAGGTTATTGAATATCAAGATGCCGATAAATTGTTTAATAGCCCTAAAGAAAGATACACCAAAAAACTAATCAAAGCATCACTTTAGAAATGGATAAACTTTGGGAACCAACAAATTATAGATCTTCAAATTTATTTAAATTTGAATCATTTCTTTCTGAGAATTATAATTTGAAATTTGATAAATATTCAGAAATGCATGCTTGGTCAGTGGACAAATTGGAAAAGTTCTGGTTAGCAGTATCTGAATTTTTCGGTATCGAATTTTCAAAAAAATACGAATATGTGATTAAAAAAGGAGTGCCTTTTTATAAAACTAAGTGGTTCAAAGGGTCAGAATTAAGTTATTCCAAACACCTCCTAAGGCACGCAAAAAATAATGAGACTGCAATTGTTTATCAAAATGAAGAAGGAATCAAAATTGAAATATCTTGGAATAGCTTGCTAGAAAGGACAAAAAATATAAGAGACGGTCTAATTTTGAAAAATGTAAATAAAGGGGATGTGGTAGTCGGCTACTTGTTAAATCATCCAGATACAATTGCTTCTTTTATCGCGGTAAACTCCTTGGGTGCAGTTTGGTCGTGTTGCTCACCAGATTTTGGAGTTGAAAGTATTGTAAATAGATTTGATCAACTAAAACCTAAAATACTTTTAGCACATCAGAGCTATTCTTACAACGGAAAAATTTATGATCAAAATCAAAAAATTAAGGAATTAGAAAATAAGCTTGATTCTTTGGAACAAACAATTTTATTTGACACAAGCTTTAATGATTGGAACTTCAAATCATCATACTGGGTAGATTTTGATTTCACAAATGTTGAATTTAATCATCCGATATGGGTTTTATTTTCATCCGGAACTACAGGAAAACCTAAAGCAATAACGCACAGTACAGGTGGGATTCTTATAGAACAATACAAGTCACTTTGTTTACATCAAAACATTAATGTTGGGGAAAGATTTTTTTGGAATACAACCACCGGCTGGATGATGTGGAACTATGCACTTGGTTCACTACTTTGTGGAGCTACATTGTGTCTCTACGATGGCTCAACAAATTACCCAGATTTAGGAGTTCAATGGAGATTTGCAAAAGAAAATAAGATTAACCATTTTGGAAATGGCTCAGCGTTATTTATTGCCTGTATGAAGCAAAACATATTTGATATAGACAATGGACTAGATCATATAAAAACAATAGGGGCAACTGGCTCACCTTTATCGTCAGAAGCATTTCAGTGGTTACAAAAAAAAATGCCAAAGGCACAAATAATCTCATTAAGCGGAGGTACGGATGTTTGCTCAGCATTTATTGGTGGGTGTACAAAATTACCAGTATATGCAGGATACTTACAATGTAAAATGCTTGGTGCATCAATTGAGGCCAGAGACGAGCAAGGAAATAGCGTTATCAATGCAACGGGTGAATTAGTAATTACTGAACCTCTCCCGTCAATGCCACTATATTTTTGGGGTGATGAAAGTTTTGAAAAATATAACAGCTCCTATTTTTTAAATAATGATAAAGTCTGGACACACGGAGACTGGATCCTTATTAATAAAAATAAAGGTATTTTAATGCAGGGTAGATCAGATGCAACATTAAACAGAAATGGAATAAGGATAGGAACATCTGAGATTTACTCTGTCCTGGATAATCTAGAAGTGATAAAAGACTCTTTGATTATCGATTTAAAAATTGGTAACTCTAGCAAACTGATTTTATTTGTGGAGACAAAATCTAACTTAGTCAAAGAAATCAAAAACACGATAAATAGTGAGATCAGAACTAAATGTTCACCAAGGCATACGCCAAATATAATATTCCCTGTTTCACAAATACCATACACTATAAGTGGTAAAAAAATGGAGATTCCGATAAAAAAAATTCTCTCAGGGTATAATATTGAAAATATCATTTCAAAGGGGGCAATGAAAAATCCAGAATGTATTGATGAATATGTCTCTTTTAGAAATCAATATCTAACATCTCTTGGTCTGTAGTCTTTCTAGAGCCTATACTGTCAATTACAAACTTATTACAATCCAATTCTATGGATAGTCTTTCAGGTTTTTCAAAGTTATCTTTTGAAATCATTAAAGTAGAGTCTTGATAAACACTCTTCATGTAAATGCCCCAAATCGGTAGGGCCATAGAGGCTCCTTGCCCATATGCAATATCTTCAAAATGAATTGCTCTGTCTTCAGCACCAACCCAAACACCGGTTACCAAATTAGGAACCATTCCAATAAACCAACCATCACTTTGATTTTGAGTCGTTCCCGTTTTGCCAGCAATTGGATTTGTGAATTCGTAAGGATAACCAGTTACTATATTTTGATAGGCACGATTATACTCGTCTGCACCAGTTGTTCTGAGTCTAGTCCCCGATCCTGCCTTGGTTACACCTTCTAATAGATTTACAGTTACATACGCTGCCTCTTCACTAAGTACATCTCTGGTTATTGGCTGATTTTCATACAAGGTTGTCCCATTTTTATCTTCTATTTTTTCTATAAATACAGGCTGAGTATATACTCCTTTGTTTGCAAAAGTAGAATATGCCGCAACCATTTCATATACACTTAAATCTGGTGTTCCTAAAGCAATTGAGGGGACTGCTAATATCCTTTGCTCGATTCCTAAATCCCTTGCTAATTTCACAACAGTTCTTGGGCCAATTCTATCTATCAATCTAGCAGTTACAGTATTAACTGAATTAGCCAAAGCATTTTTTAATGTCCTTGTTCTGCCATACTTATCACCTGAATTTTTAGGACACCATTGCTCAATATTTCCAAACTTATTTTTTTCAATGCAGAATTGACTGTCTGGGAATGTGTCGCAGGGGGATAGTTTTAGTTGATCAATAGCTGCGGCATAAACAAAAGGCTTAAAAGTCGAGCCAATTTGGCGTTTGCCTTTCTTTACCATATCGTATTGAAAGTGTCTATAATTCATCCCTCCAACCCAGGCTTTAATATATCCATTACTAGGGTCCATTGACATCATGCCGGGTCTAAAAAAAGATTTATAATACTTCATGGAATCCAAAGGGGTCATGATAGTGTCAATTTCACCCTCCCAGGAAAACACTGTCATTTTTTTCTCTTTAAAAAATGATTCCTGAATTTCATCGTCATTCTTTTTTAAATCATATTTCATTTTTCTCCATCTCTCTGACCTTCTCATTGAAACTAATAAGAGTGTGTCAACTGCTCCACTGGTTAATTCTCTAAATGGAGCAATAGAGTCATCTAATGTTTCATTCTGTTCAAAAAATTCTTTTTGTAATCTAGGCATATGCTGTGTAACTGCATCCTCGGCCATCTCTTGCATAGAGTAGTTAATAGTAGTATAAATTTTAAGGCCATCGGTGTTAAGATTGTACTTTGATCCATCCGGTTTTTTATTTGATTTGTCATTAATCCATGATTTCATATGAGCTCTCAAAAATTCTCTAAAATATGTGGCTAATCCCTCACGATGAGATTCAGGTGTATAATTTAAATTCAAAGGCTCTAGTCTTAAGGAGTCGACGAGCGCTTCATCTAAATAATTGTATTTTTTCATTTGACTCAGTACGACATTTCTCCTGTTTTTAACTCCAATAGGGTTTCTATGGGGTCTTGGATTATATAGAGACGAGTTTTTTAACATACCAACTAAAATCGCTGATTCGTTAATGTCTAAATCAATAGGCTCTTTCCCAAAATAAATTCTTGCAGCGCTTCTTATTCCGTCGGCATTATTATTAAAGTCATAAATATTCAAATACTGAGTGATAATTTCATTTTTTGTATAATGCCTTTCAAGCCTAACAGCAATAATGTACTCCTTTATTTTTTGGGATATTCTTTCGATAATATCTCTTGAGCCCTCTCCGGTAAATAATTGTTTAGCTAATTGTTGGGTAATGGTACTTCCTCCACCGTCTTGACCAAACTTTAATGCAGCTCCAAAAGTCCTTTTAAAATCTATTCCTGAATGGGAGTAAAACCTGATATCCTCAGTCGCGATCAAGGCGTCAACTAAATGCGTTGGTAATTCGTTAAATGTTACTGGAGTTCTGTTGTCGTTAAAGTAATATTTTCCAAGGGTTTTTCCGTCAGAGCTAAATACTTCACTGGCTAAATTAGTTTTTGGATTTTCCAAAACTTCAAGATCAGGCATTTCCCCAAAGCCCCCGATTGACGCAAAATAAAAGATTAACGCTATTGTAAAAATTGGTGCTAAGAAAATCAGCCAAAGGAAAAATGAATACCGGTTATACTTTTTTTTCAACTTTAATTTATTTTTTCAACTTTATATCCAACATCTACTATTCCGTCCAAATACTCCAAACCCCCTATTTTATTAATAACTCTCATTGCGTGTTCAATGGTTACAAAATATTTTTTGTTATCCTCTAAGCTAACCTTTTCTTTATGTAATAAACTGTTTTCTACTAAATTTATTCTTTTATTGCCCAAGAGTTTTCCAGATTTGTCTGCTAATCTAAACTGTAGAGTATCTCTTGAAAGAACATTTGTTGTGTCTCTTAGTGAAACTATTAAAAATATATTGCTAAAATTATATTCGTTATTAATTCTAAGGTTGACATGAGTTTTATAAGATTCAGTCTTAAAATTACTCAAACTAAAACTGAATTCCTGGACCGAATCTTTATGCCATGAACCGTTTACTGAATTATAGCTAATAAACTCAACGTTTGGATTACAAGAAAAAATTATCACTGATAATATTAGGGTTAAAATAAAGCGCATAATTTACTTAAGGGTTGTTATGTTATTTGTTCTGCCCTTTTTAAAAATGATATTAAGATTTTTTTTGCCTTTTCTTAATTTTTTTTGGGCGTTTATTGGAAGCTTATTTATTTCAAGACATTTGTTAGAGCAACAATTTTGCATTTTTGTTTTACAATCATTACACTGTATGAATAATAAATGACAGCCGTCATTTGCACAATTTGTGTGTACGTCAAAAGGTGAGCCGCACTGATGACATTTAGCAATTATATCTTCACTTACTGTTTCTACTCTCCTATTATCAAAAACAAAATTCTTACCAACAAAATTATTTTCCAAATTTTTGCCTCTTACCTGTTTAACATATTCAATGATTCCCCCCTCTAGCTGAAAGACATTTTTGAAACCTTTATGCCTGAAATATGCGCTTGCTTTTTCACATCTAATTCCTCCTGTACAATACATTAATAAATTTTTATCATCCTTGTGCTCCTTAATTACATTTTCGATTACATCTAATGAATCTCTAAATGTATCAACGTCTGGACAAATTGCGTTTTTAAAGCGGCCAATTTCACTTTCATAATGATTTCTCATATCTAAAACAATTGAGTTTGGATTGTCCATTAAATCGTTGAATTTTTCGGCGTTTAAATGAACTCCTTTTTTTGTGACGTCGAACGTTTTATCATTTAACCCATCAGCTAAAATTTTGTCACGAACCTTAATTTTTAATTTTAAGAAAGACTTTGACTCATGCTTTAAGGCAATATTAATTCTGACCTTTGATAGTAATGGAATTGATTTTAAATGTTTAGAAAACTTTTTCAAATTCTTTTCTGGAAGAGAGAGCTGAGCATTTATTCCCTCACGTGCAACATTTATTCTTCCTAAAATATCTATACTATTCCAAAACACAAATAATTCATCTCTAAGCTTTTGAGGGTCGTATATCTTTACATATTTGTAAAATGAGAGGGTGATTCTCCGGTGTTCAGATGAGTCTAAAATCCTTGAGCGTTCCTGGGAGCTCAATTTATTGTACAGTTGCATGCTATACTATTATTAAATTAATAACAAAAGTAGATAAAAAAGATAAAAATCGTCCTTATCTATATTGTATTGTGTAAAAAGATATCCTAAATTAGTAATGAAAAATAAATAGCTATGGCCAACGATAAAGAAGATAAATTAAAAGCATTAAAATTAACGCTAGACAAACTAGATAAAGCTTACGGTAAAGGGACTGTAATGAAGATGGGAGATTCACCTGACGAAAATGTAGAGGCAATTTCATCAGGGTCTATTGGTTTGGATATTGCATTAGGAGTTGGCGGGTATCCAAAGGGTAGAGTAGTTGAAATTTATGGTCCAGAATCATCTGGTAAAACAACCTTAACTTTACATGCTATCGCCGAATGTCAAAAAAAAGGAGGAATTGCAGCATTTATTGACGCTGAGCATGCTTTTGACAGATTTTATGCTGAAAATTTGGGCGTTGATATTGAAAATTTAATAATATCACAACCAGATCACGGTGAGCAAGCTCTTGAAATAACCGATAATCTAATTAGATCTGGGGCTATTGATATGGTAATCATTGACTCGGTTGCTGCTTTGACCCCAAAAAGCGAAATTGAGGGTGAAATGGGAGACTCAAAAATGGGCTTACATGCCAGATTAATGTCTCAGGCTCTTAGAAAACTTACAAGCTCTATAAGCAAAACAAATTGCACTGTAGTATTTATCAATCAATTAAGGGAAAAAATAGGAATTATGTTTGGTAATCCCGAAACCACAACCGGAGGTAATGCCTTAAAATTCTATGCATCTATTAGGCTTGACATAAGAAGGTCTACCCAGATTAAAAATAGTGATGGAGTGGTGATGGGAAATAAAACAAGAGTGAAAATCGTAAAAAATAAAGTTGCTCCCCCTTTTAAGTTGGCTGAATTTGATATCATGTACGGAGAGGGAATATCAAAAGTTGGTGAAATAATAGACCTGTCGGTTAATGCAGAAATAATAAACAAAAGTGGGTCTTGGTTTAGTTATGAGGGAACAAAATTAGGACAGGGGCGTGACGCTGTAAAAAACTTACTTAAAGACAACCCTGAACTAATGGAAACTTTGGAAACAAAACTCAAAGAAGTCATTTAGGAATTCCTTAAATCATTAAGCATTAATTTCCTTACATCTTCGTTTAACTTGACCCTGTCTTCTTTGACCATTCCTTTGGTTTCTATCGGATCGTGTAATTTAACTCTTAATTTTCCCGGTGATCCCTTTGACCCTCCAATCAATCCTCCAAAACTCCAGGGGAAACGTTTTTTGTTGTCTAAAAAAGTCATCGGAACAATTGGAACTTGGTGCTCAATAGCCATAGTAAAAGCACCGTGCTTAAACGTTGCTAATTCAACGTCTAAGTCAGGAACAGTCCCTTCAGGAAAAATCGCAATGCTTGTTCCAGAATTTAATTTTTGTTTAGTTTGCTTAAATACCTGCTTCTTACTGTCGTTGCTAGATCTATCAACCAAAATCATCGTTCTCTTATAAATATATCCGTAAATCGGAATTTTTTCAAGTTCTTTTTTTCCAATAAAAACAAGAGGGTTTTTTCTAACTGTCGAAACTAACAGCATCACATCAATCATAGAGACATGATTTGCTACAAAAATATATGCTTGGTCTTTTAGTGTTTTTAAAGTACCCTTTTTTGAGGGGAACATACCCATAAAAAATAAAATTAAATCAGACCATAATACGGCCGTTATATAAAACTTCCGATACCAATTTTTATTTATAAGTATAAATATAAAAGCAGGTAAAATAATTAAAACGGTGAAGGTAAACACCAATATATAAAACCAGATATTATAAAATGCCCAAAAAATGTATTTAAATACTTTCACAAGTTTCAAAACTAACTAATTTATTTTAATAAAAACTTTAACTTTGCTTTATGAGTAAAAATTTAAAAAGAATACTGACTGGTATTCAAAGTACAGGAGTTCCACATTTAGGGAATATACTGGGAGCGATAATTCCTGCCATAGAGTTTTCCAAAAAAAATGATGTGGAGTCATATTTCTTCATAGCTGATTTTCACTCATTAACACAGATTAAGAACTCTGAATTGTTAAAACAAAACACTCTATATACAGCTTCAGCATGGTTGTCCTTTGGTCTAGACGAGAAAAAAACAATTTTTTACAGGCAAAGTGATGTCCCCCAGGTTACCGAGTTAGCGTGGTACTTGAGTTGCTTTTACCCTTATAACAGACTAACATTAGCGCATAGTTTCAAAGATAAAAGAGACAGATTAGATGACATAAATTCAGGTTTATTTAACTATCCTGTTTTAATGGCTGCTGACATATTGCTTTACGATGCTGAAATTGTTCCGGTTGGAAAAGATCAGCAACAGCACTTAGAAATAACTAGAAATGTTGCTTCCCGATTTCACAATAGTTTTGGTGAAACATTCATTTTACCTAAAGAGCATTTACAAAAAGAAACAATGCTAATTTCTGGTACTGACGGCGAGAAAATGAGTAAGAGTAAGAATAATATTATTAATATTTTTGCCGACGAAAAGGAACTTAAGAAGCAGATACATTCGATAAAAACTGACTCTAGTCCACTTGAAAGCCCAAAAGACTGGAAAAACTGTAACCTTTTTAAGATTTACAAGTTAATTGCTGACGATGATCAGATTGAAAAAATGAAGATTAACTATGAAAAAGGAGGTTATGGTTACGGACATGCCAAAAATGAACTTTTGGAGCTTATTATGAAAAAATATTCGGTTCAAAGAGAAAGATTTAATCATTATATTTCCAACCCCAACGAAGTTGAAGAGGTTTTGGCAAAAGGCTCATCACGAGCAAAAAGTACAGCAGACAAAGTGTTGGATAGAGTGCGTAAAAAACTGGGTTATTAAAATAAATATTTCATATAATTTTATATCTTAGATTTCAATAGACAAATTCATGAAAGTTAGTCAACATATTTTTAATTTATTACAAGAAAATGATTGTGTGATAGTTCCAAATTTTGGAGCTTTTGTTGGAAGAAATATTTCTGCAAAAATCAGTTTAGATAAAACAAAAATTTTCCCACCAAACAAAGAGATTTCATTCAATAAAAGTCTTTCTAAAAATGACGGTCTTTTAATTAACAATATTTCAATTCAAGAAAATATAAGTTATGAATTAGCTGAAAAAAAATTGTCAAAATGGACTTCTAGGATTGAAAAAAGAATACAAAAGAGTCGATTTGTTGAAATAAAAAATATAGGATCTATTTCTTATGAAAATTCAAAATATATTTTCATCCCCAACCAGAGCTCTATTTTTTTAAAGGATTCTTTTGGTCTTAGCTCAGTTGATTCAATGGAGCTAACCAAATCCAAATTAATTAATAGTAATAATTCTTATTTAAAATATGCAGCGATATTAATTGTTTTGTTATCGTTAACAGGAATTTTTTCTAAATCCTATATTGATGAAGTAAATAAATTTAACGAGGAGTCCTATGCAAAGGCTAATTTAGAAATCGAGAAAAAAATACAAAAAGCTACTTTTAGCATTAACACATCTTTGCCTATTGTTAAACTTCCCATAAAAAAACAGTATGGTAATTTTCATATTATTGCTGGCTCATTCAGACTTGAAGAAAATTCAGCAAAAATGATTTCCCAATTAAAAACCAAAGGCTTTGTTGAGGCAAGAAAAGTGGGTTTAAATAAGTTTGGATTATTTCAAGTTGCTTACAACAGCTTTGACACAGTAGAACAAGCTAGATCTGCTTTAGCTGAGATTAGAGCTCAAGAAGATGTAAAAGCTTGGCTACTGATTAAAAATTAAAAACCGAAATATCAAAACTCCCAAAGACTCTTTGACAATTCTTACTGACTCAGTTTTGCCTGGTGAAACTAATGCTTTAAATAATTTATTCGGTGGTGAATTATTAGCAAGAATGGACAGAGCGGCTAGCATCTCTGCCAAAAGACATGCTGAAGAGATTGTTGTTACTTCATCTGTTAATCATGTTTCTTTTGGAAAAGCAATCCCAATTGGCACAACAGTAACAATTGAAGCCAAAGTTTCTAGAGCTTTTACTACTTCAATGGAAGTTTTTATAGACGTTTGGATTGACAATGATCAGGGGAAAAAAATTAAAGCTAATGAGGCAATTTATACTTTTGTTGCTGTTGATAGTAATGGTAGGCCCACGAAAATCGATAAAATCAACCCCGAAACTGACGAAGAAATACAAAGGTTTGAAGCAGCTTTGAGAAGAAAGCAACTAAGTCTCGTTTTGGCTGGTAAAATGAATGCTGATGATGCAACTGAACTGAAAGCGCTATTCTCGTAAACTACATTTTATAAATCCAAGATCTTGGGTTTTGAGGCACACCGTTATTAAATATACTAAAGCTTAAAATTGTTTGTCCATTTAAAGGGTCGGTTGCTATACTTCCTAACTTATCTTTTGTCGATAACTTATCACCCTTAGAAACGAATATTTTAGATAAATTTTTATAAACGGTAAAGAAATTCCCGTGTTGGATTAAAATAGTGTAGGTGTTATTTTTAGAGAGAATTATGGAATAAACCATGCCGTCAAAAATTGTCCTGGCTTCAATATCACTGGAAGTTCTTATTCTGACCCCATTACTCTGAATAGTTGTAGTTTTTACTATAGGGTGGGGTTGCTTTCCGAATCCTAAAACAATATTTCCCCTTGAGACGGGTGATGGTAATTTTCCTTTATTGGCATTAAAGTTTTTTGAAATTAATTTTGCTTCCTCAGTAAGAGCAAATTTACCATCTTGTTTTTTAGCTTTAGCCAATGCTTCTGAAATTAATTTTTGAATTTTTTTGTCAATTTCTTTTGACAGGCGTTGCTTTTGTTGAATCTGAGAAGTATATTTTTTTTGGTCATTATTCACCTGTGAAATTAAATTATCCAAGGCAACCAACTCCTCGTCAAGAGCCTTCTTTATTATTTCATTTTCATTAATTAATAATTCTTTATTTAACTTTTTTGAATCAAGTATGTCTATAACATTTTTAATTTCAGATGATGTAATCTTTATTTTAGCAATAGTCTTATTTTGGAAATTAGCATATTGCTTAAAATACTGAATTCTTTTATAAGCTTGAAAAAAAGAGGTAGAGGAAAAAATAAACATGATTTTATTTAAATCTGACTTCTTTTTGTATCCAGCAACTAGCATTCTTGACAGCTCTTCTTTCAAAGATGATTCTCTCTTTTTCAATTCGGATAGTTGTTCTTCATTGGAGTCAATTTCGAAAAGAATTAAGTTTAATTGATCATTTATATTGTTGATAAGATTTCTCTGAAGTTTGATCTTGTAATTTATATCTTCGGCATTTGATACAATTAAATCCTTTTTTTGTAAACTGTTAGACAATTTAAGCTCAATTTGTTTTATGTCATTTTCGATTTGTTTTTTTTTATTTTCTAAATCAAACTTTGTTTGACATTGTACGCCATATGCGATTAAAAATATAAAGAGAAGTATTAGTCTTTGGTGGATCATTTTAAATTAATTCGCTTATAATTTTGAGGAATTCTAAAAGGAAGGTTTATTTTTTCCAGTGAAGCAATTGATTTAATTTCTATACTTATATTTTCAACGCCATTATTTAAAAATCTAATTTTTGTAGGAATATTTTGATTTTTCAATTCTAAATAGTCTTCATACAAAACCTGAAAATTATTAGACCCTTGAGAAAATACTAGTTTTAATATATTAAAACTGTAGGGACTAATATACACTGTTGACTCCACAGGATTGTTGTTTAAAATTAACTTCTTTTTAAAAGAATAACTTTTTTCTGTTTTTTCAACAAGTGACGAGTAATCATATTGTTCAATTAATAGTCCTAATATTAAATTCTGTAGAATTTTAAAGTTGGTGTCAAATCCAATAATCTCATTAACATAATTAAAATCTGAGACAAAAAAGTTTTTTTCAATTTTATTATAGTACTTTATCGAATCATTATCAATGATTACTCTCGCTGCCCCCAAGGCAGCACTTACCCATATTTTTTCGTTTGATGAAATCCTTAAAGTTACAGTACTAGACTTCATCTTATTTTTATCTCTAAGTGAAACTTTAGCCTTAGCTTGAATAAACTTTATATTATTTGTGTTTTTATTTACAGTCCTTATGACCTTTTGAGCTGAAAACTTTCTATTACCCTCGTTACTATTTTTTGATGCATTATAAAATAAAGAGCAAGAGTTTAAAAAGATAATTGATAATAATAGAACGGTTTTTTTCATAATCTTAATTCTAAACCCCTGTGCTTCCAAATCCTTTATTTCCTCTTTCCGATTTATCTAAGGAATCCGTTCTTTTCCACAAAATTTTTTCATGCTTAGCAATAACCATTTGAGCAATCCTGTCACCTGATTTTACAATAAAATCTGTATTAGATAAATTGATAAGAATCACTCCAATCTCGCCACGGTAATCTGCATCAATGGTGCCAGGTGTATTTAAAACAGTAATACCATTTTTTAGGGCTAGGCCACTTCTAGGTCTGATTTGCGCTTCATATCCTTCGTTAAGGGAAATAAATAATCCTGTTTTAATAACTTTTCTCTCAAAAGGTTTTAAAATAATTGATCCCTCTAGGTTTGCCCTCAAATCCATGCCAGCTGAAAGCAGTGTTTCGTACTTAGGAAGTTCGTTCGTAGATTTATTTACTATTTCAACAATCATTTAAGTAACGTTAAAAGTTTATTAATTTTCCTTTTCTCTTTTATGAAGATTACTGTATTCATTATCAATATACATGAAATTCCTACAATTAGATTGTCTCTAAACCCATAAAAAGATATTGAAGACAGGGAAACAGCTAATATTACATAAAATAAAATTTTGAAAGTATTATAAGGGATAGGGTAATATTTTTTTCCTATTTGATAAGAAAGTAATGACATCGTAAAATATGCAATTAGTGTTGCAATTGCTGAACCTAAGTAGCTATAAGTAGGAATTAGAATTATGTTAAACAATAGGGTCAAAGATGCGCCGATTAAAGAAATATAAGCTGCAAATCTTGTTCTGTCTGTTACTTTATACCAGACAGATAAATTCTGATATATTCCTAGAAAGAAATTTGCGAGTAAAATTATCGGTACGATATGCATTGCTTGCCAATATTCAGAATCTCCGATAAAAATTGACTTGAGTATGTCAAGAGAAACAACTACTAGAACCAAAATAGAAGAACCAATTATAACAAAAGTCTCAAGAACTGTGGCGTAGTTTTTCCTTGAATCTTTTTTGTCAGCTTCACTAAAGAAAAATGGCTCGATTGCTAGCTTGTAAGCAGTAGAAAATAATGTCATAAAAATGGCTAGTTTATAACATGCTGCATACATTCCAATCTCTGTTTTGGCAACCGACTCAGGAAGTAAAAAATCTAATAATATCTTATCAAAAGTTTCATTAACGGCAAAAGCTAAGCCGGAAATTAGAATTGGAAACCCATATAATAACATTTTTTTAAGCAAAGTAAGGTTTGCCCTATAATTTATGTTAAAATAAAATGGGATTAGTAGAAATACCGAAACCAGACTAGCAACCAAATTAGCTATGAAAATATATGCAACCTCGAAATCAACAAAATAAATTTTATCAAAGAATTCATTATTTTTTGAAAAATCCTCAAGGAATATTAATAGAAAAATATTTAAAGAAAAATAGGTTAAAACATTGACAATTTTAATAACAGAATACTTTAATGCATTTCCTTTTAATCTTAGATAGGCAAAGGGTATAACTGTTAATGCATCAGCTACAAGAATCCATACAACAATATTTAAATAATTAACCCCAATTCCTGTAAACTCTGAAATATTTAATTTGAAAATACTAAAAATAGATGCAAAAAATATAGTAGTAATAATTATTGAAATTGCAGCGGTATTTAATACGTCTTTTTTGTTTTTTTCTGAGTTATAAAATCTGAAAAAAGAAGTTTCGAGCCCGTACGAGAGGATGACATTAAAGAGGATTATATATGAAAATATCAAAGATAGCGTTCCAAACTCTGACACTTCATTGATAACACTCTTGTCAGTATGTACTCTGACTAAAATAACACTAATCACTCTGGGGAAAACTGTTGCAATCCCGTATACAAATGTTTGCTTAAATAAATTTATAAATTTCACCAAACGGTTTGTGTTTAAATTATTAAAAATAAACTAATAATATATGTAAAACAAAAAGGAATAAAAATGGATTAGCCGTTTAGTGCTTCAGCGCCACCAACAATTTCGAGAATTTCATTTGTAATAGCAGCCTGTCTTGCTTTATTATAAGTCAACTTTAATTGATCCCTGAGCTCTGTTGCATTATCTGTTGCTTTGTGCATTGCCGTCATTCTAGCACCATGTTCTGAAGCATATGAGTCTCTGATAGATTTATACAACTGTGTTTTTAAAGATTTTGGAATTAACTCAGAAATAATTTCAAGCTTTGATGGTTCAAAAATATAATCAGAAGATTCTTTTTCTAAATCTTCAGTTGGGTTTTCAATAGGCAAATATTGTTCTTTCATTACAACCTGAGTTGCTGCATTTTTAAATTTATTATAAACAATTTGAATTTTATCAAAGTCTTTACTAAGGTATTTTTCCATCAGCATTTCTGCCATAGCTGAAACATTTTCAAAAGTTAGATTGTCAAATATTTCATTATTTGACTCTATAACTTTATGCTTCTTGGATAAAATATCATTTCCTTTTTTACCTATACAGAAAAAAGAAATATTTTCGGCTGATGAGCTAGCTAAATGCGTACACTCTTTTATAACATTTGAATTAAAAGCACCACAAAGCCCTCTATTTGAAGTTATACAGACAACTAATAGATTATTAACTTTTCTAGCTTGCAAAAACTCATCTTCAAAATCTACAGACGACGATAAATCAACAAGCATTTGTGTAAGTTTGTCAGAATAAGGTCGCATTGCGGTAATGGCATCTTGAGCTTTTTTTAGCTTGGCAGCAGAAACCATTTTCATAGCACTTGTAATCTGCATCGTAGATGACACAGAGGATATTCTATTTCTGATTTCTTTTAAATTAGCCATTATTTAAAATTTTGAAACGAGATCAGCACATACTTTCTCTAATGTGCTTGTAACATCGTCGGTTAACTTTCCTTGTTTAATAGTTGATAAAACTTTTGAATGTTTTTCATTTAAAACTCTTATGTATTCTGATTCAAATTCTTTAATTTTTTCTACAGGAATATCTCTCAAAAGATTTTTAGAGCCAACATAAATTATGGCTACCTGATCTTCAACCTTAAATGGATCATTTTGGGCCTGTTTTAATATCTCTACATTTCTCTTACCTTTCTCAATCACATTTAATGTAGCTGCATCTAAGTCTGAGCCAAACTTAGCAAAAGCTTCAAGTTCTCTAAACTGAGCCTGGTCAAGCTTAAGTGTTCCAGATACCTTTTTCATTGATTTAATCTGGGCTGAGCCACCAACTCTGGATACGGATATACCAACATTAATTGCTGGTCTAACACCCGAGTTAAATAAATCAGATTCCAGAAATATTTGTCCATCAGTAATTGAAATTACATTCGTTGGTATATATGCTGAAACATCCCCAGCCTGAGTTTCAATAATAGGAAGGGCTGTCAATGAGCCTCCACCTTTTACAACAGGCTTTAAAGATTCTGGAAGGTCATTCATCCCCTTAGCGATAGTGTCATCATTAATAACTTTTGCAGCCCTTTCTAACAATCTTGAGTGCAGATAGAATACGTCTCCTGGGTAAGCCTCTCTACCTGGTGGTCTTCTTAATAAAAGTGATATCTCACGGTAAGCAACTGCTTGTTTGGAGAGGTCATCATATATTATAAGTGCTGGCCTCCCAGTATCTCTGAAGTATTCGCCAATAGACGCGCCTGTGAATGGAGCATAAACCTGCATAGCTGCAGGGTCTGATGCATTTGCAGCAACTATAGTTGTATAGTCTAAGGCACCTTTGTCTTCTAATATCTTTGCAATCCCCGCAACTGTAGAAGCTTTTTGTCCAACAGCAACATAAATACAATATACGGGCTCGCCTGCGTCATAAAATTCTTTTTGATTTAATATGGTGTCAATACAAACCGTAGTTTTTCCAGTTTGTCTATCTCCAATTACCAACTCTCTCTGACCTCTACCAATTGGAATCATGGCGTCAACAGATTTGATACCGGTTTGTAGTGGTTCATTTACAGGTTGTCTAAATATTACACCAGGAGCTTTTCTTTCTAAAGGCATTTCATAAAGCTCACCCTCCAAATCACCTTTTCCGTCAATAGGGTTTCCAAGAGTGTCAACAACTCTTCCAACAATACCCTCACCGACATTTACGGATGCAATTGTTGAGGTTCTTTTAACAGTATCTCCTTCTTTAATATCTGTAGATGATCCTAGCAAAACAATTCCTACGTTATCTTCCTCAAGATTTAAAACGATTCCCTGTGTGCCATTCGAAAATTCTACTAGCTCTCCATATTGAGCATTTTCTAGACCGTACGCGCGGGCAATTCCATCACCGACGGTTAAAACACTTCCTATTTCATTTAAAGATGAAGATGAATCAAAATCTTTTAATTGTTTTTTTAAAATAGCTGAAATCTCAGCTGGATTTACTTCGGCCATAGTCTTTAATTTGTAAGTTCTTTTTTTAAGTTATTTAAATGTTGTTTTACACTAGAATTATATTCTTTACCGTCAAATCTTATTATAAACCCTCCTATAATACTTGGGTCGATAATATTTTTAAGATTTACCGATTTGGCGTCTGGAATATTGATCTTTGATAAAATTACAGATTCCAATTCTTCGCTAATTTTAGAGGCTGTAATAACCACCGCTTCCTTTATATTGTTATGATTATTATATAGCTGAATAAAACTGATTGCTATATCATCAACAATTGAAAGTCTTTTGTTTACTATTAGCAAGTTTAAAAGGTTTTCGGTTAGTTGACTGTTTTTTTCTAAGACAATTAGAATTGCTTTCTTCTTTTCTGAATTATCTATCTGAGAATTTGATAATAAATTTTTGAAATCATCAGAGCCATCACTTAATTCTTTGATGCGCTTCATGTCATTATAAACGTCATTCATGAAGTTTTCTTCATTTGCAATTTCAAAAATTGCTTTTGCGTATCTTATGGCTGCTCTTGATTGCATTAATTAAGTTTTGTCTTATCTAAAATATCTTGAATATTCTCGACTTGCTTCTCTTTATCATCAAGTTCTTTTGAAAGTATTTTTTCCGCTATATTAAGGGATAAATCAACTACAGTATTTTGTAACTCCTTCATTGCAGCTGATTTTTCATTTTCAATAGCAGTCTTCGCCGACTCAATAAGTTTATTAGCTTTTTCGGTCGCCTCATTTTCAGCATCAGAGATAATTTTTGATTTAATTTCTCTTGCTTCCTTTAGCAAAGACTCTCTTTGAAGCTTAGCTTCATTTAATATCTTTTCATTGTCAGCTTTTAAATTTGCCATCTCTTCTTTTGCTTTTTCTGCAGCAGAAAGAGCCTCTTTAATTGACTTCTCTCTCTCTGTAACTGCACCTAAGATTGGCTTCCAAGCGAATTTTGCAAGAATAAAATATAAAATTGCAAAAGAAATGGTTGTCCAAAAAATAAGACCAATATCTGGTGTAACTAGATCCATATTAATTTATTAAATAATTTATGTATCTACTTGATTAGCGATACCACAACCGCAAATAATGCTACCGCCTCAACGAATGCGATTAAAACAATTGCTGATGTTTGTAGCTTTGCTTGCATTTCTGGCTGTCTTGCCATAGCTTCCATAGCCGACCCTCCAATTTGACCAATTCCGATTCCGGCTCCAATCGCTGCTAAACCAGCACCAATGGCAGCAAAAGCTCCATAATCAACTAATGTTTCTTGTAAAAAAATAATTAAACTCATGTTTATAAAATTTAAAATTAATGTTCGTGTTCTTCTATTGCGCTACCAATATACATGGCAGACAAGATTGTAAATATATATGCCTGAATGGCAACAACTAAAACCTCAATAAGACTGATAAATACAGAAAAGAATAATGATACTGGCGCTAGAAGTATACTCTTAAAAATAAAAATCAATGATATTAAGCTCAATATTATAATATGTCCAGCTGAGATATTTGCGAATAACCTAATCATTAATGAAATAGGTTTTATAAAAATTCCTAAAAACTCAATAGGTGCTAAAAATAATTTCATCGGCACCGGAAGACCTGGCATCCAAAAAATGTGTTTCCAATAATCTTTATTTGCAACCAGGGTTGTTATCATAAATGTTATAACGGCTAGTACAAATGTAAACGCAATATTTCCGCTTAGATTTGCGCTAAAGGGGAAAAAAGGTATTAAGCCCATAACGTTATTAATCCATATAAAGAAAAATAAAGTCAATAAGAATGGCATATACTTTTGATAATTCTTTTCACCAATCATAGGTAATGCTACTTCATCTTTTATGAAAAGAACCAGTGGCTCGGTGAATTTTCCAAGGCCTATTGGCTCGCCATTACTAGACTTTGAATAGGTTTTTGCTGAAAAAACAAAAATTAGCACTAATAAAAGCATTGAGATGAACATGGAAAAAACCATCTTGGTTATTGAAAGATCAAGAGGTTTTTTATTAATTACATTTCCTTCTGAGTCATATGAAATGTAAGAACCTGGGTCTGTCTGATCAGCATAAAATATTTTTTCGTGATATTTTACAAATTCTTGGTTTTTTCTTTTAACAACTAATTTGCCCGAGTCATCGTGGTTAAATTCAGATGAGAGGAATGTGACCAAGCCGTTTTCTGTCCAAAGTATGATTGGGAGAGGGAAAGAAATAGCGTGCCCATCGATGTCCATAATATGAAATTCATGAGCATCTTTGATGTGGTGCATAATCATTTCATTTACATCAAATTCTTTAGAGTCGTCCTTTTTTTCAGGCGAGATAGCAAAAATATTTGCGGAAAAAAGTAGGAAAAAAATTAAGGAAAAAATCCTTGAAAATCTTAAAAGCATTTTTGCTAAAATTTCTTCTAATTAATATGGTTGCAAATGTACACACATAAAAGGAAATTTCAAACAAAAAAAAACAAGAAGTTTTAATTATTATTCAAGAAGTTTTTTAGACTCTTTACTTCAAATACAAGGAACAAAAAATAAATTGGAAAAAAATTGTACACCATTTGTTGAATGTTATAGTTTTCAAAGCTCTTAAAATATAGAAAAAATATAACAGCAGCTGACATTTTCATCATCGTTAAAACAACAAATAAGCCAAGAGAATTAACAAATTTATACCTCAAATTTACCTTTAAAAAAATCAAAAAGAAAAGAACTGAAGAATAATTGAAAATGTAAATGTAAAATATTAGCCCACTGTCTAATAAAAATAATTTATCGTTTATACCTACATGTAAACAATACAAAAAAATAGAGCCGAAAAAAAGGATTATAAAATCTAGATACCTGTGAATAAAACTATCCATTTTTTGTTACCTGAGTTATAACATAATATATTGAAATTGCAATTGAAACTAGGGATAATATTATGGTGAAAAAATTATTTGAATTACTATAATGGGAGTCAAGCTTTAGTCCTAAAAATATTCCACCACCTATAACAATTAACATCTGAAATGCAAGCTGCGAAAAAATTATAAAATTATGCTGATTTTTCTTTATTTTCTGCGGATGATTTTTCTTCACTGTTTTTTAATTCTTTAACACCACCTTTCATTGAGCATGTAGCGTTAAAGGTTGCCCCTGGCTCAACAGAAAGCTTTGCAATTTCTACCTCACCCTCGATATAAGCGGAAGATCTTAGGGTTAACATGCCTGAAAGCTTTAGTTTTCCTGAAAATCCGCCTTCAAAGTCAGCATTTTCCCCCTCCAAACTTCCATTTATAACTCCTGTTTTACCTACCACAATTTTTCCTGAAGTTTTAATGTTTCCTTTGATATTTCCTTCTATCCTAAAATCACCTTCGCTAAAAATATCTCCAACCAGGGTTGTGCCTTGAGTGATCATGTTTTGTTGATTTGTATTACTCATAATTTATTAATTGTCAAACTTATCTAGATTTTTATGAATTTGAATCGTTTTGTAATTATCTGATGATGCTACAAAAAACGAATCTGCCTGAATATCAATAGCGCTTTCAAGTCTTTCAGCTAAACCTAAGCTGCCGTCAAAGCTTTTAAGCCCATGAACTACAACAAATGTAATAATATTATTGTAAAAGTCTTCTGAAACACGTAAATCCAAGTAATCAATATTCTCAATGTAATTATTCAGCTGTTCAATTAAATTAATCCTTTGATCTTTAGACTTGGTGTCAAATTTGAAAATAATTTTATAATTATCTGAAAGTTTATTGTCAAAAAATTGATCATTCTTTATTGTTGGAAGAAGCTCTGACAATATAATCTCAGCCTCTTTTCCCTCAGGGCTGTTTGAATAATTCATTTTTATGAAGCTTAATGCTTTTTCATATTGATTAAAGCCATATAGTCTAGCTATTGCAAGAGCCTTTAAAAACTCAAATTTTGAAACAATGGGATCGCCAGTAAAATTTAGAATATTTTTATCACACTCATTTATAACTTCTAAATAATTTTCATTGTCGTATTTGGAGTATAGTTCTTCATATATGTCAACAGGCCTTCGTTCATCATTCAGTTCTTTTTTATTATCCAATAGAATTGCAGCATATTTTGATTTAGAATGATTTTCAATTATGTCTTTTCTATATTTACCTGCTTTCTCTAAAGAATCTAATTTCAAAAAATTCTTGTAAATAAAATATTTTGAGGGAGGGACTAAGCTTTTTAAAGGGTCACTTTGTAGTAATTCAAATAATTTAATGTTTGAAGTATAAAACTCTTCAAACTGGTCCTTGTAAATGGCTCCTAATCTAAAATAAGCATCGTTTCGTCTATTGATAATACTGTCTATAACCAGTGGGTCTTTAGGAATCCTAGCGATATAGTAGTTAACGGAAAAAATACTGTCTTTGTTTAGTGCTAAAGAATTATTTTTAATCTTTTTTCCTTCAAGGTTATTTGGAGAAATTGACCATCTCCAATTATCTTCAAGTCTTCTGTTTCCCCACCTACTTTTAAAATCGTTTTTACCATAAGAAACTGCTGTTGGATTATAAAAATAAAATAACGCGATTTCAGAACTAGAATTTGATTGCAGCGAATTTGAGTTGCCAAAATTTTCAGATCTTTTTTTAGTTTTCTCTTGATTGCTTTCCAAATTTTTGATGAAATCAGTAAAATACTCTTCTCTTTGATCTTTTGACATTTTAACCAGTTGAATAATGCTGTCTAAATCCATCGACATGTTTTCGTAAAAAATTAAATCGTTCAGATTGTCTCTTTTCCTTTTAATTTTCCTAAATTCCCGTGACTTGCTGCTAAGTTCACTAAGTGTACTGTCGTAGTAGAGACCAGCCTGTAAATACTCCTTATTTCTAAAATTTAATTCTGCCAATTCATTATAATTTTTTGCTATTAAGAATTCATCGTCAGAATCCTCCCTTAATGATTTATTAAAAAACACGACTGCCGTTGAATCGAGTTTTTTGTTTACATCATTGTCAACTTCCGGGTACTCTTGTTTTTTTAAATTTAGGATTGCTATTTGGTGATAGATTACGTCTAAAAAATTATTGTTTTCAAAATTTTCAGAAAGCAATTTCAGTTCTACTATAGAGCTGTCTATTGAAGTTGAAACCATTGATCTTTTAATAAAGGAGTTGACATAAAATTCTCTTGGGATTTTTCTGTTTAGGTCAATTATTTCAGAATACAAACTATAGGCTGTATCATTAACAAACAGCTTCTCATAAACCTGAGCAAGCAAAAAAGTTTTTCTAAGATTTTCCTTTTTAACTTTAGATGAATTTTTTGAAATTTTCAAATAGTGTGCTGCGCTGTCAAGTTCCTCAATATTTATAAAGGCTTGGGCTATATATGAGTTTGCAATTGATCTTTCCTCATTTGAAAGTCTTTGCTCCAAGAGTTCTTTAAGGTTTTCTATCGCATACTTATTTTGATCCAGTCTAATATTTATCTTTTCCTTCCAAATTTTTATCTCATTAATATAATCGCTTGTTGGGTATTTATAGAGAATATAATTAAAAGCCTCAAGAGCAGGAATAAATCTATTGTCAAAATACCTTGATTTTCCTAGGAGAAAGTATGCTTGATCCATTATAGGGTTTCTTTCTTTTCCCTTAACATTCATGGAGTGTTTCTGAATTGCGAGTGTCGCTTTTTCCTCTGATCTGGTAAAATTTGTCTCACGGTCCTCATCGTCAACAGCATAAAACTTAAATTTTTCAACAGGGATAAGTTCCCAAAAATTTTCACTTACATTATTTTCTAAATCGTCTAAACCTTCGGCATATAAATTGTTGCCATTAAAAAGGAAGTTGTATTTGGTTGTCAAAGAATGGAAATTTTTATTTAAAAATTTATCCTTTTTTCTTGAACATCCTAAGATTAGAAGAACAAAAAAACAGGTGAAGAAAATATTTGTTAATGTCTTTTTCAAGTTATAAACTTAGTGATCTGTTTTATAAAACAAAATTTATGGAACGATATTGTGCCAAGGACAAAAATAGTCATCTTTTTATTATGAATGTGAAATTGAGTAAATTCGTATTTAGAATATAGTATGGAAAAAATCAAAATAGTTTTCAAAGTGGACGGTTTAGAAACAACCGTTGAGGGGGATAAGAATAAAACTATATTAGACACAGCGATTGAGAATGATATTGACGCTCCATACTCATGTAGAGGGGGCGCTTGTGCTACCTGTATTGCAAAAGTAAAATCTGGAACGGTTGATTTGGAACAAAACTATATTCTTACCGATGGTGAAATTGAAGATGGTTTAATTTTAACTTGTCAGGCATATCCCACATCTGATGAGATATATGTTGATATCGACGACATCTAAATACTTTTATACACTTGATCTAAAACCTTTTTCACAGGGATAGTATTGATAACATCTTTGTATTCATCAGGGCATTTGTAGCCGTATACAGTTACTGGTAATCTCTTAAATACGTTTAAATCAGGGGTAATGGAGTTGTCATCAGTTTGATTAAACGGTCTGTATCCGGTGTAAGGGTGTGTAGCGCCCCAAATTGAAACAACATCAATTCCAAATAGTGCTGCAACATGTCCATTTGCTGAATCCATAGATATCATTAATTCTAAATTTGAAATTAGCGACATCTGCTCATCAAGTGAATTAATAGAAGAGACGTTGTAAGTGTTTTTAACCTTATTACAGATTCGGTCAATTTTTTGTGACTCCTTCCCTGGGGCACCAAAAATTAATATTTCGAAGGAATCATTAAGTGCCCGAATAATTTTTAAGATATTTGAAACTGAGTATTCTTTGCATTTGTGTTTAGAGAAAGGGGCAATACCTATAAGTTTTTTATTTTTATTAAATCTATACTTTGAGTAATTTATTTCTTTTTTAGTATAGAAAACAAATTTTGCTAAATCAATTTTTAAATTTATTTCTTTGAAAGCATCTGAATATCTCTGATGCATACTTTTTAGTCTTATTAATTTTTTACCATTGATTAGTTCTGTCTTTTCTTTTCTTCCTTTATTTAAAGAAATATAAGTCCCGGATAATCCACCAAACAAGCTTAAAAGAAACCTTAATGCCTTAGTTCTAATTACATTATGCAGGTCTATCATGTGGTCTATTTTCAGCTTCTTGATCTGCCAGTAAAGAGAAATGAGACCCAAAAAGGACTTATGCTTTGTTTGAAAAAATGTAAAATTAATGTCGGGGATTTGATTAAATAAAGCAGAAAAAAATTCAGTGGTAAGAATTGTAATTTTCAGATCAGGATAATTCCTTCTTAATCGATCAATGACCGGTACTGTCATAGCTACATCACCAAAAGAAGACAGCCTAACAATTAACAAATGCTTTTTCAAACTAAAATATTATAAGTTAACCCCATCATTCATAGTCTTTATAAGACTTTTCTTCCATAAATCCCGACCCAGTCATCAAGTTAATCGATTTTTTAACATCACTTCTTTTGTCGTTTGTAAAATAAACCGCTCGAGCTAGCTTTACGAACAGATCTCCAAAATTTTTATTTCTTTCGCATTCTCTAATGTCATCTTCAATAGCCCAAAGCTCAGCGTTAATTTCATTTAGTCGTTGATAAAAAACCTTTAATTCTGTGCCATATTTGACAAAGAGCTCTTTGGCTAACGGACTTAATTCATCATGTTCTTTTTTAATGTTGATTAACTTTTCTTTTTCGTTTATGTTGGTCAGCTTGAGCTCTAATATTGATAGCTTATCTAATAATTCACCATTTGAGACTTCTACTTTCATTTTTGGTATTTTTAAAATGGGTAACAACTGATTATAATTACAGCAATGATCAGTGTTTCAGTTAATAAATTAATTTTCAATTCGGAAATTGTTTTTATCAAAGTTACCAGAAATGGAAAGAATAAGAAAATTGAATACTCATTAATTATAAATGCGAACAACAAGGAGTTTAAAGAAAATATTAAAAGAAAGGTGTTTCTTATCCTTTCAGTAAGATTGTTTCCAAAATAATTGAATGTGTAGTTAGCAACTAAAAATGCAGTTATAACGGCAGGAATCAAATGAAAAAAATCATTGTTGATATTTAGAAAATTCGTGTCAAATGATATTATAAGTAACTCTAATTGGAGCATAAGCGAATTAAAATCAAACTCTAAGTTTTTAATTAAATGAGCAGTAAAAACAATCATCAAAACAGCTGTTATAAATCCAACAAGAACTTTAAATATAACATCAATGGTTATTTTATAGAACACGAATAAACCTGATATAATGGTAAAAAGAAACAGTATGTTGATTGGGTGAAAAAAAAGTGAAAAGGCTAGCCAAAAACCGATGTCAATTAGTTTTTTACTAGCGTCTTTTTGTGATTTTAAACTATAAACCTTTCTTACCGAAAACAATAAAAACAGATAGGAAATTACAACATTAATTTGTGATGGCATCTTAAAATAAGCCGCACTAAACAATATTAGGCCAAGTGTTGTAAATTGATTGTTTTTGAGTATTGAGTTTTTAGAAATAATAAACAATGACAAAAGAAAAATTAAAGCTAGAATTAATAGTAGGTAGAAATCATTAGCAGAAATGTTTTGATTTTTGATGGCCAGCATTATAATGAGAGAGACTACAATAGCCGCAACCATTTGTGGTAATTTTGTAAATTTAAAAAACCTTATTATCATTTAAAGATTCGTATATTTGCAATATAGATAATTATGTTAGTAATGAAAGACTTGTTTTACGGAATCGAAAACCTTTTTGTCAACTATTTTTTTATTCCTTTTGACGCAATTAGAGAAATTGGTGATTATAATTGGTGGTTGGCCAATATAATGGTTTGGATATTCATGGTAATCGGTACTGTTGCATTTTGTTATTGGATGGTTCAGCTTAAAAAATTTGATGACAACAATGAAGAAGACATTACTATAACCGCGCATGATTTTTTATAAATCAAATCCTATATCCTTTCGATAATTCATCTTTTCAAAACTAATTTGTTTGATAGATTTGTAACACTTTTTTAGAGCCCCCTCGAGATCATTGTCCATTGAAGTAATTGCAATTACTCTCCCGCCATTAGTAATGACTTTACCTTCTAAATTTTTAGCTCCAGCATGAAAAATCGTTGATTCGCTTACATCATTTAAACCAAAAATCTCTTTATTTTTTTCATATTTTTCTGGATATCCTCCAGAAACTAGAAAGACCGTAGCTGCTGAGTTTTTATGAATTTGCAGATCATATTCTTTTAATGTTCCTGTCCTAACACTTAATAGAAGCTCTAAAAAATCTGACTTAATTCTTGGAAGAACCACTTCAGATTCAGGGTCACCCATTCTTACATTATACTCTATAACATATGGTTCGTCATTAACTTTGATTAGGCCAAAAAATACAAACCCTATGTATTCTATTTTGTCTTTTTTTAATCCATCTATAGTTGGTATAATAACTTTTTTTTCAACTTTCTTCATAAAGGATTCTGTGAGAAAAGTGGGTGGAGAAACCGCGCCCATTCCGCCAGTATTAAGCCCTGTGTCTCCCTCTCCAATCCTCTTATAATCCTTTGCACTTGGTAATAGCTTATAAGATTTTCCATCGGTTAAAACAAAGCAGCTTAATTCAATGCCGCTTAAAAACTCTTCAACAACTACACTGCTGCTTGCGCTACCAAACTTTGAGTTAATAAGCATGTTTTCAAGCTCGTCCTTAGCTTCTTCAGCATTGTCGATTATCAAAACTCCTTTACCCGAGGCCAATCCGTCAGCTTTTAAAACATAAGGAGGAGTCATGGAATCTATGTAGTCAAAAGCCAAATTTAAATCTTTAGCTTTAAAGGTTTTATGTGCGGCTGTGGGGATGTTGTGTCTGTTTAAAAAATCTTTTGCAAAGTCTTTACTGCCCTCTAATCTCGCTCCATTTTGATCTGGCCCAATAATCAACACGTCCTTTAAACTATCCTTTGAAATTATATAGTCGTGAAGCCCATTGACAAGTGGCACCTCTGGCCCCACGATTACAACAGAAATTTGTAGTTTTTTTATCGCATCACAAATTAGATCAAATTGGTCAACCCTTATCTTTAAATTTACGGCTAATTGGGATGTTCCCGAGTTCCCTGGTGCTACATAAAGATTTTTACATAAAGGGCTTTCCTTTACTTTTAGAGCAAAAGCATGTTCTCTACCACCAGAACCTAAAACTAAAACATTCATGGATTCAAAAATAACATATTGACTTTAAACCGAACAAATTAATAGGCTTTTTTCTCGCCGCGAATTACATTTAAAATTGTCACAAAAATTATTTTAATATCTAAAACAAAAGACCAGTTCTCTATATAAAAAATATCATATTTAATACGATTAACGATATCGTCATTTGTTTCAATCTCTCCTCTATAGCCTTTTGTCTGTGCCAACCCTGTAATTCCTGGCTTTACAAAATGTCTAACCATAAACTTATCAATTGTAGATTTATATTTTTCATTCTCTTTGAGCATATGTGGTCGAGGCCCTACAACAGACATGTCTCCAAATAACACATTAAAAAATTGAGGTAATTCGTCAATGCTTAACTTTCTTAATATTTTACCCAAAGATGTAACACGATAGTCGTTTTTTATCGCCTGTGCTGTGTTTGCCTCTTTGTTTATTTTCATTGACCTAAATTTATAGCAATTGAACTCTATGAAGTTAAATCCATTTCGTTTTTGAGTGAAAAATACAGGCCCCTTAGAACTAAGCTTTATTAAAGTTGCTAGTATTGGAGTTAGCCAAGAAAGTAAAAAAATAATTACCAATAATGAGAAGAAAACATCGAAGGATCTTTTAATAAAACTATTAAATGGATCCTCTAAATGTATTGTTCTTAAAGAAAGAACTGGTATCAATCCATAGTTTTGGTAAGATAACTTCTTTGAGTATATTTTCCCATAGGGTGGTACAAACTTCACCTCTTTCAAATTACTCTCCGCATAGTTCGTAATTAAGTTCAACATTTGGGGCGGAACAGTTGATAAGCAACAATACACTTCATCAATTGCTTCATTAGAAATAAAATCTGTTATCGATCTAAAATTTATTTCTGGCGCAGTGAATACTTTTTTTAATTTGAATCCAGCTTCCTTTTTATTTTCAAAATAGTTTTTTAAAAAATCCATTTGTTTACCTGAGCCAACTATTATAGTTTTTCTGTAATTTCCGCCAAAAACAACACGAAATCTTAGTAGCAAATAAAATACGATAAACTTAAATATTGCTATAGAAAAAATTATTGATGTCAAAACAAAAACAGACTCTTCAAAGGAAATTACGGCAATTCCTTTTGATAATGTTTCTGAAGAGGCGAATACACCTATAAGCGAAAAAAAAGATATTGTAAAAACTATAAATTGTATAGAAATTAGTGTAAATATTTTGACCTCTGGGGTAAATCTATAAACGCGATAAAATTGGGTAAAAGATGACACTATTATCCATGCTATAGAAATAAGCAGTAAAAAAAAGAGTTTGTTGTTAAAGTGCTCAATAAAAAAAAGTAAAAAGGCATTTATAATTGATAAATCAATAATCGTGAGTGTTGGTTTTAAAAACCTGGAAAAACGCCCCTTTTTTTTTCTCATTTTATTCTTCAGCTTTATTTAAGCTTGAAAGCACAAATTTACTCATATTCTTTACAAAATTCTGTTCAGAGAACTGACTTGCATGAGCGCTTATAAACTTGTAATCAAACTCAACTTCTTTAAAACGGTTTAATGCATCTAAAATTGCACTCGTTGATTGGGAATCAAACAGAATTCCTGTTTTTTCATGAATAACAGTTTCTGAAACTCCTCCTTTATTGTATGCAATAACAGGGGTTCCACAGGATTGAGCTTCAACAGGTGCTATACCGAAATCTTCAATTCCAGCATGTAAAAAAGCTTTTGCTTTACTTACCAAATCCATAACACCCTCTGGTTCTAAAAAATCAAAAAACTTTATGTTTTGATTTGATATTTTTTCTAGTTGTTTTTTAATCGATCCGTCTCCAACAACATATAAACTTTCATTAGTCTTATTAAAAGCCTTTATTAATAGATCAACCCTTTTGTAGGGCTCTAGTCTAGCAGTTGTTATAAAATAGTCTTGTTTGTTTTCTTGTAATTTGAATAATTTTGTGTCCACAGGAGGATAGATTACGCTTGAGTCAAGTTTATAATTTTCCTTTATCCACTTCTTAACAAAATTTGAGTTTGCTATTATATAGTCTGGGCTTTTGGATTGATTAATATCAATTTTTCTCAAAATATACAGTAAAGGAAACAAAACAATTTTGATAATAGTGGAAAAATAAATGTTCTCAGTATCCCAGATATATCTTTGGTTTCTGGCCTGATAATAACAAATGTGTATTTGATTTTTCTTTTTCCTAAAGCCTTTTGCAACTGAAAATGACGAGGAAATAATCAAGGCTTCCTCGTCGATTGAATCAAAGCTTGACATGAAGTATGGAAAAAGAAAAAAGAGATAACGAAACTTTGATTTTAAAACCTTCAAATTTGATTCGATAATCTCAACTTGTTTGTTTTTAAAAACTTTTTTTAAATCCTCTTTACTCATTATGTTTATGAGAGTATAACACCTATCAAAAGTGTAATGTTCGTTGAGTACAGACAAAACTCGCTCTGCTCCTCCATATTTATCTAGCCAATCAGCTATTAATATTTTTTTCATTTTTCCTATTAGTTAAGTCAATTGACCAAACAACTATCAAGGCAAATATAAACGCACCTAGCTGTCTGTGAAATATGTTTTCAATAAATAAAAAAAGTACCAAGCTTATAATAAGGTTAAAAGAGTGTGTATTTTTATAAACTTTTGAGAAGATTTCTTTAAGAAATAATACAAATATTAAAAAGCCTATAAGCCCATATGATAAAATGAGATCAATGTACTGATTGTGTGTGTTAAAATTTCTTTCTAAAAACCAATCTCTTCTTTTTTTAATAGGCATAGCCTTATATTTTTCTATCAAAAATTCTTGTGTTTTAAAGCTGCCTATTCCGAATAAAGATGGATGCATCTTAAATATTTGAAATGAAAATTTCCATATATCATATCTCGGCTCATGGATTTTTATCTTGTCAATAAATGAAGCTCTAATTGAGTCATCTGAATAAAGAAACCTTTCGGAAAGGGATTTGCTGTTTGTAATTATTAGTGAAAACATAAATGTAACTATCAGCGCTAAAATCAACTTATACTTTGATTTTGAACTGTAAATTAAAGAAGAAATCAAAACTATAAGGGCAATAAGAATTGCACTTCTAGATGAGATTAAAAACAAAGAAAATAATAGAAAGCTTATTAATAATAAATAAACTCTTTTTTGTTTCTTGACTGAAATACTGTAAAATCTTTCTAAAGACAATATGAGTGAAACAACAACAAAGTAGCCAAGGTAAAGCCTTTGAGTGATGAATGAATCTACAATGTTAAAGGCAATTAATAAATCTGGTTTAAGATATAAAATTACAAAATTAATTAAGGTCAAAAGAGTACTTATGACTGTTCCTGAAATAAATGACGCAATTAAAATTCCTTTTGTTTTTACAATTGAGAAAAGTATGATCAGCAGTAAAGTTTGGGCAATTTTTCTTGTCTCCGAAAAATCATCTAAAAAAGAATATTTAAAAGCAGAGGAAATTATTACAAACAATAAAAAAGCAATCAAGCATCTAAAATAATTTTGTTTAAAAAAGTTTATTACACTCGCTCTTTGAGGCAACATAAACAGCAAAAGTACTAGGCCAATCATTAGGACATTAACAAATGCCTTTGCATGTGTCATGAAAGGGATAAACAAACATATTGCGGCAGCAAAGTAAGTATATAGTTTTTCTGCTTTAGCCTTCATCTTTAATTATTTTTCTTTTTAAAAATGTTGTGAAGCTCCGTGAAAAAAAATATAAAATAATGCTTCTAAGAAGTCCGTAAATCGGATATATCCCTGGCTTAAAGTTTTCCAACATAATTTTAATCCTATTCTTAACTTGAATCCTTCTCTTTTTAGTAGATATTGAATTTTCATCAGAGACATAGTCTAGCAAAATCTCTGGATAATTCGCACACTTAAATTTATTTACCACTTTGAAGAAAAAAGCGTAGTCTTGAGCGGCGAACCTATACTTTTCGGGGTATTCAGATACCTGGTTTAATATACATGATTTAAATACCACAGTGGGGTTTACAAACATACTATTTAAATACATGTTTTTTTTTATTGCTTCGTGATTTTCCGGGTGTTTGATGTTGAAAAGAAAATCCCCCTTCTTATCTACGACCCTAGCCCACGTTCCAACTAATTTAACATCTTTATTTCTTTCCAAGAAGGATATTTGTTTTTTGAACTTATTTTTGTGACAAATGTCTCCCGCGTCAAGCCTAGCAATATATTTATAGCCATTCTTTTTTGCGAAATCCAAACATTTATTGGCGGCTATACCAACTCCGAGGTTTTTGTTAAGATAAATAAAGAAAATCTCTCCTCTATTTTTATAATGTTTTATTAATGTTCTTTCGGCAAGTTTTTTTTCACTACCATCGTCAACAATAATTATATCTAACGCAAATGGCTCATCGATTGAAGAAACTGTTCTTGCTAGGCCTTCAGGATTGTTATAGTGTGGAAGTGTTATAATTATTCTTTTAGACATCTATCTGTTTTTTATTTTCTTCTATTATCCAAATAAAAGATACACAAATCCAAAAAAAGTAAATTCGAAAAGAGTCCATCTTAAACCAATTTAAAGTAAACCCAACCATAGAGATTAATATTATAAATGCCATGATTTTATTTTCGGATTTTAAATTATTATAACACCACAGAAAAATCTGAAGAATAACAAGCGCAAAAAATAAAAGTCCGAAAATTCCTGTTTCGCTTAAAATTCTAAGGTACATGTTATATCCAGGTGGAAATCTCTTATCGTTTTGATTTAGATACTTTAATCTAAATTCCCAGTTTCCTTTTTTTGCCCAGGTTGGATATTTTTTTCTGGATTCAAATGCCTGTAAGCCATAGCCAGTACCTAAAAAGGGATTTTCCAGAAAAACTCTAAACATTGCCTGCTGAATTCCAAAACGCGACTTATTCGATAGAGCATGTGTTGAATCATCAAGCTTAAAAGAACTTATTTCTTTTTGAACATATTCATAAATCTGCTTATAAAATAATCCTGTAACAAATAAAGAGGCAATAAAAAACCCAACAAATGTCTTGAGCATTTTTTTTCTTGTATTTGTTTCATTTATAAAAAAGAGAATTGCAATTAAGAACTGAATAATTATAGCAAAAAAAGCAGCCCTTGATCCAGACATAAAGCCTAAAAACAAAACAACAAAAGCGGGCAAATACTTTAATCTTTTATTTTCTGTTATAATATAGCTAAACATCCATCCGGCTATTGAAAGAAGATAAGTGCCAAGAGCCGGTGGCTCAAATGTAACAGAGGATATCCTGCGCAATCTCATATCTGTTTTTGCTTCGGTAAACGGGAAGTAATCAAAAAGGTTTAATATTGGTTTTTTTAGAAAAATCATGTCAAACTTAACAATTAGGATTTCTATGACTGCGTATATAAAAACAACCACCAAAGACGATAAAATTATAGTTCTGATTAATAAAAAAATTTGATTAATGTTGGTAAGCTTTAGTGTGTTATAAATCGTTATTGGGATTATTAATGCAGCAATAATCAAAGACCCAAATTGATTTATAAATCTTGAAAAGCCAGATGTTTGCTTAAAATAGTAGCCAATAATATTATGGCTATTAAGAAAAGTTACAACTGCTGCCCATACTATAAATAATACCAAAAACTGAAAAACCAGGTTTTCTTTAGGGATACTAATCTTTTTTTTGAATAGTATAAAAATTGATGCTAATGAGAAAAATAAAAAACAAGAATCCCTAAAATACTCGCCCAAAAAACTTAGCCCAGACCACGAGTTGAAGGGAATAAAAAACACCCCTAAAAGAAATGTTGGAACAAGAAACTCTTTAATTGTTACTTTTTGCATTTTAATATTTCCTCCATTTTGAAACGTCTACATTGATGCTTTTGAGCATATGAACATCTTTTCTAAAATATTCTTTTAGATTGTTGATCGATTGCTCGTCTATATTTTCTTTGTCAGAAGCAAACAAAGTCGAAATCTTCATTAATATGCTTTTAATAAATGGACTTGGCTTAATAATCTTTTTAATTTTATTTTTAAATCCAGATGGCTGAAAAATCAGTTTGGTAAAAAAGTTTTGCTTAAAGCTGCCGCCAACATTGAATTTATTTGATAGACTTTTCAGTTTGAAATTTTCATCAACTCCTAAAAAATTATAAACTTTTTTCATTGATTTATTGGGAGTTTCGTTAAGCTCTTCTAATGTCAGAACTAAAACGTTGGTGAATATTTCCTTAGCTTTTAAGATCTTTTGATAATAAGTAGAATTAAACTTGTAATACCAAAAGTCAGAATACATTGATTTCTTTCTTTCCTCTTCACATCTTATTGCTTCAAAGAAAGAAAGGTGCTCCCTATATTCTCTCTTTAAATGTAAATAATTTGAAAAGGATCTGTTTATCGGGTCCCTTAAAATAATTATTACTTTTGGGTCACCCAAATAGTCTTTGATTTTGGGAAATTCACTTGGGTAATTAATATAGGAAGGTGATGCGTCTCCAATTGCTATCTCCTTTTTTACACTTTTGTAAAAGCTTAGATACTCACAAGATGTTTTGATTTGAGTTTGCTTAACTATTTTATCCTTTGGCCCTTGATTTAATTTTGAAATATTTTTGTGTGTAAAAAAGTGAAGCTCTTTTTGGTTTGGTAAAAATATCTGAGGATGCTCGCTTAAATAATGATACAAGGAAGTGGTTCCACACTTAGGAAATCCCGCGATTATAAAATTAGGCTTTCTCATTTTATGTTAAAAATATTTTAATTTTATCCTTAAAGTATATGTAGCCTGCCAAAATAATGTTCCACAAAATTAGGCTTATTAATGTTGCTTTTGCTGCTCCAGCAATTCCTTCAATAGGAATCAGATAGAAGTTTAGAGCTATATTGGTAATTAGGCCTATAAGTAATATTTTATTTAAGATTATTTGGCGCCCAGTCATGTTTAAATAGATGGCTCCTGGCCCTGAAACTGCATTGAAAAATTGAGCAAACAATAAAAGTAGCAGGGCTTCATTTGCCAAAATATAGTCGGGTCCAAAAAGGCTTAAAAGGTCCTCTGAAAAAATAAATAATATGCTCAAGAAAATTGCACTAATCACAAAAATTATTCTTGTTGAGCTCTTAATCAAGGACTGCATTTTCTCAGTACTACCTAACTCAAATATTTCTGCAACTCGTGGTGCAATAACTATATTTACAGACATTAGTGCGAGGGTTATAACCATTGCCAGTTTGACAGAAACTGAATAATAGGCAATTTGATTAAACCCCTCATAAATAGAAAGAATAATAACATCTATACTTTGCATGATGAAGTATGCTATTGCACTAAGTGCCATTGGCGCTGAGTTAACAAATATTTGTCTAATGGTAAATTCTTCTGTCTCTTTGTTAGGTTTTTTTATACCCTTTAGCAAATTCACAACGTGTATGCTTGAAAAAATTGATAAGAGAACAAAACCAAAAAGATAAGCCTCAATCAAAAAAGCCTGAAATTCATACACATATAAGATTATTGCAAATACAAAAAACAGCAAGTATCTAAATATGTTTCTGTATAGTTCAGAAACAATTGTTCTTTGAAGTGCCCTAATCGTATCAACATTTAACATTGTTACTGTGAAAAAAATCAAAGACAGAATTACCTTTAATATTAGGGTGTAAGATTCTTTGTTGTTAAAAATGTCATTTAGAGAAGTTTCTGAAAACACCAAAAGAAAAAACATTAAGATCAATACGCTCAGGAGCAAAATAATCTTTAACATATTTAAATATATAGACCTGATTGATTCAATACTTTCTCTAGCCCTCAATAATCCCGAGTAATATATTATTGATTGATTTGTGCCCATCAACGCTAAACCCCCTAAAATCATAATTGATGATCTCACAAAATCATATCTACCAACTTCCTCTGCTTGAAAAAAATTTGTTAAAAATAGTGTCAGCCCGAACAATAACAGTACGCCTGTAGACCTGACAAACAACACGGTAAGACTTTTGTTCTTAAGATCCCTAATTGACATTTAACTAGCTCTGTCTAATTTATCAAGATATCTATATAGCCCTATTATGAAAGAAAAAATAATATATATAAACAGAAATAATACGGGATAATAAATCATCTTATTAGAAAATAGTGATGTGTTCTCAACCAATACATTTGTCTCGTTAATTAACATGACTGTTTCTTTGGTTGTCAGGTTTTCCTTTTTTAGTTCCTGATTTTCATTCTGTAAAGAGATCTTGGTTTTTATAAGGTCGTTGGGCCTTATATCTTTATTATCTATATATAATTGGGAAGAGTTTACCTTGTTTCCTTGAGTTGTATAATAGTCTAAAATTTCATTGATCTGATCAATAGTGTTTTCATTGTCTGTTATTACACTTGATATTCTCATAGAGTTTCTTTCCTTTAGTTCCTCAAAAAGGGGGTTGTTGTTAAAGTAGTCCAATACTTTTCCAATCGTACTAACAGATGAGTTTTCAGAAACACTAAAATTAATAAAATGGTAGTCATAGTCAGATTTGAAGCCTTCGGTTATTGAAAAACCATCATCATACTCAAGATTATCAAAAAGAGCTCTTATTTCGTTTGCTTGGATTTCTTTAGCCATTATATCTTTGATGTCGATGACGGGTGAAATAGATATTTCGTCTATAGATTCATCTGTACTTAGCATCATTTCTTGGGTAAAGAACTCTATGTCTTCACTTATGATTTTTAAGTTTATCAAGTCTATGGCGTCATAAACATAGTTTCCAGCGTCAAAATTGATTTTCACCAAAACGCTAGCATTTTTTGCCGATGGGGTGTCGCTATCTGTTTGAAAATATCCCAAAACTAAGCCTATTAAAATAAGCGCGAGTAATTGTTTCCAGGATGAAAAAAAAGATTTTGACTTTCTGAATATTAGAAGAAAAACACTAAGAAACATCAATTTTATTTTTTCTATTAAAACAATGATGTCTAGCTCTTCATTCTCTTTTAAATTGTTTTTCATTTGTTAGTTTTTGTTATTTTTAAACGGGGTTTTTTATGAAATATTTTAGCTTAAAACAATTAGGTTTAATTTTTTTAATCGGTCTGCTATTTTTCTGTCATTAGAAATCTTCGGGATCTTATTTTGTCCACCAAGTTTTCCTATACTACTCATGTACTTTTTAAACCCACCTTTGACCACTTTTTTTACGCGTGGCTTATCGATAATTCTTCCTGCTATTATGTCTTTATAGTATTTGTTTTGATTTTGAAGTTCAGCATCTAAGTGTTTTGAAAAGTTTTCTATATCGTTGACATCATTATCAAATTCTATAAACCATTCGTGACATGCATTCTCAATCTTTGATTTAAACTTTGGAGCTACCGTAAACTCGCTGACTAGATAGCCCGTTTTAAGGGTGGCTTGTTTTATTGCCTCCTCTACTTCTTTTACTATTACGTGTTCGCCGAATGCTGAGAGTTGCTGCTTTACTCTACCTGTGACAACAACCCTATATGGTTTTAGGCAGGTAAACACAACTGTGTCTCCTGTGTTATACCCCCATAAGCCTGCAGAACTTGAGATAATCATTAAATAATTTACACCTTTTTTTACATCCTTTACCGAAACCCTGTTAAGCTTATCCTCCCTATAATCTTTAACACTGATAAACTCATAAAAAATACCTGAATTAAGGATCAGCAACAGTTCATTTCTTTCCTGTTTATCTTGAAAAGCAAAAAACCCCTCACTTGCAGGAAATAATTCAATACTGTCAATTTTTTTTCCTATTAGATTTATAAACTTTTTTTTGTAGGGCTCATAATTTACGCCTCCATAAATTAAAAGGTTAAAATTGGGGAAAACTGAATTAATTGTTTTATTAGTTCTTTCATGGATTTTTTCGAAATACATTTGAAGCCATGATGGAATACCGCTAATTATAGTCATGTCTTGATCTACCGTTTCGTCAACAATTTTCTCAACCTTCTCTTCCCAGTCTTCAATAATATTAGTTGTCCAAGAGGGAAGCATAAAACTCTTCATATAAAAAGGTATGTGATGGGCTGAAATTCCTGAGAGCCTACCGGCGAGTATTCCAGATACTCTAGTTAGAATTGGACTTCCTTGGACAAAAATAAACTTGCCGTTGCTAAAAGAAGTATTTCCTGTTTGAGCGATGTACATTAAAATAGCGTTTTTTGCTCCGTTCAAATGGTTGGGTAAGCTTTGCTGAGTAATAGGAATGTGTTTTGCGCCCGATGTAGTCCCAGATGTTATCGCAAAGTAAATTGGTTTACCTGGCCATAAAATATTTTTCTTTCCGTTTTTAACAAGTTCTATATACTCTCTTAATTCTTCATAATCACGAACTGGAACTCTAGATTTAAACTCTTCGTAATCAGAAATTTCAGAAAATCCATGGTCTTTGCCAAATAGGGTTTTTGATGCTTTTGATATTATTGATTTAAGTTGTTTTTTTTGGGTTTTAACGGGGTTATTTGCCCAACTGTAAATCCTATTTTTTGCAATTCTGGCGGCCAATTTTAAGAAGATATGTTTAAGCATGATTACTCAAAATTTAATAGTGGCTGCGGATCAATAGGTGTGCCGTTTTTCCAAAGCTCAAAGTGTAAGTGTGGGCCTGAGCTTAAGCTGCCTTGATTTCCTGAGTAAGCTATTGCCTCTCCAGCTTTAACAAAATCATTTTGCTTCTTTAAGGTTTTTGAATTGTGCTTGTAAACAGAAATTATATTTTGTCCATGATCAATAACAATAACGTAGCCTGTATCAATTGACCATTCAGAAAAAATAACCTTTCCGTCTAAAATAGACTTCACCGGGGTTCCAATATCTGCTGAAATATCTAAAGCAAAGTGTTTTACATTAGGATTAAAACTTTGTGTTATTTCTCCTTTGATTGGAGTAAAGAACATTTTGTTTTCAATAACTAGCTCGTTTTTAGTTAAGTTAAATCTATCCTCACTTTCAACATATCTCCTTAAAATTGAATCTTCAAGACTTGCTGAGACCGCCTTTGAATCAAGTTCGTTAAAAGTACTGTCCGTTAATAGAGCCTCTTTTAAGATAAAATTATCCGCTTCTCCGGAAAGAACGCTCTCTATTGAACTGTAAAACTTATTGTTCAATACAATTTGTTTTTCTAAAGAATCTGTTTTTTGGGTTAAATATATTGCGCGATTTAGGAGGTCTGATGAAGAGTATCCTGGGACCAACTCCCTTAGTTGAGTGAAAAAGACTATGCTTATTGTAAAGGCAATTAATATTGTTGAATAAACTAGTATTATCATTAGAGCATTTACTTTGCTTGCTCTAAAAGAAAGCTTTTCCTCAAATGTGTCTTCACTAGAAATAACAACTTTATAATCATCGATTAATCTCTTGAAAAAACCCTTGTCTTGTTTACCCTTTTTCACAATAATCAAAAATACTTAAAATTAGCTTACCCTTGATAAGATCGTAATGATATAGTGGCAATTACGTCTATTATTATTAAATTAGCTTAAAATTTTTGTCATGAATTTATATTTTATGCCTCTTTTTACGATTGGACCATTACAAATTGTTGTTATAATTGTTGTTGCCTTGATTGTTTTTGGGCCTGTCGGTATTGGAAAAAAATTAGGAAACCTGGTTAAAGGCACCGGAAAAGGAGTTAAAGAATTTCAAAAAGCCTTAAAAGAAGAAGAGAAGGAAGAAAAAAAAGAAGACTAGTACTTTAAGCTTCTGATTATAGCCTCAAGCTCAAAAATATAGTTCCTTTTATTAGAGCCAGGGGAATACACAAATCCATCTATCATTATATAATCTTTTTTAACAGAGTCTAATTCAATGCTATAATTCAAGAACGGCCCTGCCATGAATTGATTTTCTACTTCCCATAAACCTCTTGTTTCAAAAGCTTGTTTTTTTCCTAAATAAACCTCCTGAGTATTTGGAGTGTAGATCATGTCGGTTACCATATAGCTTTCCTCTGTAGGTCCAGGAATGTGTTTTTTCGAAATTGAGTCTCTGATCTCGATAATAGATTTATTCTCTCTGTTTTTATACCTTGAGATAAATAAATTAACCGTTCCTGTTTCTATATCTCTTCTAATCCAAACAAAACTACTGTCAGATTTTGCAACCCTGTAGGTAGAAGGAAACTTTAACGATACGCCTGTTTTGTTTGTAATTGTTTTTGTTTGGTTTATGTCTTTTGAGATCCTCCTTTGCTTCTCTTTTATCTCGCTTAAATAGAGAGAAGAATAAATTGAGTTTAGGTTTTCTTTTATGATAGATACAATTTTTTGTGGTGTCTTGCCTGTGATTTGAATAATTCTTTGAGGGGAAGCATAGATGTTTTTTAGGTTGGAAGACCCTTCTTTTGCTGAAATACCAATTTTCAATATTGTTCTGGACTTTGTTGCAAAGCCAGAAAATATCTTTGTTGGAATGTGACTCAGACTAAACACAGGCTCAATCTGGGGCAAACCATAAACAGGTCTTGAAAAACTTTCTCTTATTAATTCTCCTACCTCACCTTCCCAAAGCTCATCACTAATAACAACTGAAATGTTGTTAATGTTTCCGCTTGAGCCTGGCAGTAACTTAGAATCGTCGTTTGAGCATGATATAACTAAACAAAAAAATAAAATAATTGAAGATCTGCTCACCATGATGTAAAAATAATACTTAATTTTTTGGTATTCTTTTTGGAAAAATAATAAGCTTTTGATTTTCTCTAATATTGTCGTTTTTAAGATTGTTCCACCTTTTAAGTTGAGAAATTTTGACACCAAATTTTCGGGCAATCTTGCCTAAAAACTCTCCATACCTAACCTTATATATAAGTTTGGAATCAATAGAATATAGATCTGGTAATGGTTTTTCTCTCATATTAAATTCTGCTTCTGAAAATTCGTACAGCTCCTTTTCTTTATTAATGATTGTGTCAATTAGGTGTTCCGGTAATTTCAATGAGTTTTTATCTCCGCCTGGAATTATGTAATGAATATAAGATGGGTTTAATTTTTTTATTGAATCCTCTGAGAAATTTAAAAATTTTGAAACATGTTCAAGAGCGATCTTTTTGCTAACAAGAATTGTGTCTAATTCAACAAATGATTTTTTTGCGTAAGATAAGTCTATTCCATGCTCTTCAGCATATTCTAATATATACATAGTCGCGATAAATGAAGGAATATAATTTGCTGTCTCTATTGGGAGATATGGTCTAATATTCCAGTAATTTTTGTATCCCCCAGATCTTTTAATTGCTTTTGATATGGTTCGTGGTCCTGCATTATAAGACGCAAGAACTAGATTCCAGTCAGGATGAATTTGGTAAAGCCTTTGTAAATATTTTGCAGCTGCAATTGTTGACTTTAGAGGATCTGCTCTTTCATCAACATAACTGTTCATTGTTAGGCCGTTTTCTAATGCCGTGTAAAACATGAACTGCCACAGCCCTGTAGCACCGACTTTAGAAATAGCGAGTGGGTTTAGTCTAGACTCAATTAGGGGAAGATATTTTATTTCTAGAGGTATCTTTTTGTTCTGTAGCTGCTCCTCAAAAAGAGGTAAATAATAGTTGATTTTGTCTGCATTTTTTTTATAGAATTCAAGTCTGGTTCTAAGATAAGTTTTTATTGTTTTTTCTAGCTCAGGGGTTAAAAAAAGGTCAAGAGGTGACTTTGCGTCAAGTCTTTGCAAGCGGTTTTTTATTGTGTCTGAATTAAAGCTATGCTTGTCTAAAAAAGCCTCTTCGCTATCGGATTGAGAGAAGGCTGAACAAACAAAGAGGGCAAGTAAAAACAAGTGTTTATTTTTCATGATTTTATGCTTAATCTAAAGCCTTTATACCTGGTAAGATTTTTCCTTCTAACCCCTCTAACATGGCCCCTCCACCGGTACTGATAAAACTAACCTTGTTTTGTAAGTTAAACTTTTTAATCGCCGCAACTGAATCGCCTCCTCCTATAATTGAATAAGCTCCTTTTTGAGTGGTTTCTGCAACTACTTCTGCGATTGCTTCAGTACCTTTCTCAAAAGATGGCATTTCAAAAACACCCATTGGGCCGTTCCATAAAATTGTGTTACTTTTTTTAACAATATTTTTGAAAACATCTATTGATTTGGGGCCAATGTCTAAACCTTGCCAGCCAACAGGGATATCATTTGCTCTCAAAGTTTGTTTTGTGGCATTATTTGAAAAGTCGTTTGCTGCAATTATATCCACTGGTAGAAAAATTTCAACATTTTTTTTGTTTGCCAAATGTAAAACTTCAGAGCATTCATTAAATCGATCTGCTTCAAAAATTGAATCTCCAATACTTCCTCCTTTTTGCTTAACAAATGTAAATGCCATTCCTCCTCCTATAATTAAATTGTCTACAAAATCTAGTATGTTCGAAATGACAGAAATTTTAGAAGAAACTTTTGCGCCTCCAATTATTGCCGTTACTGGTCTTTTGGGTTTATGCATTAACTTTTGCAAGCTTTGTATTTCATTTTGGAGCAGGATCCCGGCACACTTCTCGGTGAAAAATTTTGCTATAGTCGCGGTAGAAGCATGCTCTCGGTGAGTTGTTCCATAAGCATCATTTATATATACGTCTGCTAGGTTTGAGAGCCTTCTAGCAAAAGCCTCGTCTGCTAAAGTTTCTTCCTTGTGAAATCGTAGGTTTTCTAATAACAGTATTTCACCCGCCTTGAGTTGACCGCTGTATTTTACAGCTTGTTCCCCAATACAATCATTGCTAAAAAACACGTGTTTTTTTAGGAGATTTTTTAATTCCGGAATTATTTTTTTGAGCGAGAGACCTTGGTCGAAACCTTTGGGTCTTCCTAGATGAGACGCTAAAATACATGATCCTCCGTTTGACAAGACGTAGTTAATAGTAGGAAGAGCAGCTACGATTCTTGAGTTGTCCGTGATTTCATCAAACTCATCAAAGGGAACATTAAAGTCGACTCTTATAAAAACTTTTTTTCCGGAAAAAGAAATGTTTGTTATTGATTTCATGATTAAACAATACATGGCAAATATAATTCTTTATCTTTGTTTTCAGTCGACATATATGAGTCAAGTTGAATTAAATAATGTTAAAAAAGCTGTTGAGCAAGGAAGGGTTGCTAATACATATTTAATCATTGGTAATGCTGAGGCAGATGTGCTCGGGGCTTCATTGTCATTGACAAAATCTATTTTGAGAAGCCCTATTTCGGGGCAAGAAATTCCACAACAACAACTGGCAACAGAAAAACTCAAAACCTTGTCAAATCCAGATGTGCACTACTTCTTTCCTGTGAACACAACCACAGAGGTTAAAAAATCCGCAAGCTCTAGCGACTTCATAAATCACTGGAGAGAAATGGTTATGAAAGACTCTAAAATTAACTTATTTGATTGGTATACAAAGATAGGTTTAGGAAATAAGCAGGGAGTAATCAATAAAGATGAGGCAGAAAAAATCTCTAAACTTGCCCATCTAAAAGCATACGAGGGGGGTGTCAAAATTTTTATCGTGTGGATGGCGGAAAAAATGAATTTGAGTGCATCAAATAAACTATTAAAGCTTTTGGAAGAGCCTCCAAAAAAGACAGTTTTTATCTTAATTTCAGAAAACGAGAAAAGAATATTAAGAACAATAACCTCAAGATGTCAAAAAGTATATATTTCGTCCCAAAATGTTGATAATCAAGGAATTAGTTCTGATTTTGAGATACTTTTTATAGAGTGGGTTAGGGCTGCTTTTAAAGTAAAAAGTAATAAAAGTGCGATTAATGAGCTTATGGCCTTTTCTGAAAAAATAGCTAGAAAAACTCGTGAAGAGCAGAAAGAGTTTTTAATGTTTTGCTCTAGGGTCTTTAGAGATTCTCTTTCAATGGGGTATAAGTCAGCTGATCGGTCGGATAAATATACGGGAGTATTGGACATCAAAAAATTTGCTCCTTTTGTACACGAAGGAAACATTTTAAAATTTTACTCAGAGATCCAGAGGGGTTATGAAGACGTTGAAAGAAATGGCAATCCAAAAATTATTTTTTTGGACATCTCTATTAAACTTACCCGTCTACTTCACATAAAGGCCGCGGAAAATGTATAGTGGCTGGTTTGTAATTGCAAATTGTTTTTCCAACTCAGGAAAAACTAAAAAGTCTATTAATCAAATAAAAAAATGTTTAGATTTAGAAAGCATTGAACACACGATTTACCAAACAAAAAATTCTGGTGATGAAATTATGCTGGTTGAAGAAGCAACAAAAAAAGGTTACAATAGAATTCTTGGAATCGGAGGGGATGGTACAGCTCAAAAAATTGTCGCTGGAATAGTCATACAAAAAAACATTCCAAGCAATAAGGTTTTATTCGCTCTAATTCCGTCTGGTACAGCAAATGACTGGGCAAAATCTAAAAAAATACCTCTTGATATTTCAAAAAGCATTCTTCTTCTAAAAAATCCAAAAGAATCTTTTCAAGATGTTGGTGTAGCAAAAATTATATCTCAAGAAAATATAAAAAAGAAATACTTTATAACATATTCAGGTTTGGGTTTTGACTCTTTTATGCTAAAAGAAATCGGAAAGTTCAAGTGGCTTGGAAAACTGTCGTATTTGGCTTGTGCATTGATGAATTTTCTTAGATACAAAAATATTGGTGTAGAGATTCAAACCTCAAAACAAAAAATCAACACCAATATTTTTTTACTTGGTGTGGGGGTTTGCAAATTTACTGGTGGCGGAATGCAACTTATTAAAAACCCCCACGGCAATGACGGGCTTCTTAACATCACGGTTGCACAAGAATTTAGCAAATTTGATATAATTAGAAATTTTTTTAATCTTTTTAACGGGGCTCTTTTTAATGAACAAAAAGTTTTGACACTAGTAGACGTAAAAATAAAAATCCGCTCTAAGAGCGGCGTATTAACGTGTCAAGGGGATGGTGAAATTTTTGGGCACGGAAAAGTAGAATACTCTGTGATTAAAAGCGGACTCAAATACGCACACTAAGTTTTTTGAAAAATAAAAATGTTTGAAGAATACTGTTTTGTAAAATTAGCTTTTATATTAGAAGCTGTGCCTACAACCAAAGCTCTTAGTGTCTTTAATCTTGATCTTCTATATTTTTCAGACAAAAATGAAACATAATAAGAGTCTAAATAAAGTGGGTGGGACGATAATAGTGAGAAACCAAATCTCTCAAAGGTTTCCTTAAGCGAGTTTTTGTCAAAATGCCATAAATGTCTTGGCGCATCGTATCCAGCCCAGTATTTATCATAATAATTTGCGTCAAATGATTTGTGGTTTGGAAGAGCAACAATTAGTCTTCCATCTTTTTCTAACAATTCATAAAGAGTTTTTATTGTTCGCTTCAATTCTAAGACATGTTCAATTGAGTGCCAAGCAGTGATTGTGTTAAATTTTTGACACTTCAACTTTACATCAAATATTGAATGATATTGATTTTTGTAGGTCGTTTGATTTATGGGCTCAACCCCGTAAGCTATACTTCCTTTTTTAGTAATAGCTTTTAAAAAATGTCCGTCACCTGATCCAAAATCTAAAACCTTGTGATTCTTCTTTAACCCTCTTACAAATCTTAGCTTATAACAAAGATTAAGCTTTCGTAAGCATCTATAGGCAAAAGAAAACAAGGTTTTGTTTTCAGAGTTGTGTGAAATATATTTTTTTGTAAAATAGTATCTTTTAAGATTTTTTTTTAAAGGAGTGGGGGTGGTTTTAAGCAAGCCTTTAGTTTGGGTTTCAACTAATCTAAACTCTTCTTTTGTTAAAAAATAGTCTATGGTCTCTATGTGAGTTTTTGTGTGTTCCACGTGAAACATTTATCGGCCCATAAAGACCAGTAGTACTGAAATATCATTAGGTGAGACCCCGCTAATTCTTGAGGCTTGTGATATGGTCTCTGGTTTAATCTTCAAAAGCTTTTCCATAGCCTCGGCGCTTATTGATTTTAATTTTTTATAATCAAAATCCTTGGGTATTTTTACCGACTCTAGTCTGTTAAGTTTGTCAGCATTGTTTTTTTCTTTTTGGATGTATCCACTGTATTTTATTTGTATTTCTGCCTGGTCCTGAACCTCTTTTGTGAAATTATTTTTTGAAATAAATGAGGCGACAGATGAACATTTTTTAAGATCATTCATAAAAATATTAGGTCTTGACAATATTTTATCCGCTTTTCCTGACTGTTTGACGGGTGCAGAATCTTTAGTCTCGAGGATTGGGTTTATCTCTTTTGGTGTCAGGCTTTGTCTTTTAAAGAAAGAAATCAAGCTGTTGGATTCTTTATATTTAAGCTCACACGCGTCTAATCTTTCTTTAGTTGCCAAACCAATTTCATGGCTCATAAAAGTAAGCCTTTGATCAGCATTGTCTTGTCTTAAAAGCATTCTGTATTCTGCCCTAGACGTAAACATTCTGTATGGCTCGTCCGTTCCTTTTGTGATTAAATCGTCTATCAAAACACCTATATATGCCTGGTCTCTTTTTAGAACAAAAGGGTCCTTTCCTTGTATTTTTAAAACAGCATTAATTCCAGCCATTAGACCCTGGGAGCCTGCCTCTTCATACCCAGTTGTGCCATTAATTTGTCCAGCAAAAAACAGGTTTTCTACTAGTTTTGTTTCAAGAGAATAGTTGAGTTGGGTTGGATAAAAGTAGTCGTATTCAATAGCATAACCTGGCCTGAAAAACTTTACATTTTCAAAACCTTCAACAGCCTTAAGGGCTGAATACTGAACTTCTTCAGGAAGAGATGTCGAGAACCCGTTAACATAAACCTCAACTGTATTCCAGCCTTCAGGTTCGACAAAAAGCTGGTGTCTTTCTCGTTCTGAGAACCTGTGGATTTTATCTTCAATTGAAGGGCAGTACCTCGGACCAACGCTTTTGATTCTTCCGTTAAACATAGGGGATCGATCGAAGCCTTCCCTTAAAAGATCGTGTACACGCTGGCTTGTGTAGGTCATGTGACAAGAAAGCTGTTTTTTTATTGGGGCTGTATGGTTTGTGTAACAAAATTTTTGAGGGATTTCATCCCCTGGCTGCTCTATCATTTTTGAATAGTTCAATGAACGACCATCGACGCGAGGCGGTGTTCCAGTTTTCATTCTGCCGGATTCAAAACCTAAAGAAACAAGCTGCTCTGTAATTCCAGTTGCTGCTTTTTCTCCAGCCCTTCCGCCGCCAAAATTTTTATCCCCAACGTGGATCAAGCCATTTAAAAAAGTTCCATTTGTTAGTACTACTGTTTTTCCTCTGATCTTTTGACCCAGGCCAGTCTCAACTCCGATAATCTTATTTTTCTCAAACCACAGGGAGGAAACCATTTCTTGGTAAAAGTCAAGATTAGGGGTAGACTCTAGCATCTCTCTCCAATATTGTGCAAACAAAGCCCTATCGTTTTGAGCTCTGGGGCTCCACATGGCCGGGCCTTTAGATAAATTAAGCATCTTAAACTGCACAGACGATTTGTCTGTAACTATTCCACTATACCCGCCAAGAGCATCAATTTCTCTAACTATTTGGCCTTTTGCAATTCCCCCCATAGCTGGGTTGCAAGACATTTGACCAATAGTTTGTAGGTTCATTGTAACTAGCAAGGTTTTGGCGCCAAGATTAGCGGCGGCTGCAGCGGCTTCGCTTCCTGCGTGCCCGCCACCAACAACAATGACATCATAGGATTGATTAAACATATCTTTGTTTCACGTGGAACATCTGTGCAAATATAAATTATTTAAAGGTTGTATTATAAAGTCCTAAATAGTGGTCTTCTTTTTTTCTCATCTGAGCAACCTCATGTTTGGTTTTGTCGCGGTGGCCAGCCAAATGAAGGACAGCGTGACAAAGAACCCTAAGTGTCTCATTATCAGCGCTTTGCTTATGGTTTTTGGCGTTTTCTATTACTTGATCTTGACATATAAAAGCCTCCGCTGAGACAATATCATTTTCACTGTAGTCAAAGGTTATAATGTCTGTAGCGTAGTCGTGGCTAAGATGTTTTTTGTTAATCTCCCTAATTCTTTCAGGTGTAACGAAGTTGTAAAGCATTTTTTCTAAAACCAAGCCTTCAGATTTAGCAACAAATAAAAGCCAACTCGTAATGGTTTTCTGGTTGCTTAAACTGTGGGTGGTATTATAAATAAATTCGATCATAAAGGCTATAGGCAAAGCTACACAATCAATTGAAAAATTATTGTTTTATATTTGATAAAAATTTATTTTGACAAATAAAAAAGTTCGTGTTCGATTTGCGCCAAGCCCTACTGGGCCGCTTCACGTAGGTGGGTTAAGAACCGCTCTCTTTAATTATCTGTTCGCAAAAAAACTTGACGGTGACTTTATATTACGCATAGAAGACACCGATAGAAAAAGAGAAGTTGCTGGCGCTGACAAATACATCGCTAGCTCACTTAATTGGTGTGGGCTGGTTCCAGATGAAGGGCCGTCATTCGGAGGTGAATTGGGGCCTTATCGTCAAAGCGAAAGATTTAATCTTTATAAAGAACACATTAACCACCTGATCAGCTTAGGAAAAGCATATTACGCTTTTGACTCTGAAGAAGATTTAAACAGGTGCAGAAAAGATCATACAGAAAAAGGGGAGACGTTTATTTATAACTGGCACAACAGGCTTAAGCTTAAGAACTCACTAGTTATGAGCGATGACGAAGTTAGAAAAAGAATTAGTAAAGGCGAAGGACATGTGGTTAGGTTCTTCTCCCCGGAAAATCAGGACGTTAAAACCGATGACTTGATAAGGGGCAGTTCTTCGATTGACTCAAGCTTGTTGGACGACAAAATACTTATTAAAGCGGACGGAACACCAACCTATCATTTCGCTAATGTTGTAGATGACCACATGATGAAAATCACTCATGTTATTAGAGGAGAGGAGTGGCTGCCTTCATTAGCTCTTCACACTCTTTTATATGATTCTTTTGGTTGGAAAAAACCTATTTTTGCTCATCTTCCATTGATTTTGAATCCAAACGGAAAAGGCAAGCTAAGTAAACGAAGCGGAGAAAAAAATGGCTTCCCTGTGTTTCCTTTGAAATGGGAGGGAGAAAGCAACTTTAAAGGGTTTAGAGAGTCCGGTATATTGCCGGGGAGTGTAATAAATTACATTGCTACTTTAGGCTGGAGTCCAAGAGAAGGTAAAGAGGTACTTGATTTGAGTGAGATGGTCGAAATGTTTGATTTAAAAAGGGTTGTTTCTGCGGGGGCAAACTTTGATTATGAAAAGCTTAAGTGGTATAATCATAAACACATTCAAAGAACCAGTAATGATTCGCTCGCCACTTTATTAGCGCAAATAAGCCCGGCCTTAGAAAGCATTAATAGCCTTAAGCTAAGCAAGGCTGTTTCTCTTGTAAAAGAGAGGGCCAATACCATCTATGATTTGGAGGATCTTATAGAATATTTGTTTATAGCTCCATCTACATATAATGAAAAGAACCTGAAACGTTTAGACGTTGCCAGCGCCACAAAGACAGCTTCAAAGGTTTTAGAGTTTTCGCAATCTCTAAAAACTACTGAAGGGTTTGTTGAAAAGCTTAAAGTTTGGGGCGCCTCTCATAACATTGCGTCTGGACAAGTAATGATGGCATTAAGAATAGTGCTCGTGGGACAACTTAAGGGAATTGATTTACAGGAAATAATATCTTTTTTGGGTCTTGAGTCCGTGGCAGAACGAGCTTCTTTGTTTTGCAAAAAAAATATTTAACATTAATTTAAAATAATTCTTTTTTTTTAGGCTTGTCTTTTGAGTATATTGTTGGGTACAATCTAAAAACTATATATATAATGATTTTTTATACAATTATTTTACCAATAACACTATTGTTGCTTTTCTTTACTTTTTTTATAGTGAAGCAGCAGTCTGCTGCAATTATTGAAAGGTTTGGAAAGTTTGTCAGCGTTAGACAATCTGGTCTTCAACTAAAAATCCCCTTAATTGACAGCGTTGCGGGTAGGCTTAGCTTAAGGATTCAACAGCTTGACGTGGTGATCGAGACAAAAACCAAAGACGATGTTTTTGTTAGGCTAAAGGTTTCTGTACAGTTCAAAGTAATAAAAGATAAGGTTTATGATGCTTTTTACAAACTTGACAACCCAAATGATCAAATAACAAGCTTCATTTTTGACGTTGTTAGGGCAGAGGTTCCTAAGTTAATTCTTGACGACGTGTTTCTTAAAAAAGACGACATTGCCATAGCTGTGAAAAATGAACTGCAGGTTGCGATGACAGAGTATGGATACAACATTATTAAAACTCTAGTAACCGACATTGATCCTGATGCGCAAGTAAAGCAGGCAATGAATAGAATTAATGCTTCGGAAAGAGAAAAAGTTGCGGCACAATTCGAGGGTGAAGCACAAAAAATACTTATAGTCGAAAAAGCAAAAGCTGAGGCTGAAAGCAAGCGTCTTCAAGGACAAGGTATTGCGGACCAAAGAAGAGAAATTGCAAGGGGACTAGAAGATTCCGTTAAGGTTTTAAACGGGGTAGATATTAATTCTCAGGAAGCATCTGCTCTTATTGTTGTTACCCAGCACTATGACACGCTTCAGTCTGTTGGTGCTGAGGCTAATAGTAATTTAATTTTATTACCCAACTCTCCTCAAGCCGGGTCTGAGATGTTAAACAATATGGTCGCGTCATTTACGGCAAGTAATCAAATTGGAGAAGAAATGAAAAGGGCTAGGATGGAAAAACAAGGAAAAGGGTCTAAAGAATAAGCTTTATTTTTTCCAAGAATCTCTAAGGCCGACAGTTTTGTTAAAAACAATATTGTCGGCTTTGCTGTTCTTGTCCACTACATAGTATCCTTTTCTTTGAAATTGAAACCTTTCTCCTTCTAGTGGGGCAGATAAAGAGGGTTCTGCCTTTCCTTTTAAAATACAAAGAGAATTTGGGTTTATGTCGCTGAAAATATCTGAGCTAGGTTCTGCTCCGGGAGACTCATTCATAAAAAGCCTGTCGTAAGAGTTTATTGTTACATCAATGCTGTTTTCTTGTGTAACCCAATGAAGTGTTCCTTTAACTTTTCTTTTGCTTTCTTCTGTTCCAGAACCACTTTTACTCAGTGGGTCATATTCACAGAGAACCTCAACAATATTCCCATCGCAGTCTTTATTAACTCCCACCCCTTTGATGATATAGGCGCTCTTTAGCCTTACTTCTTTTCCTATTGTTAGTCTAAAAAACTTTCTATTTGCTTCTTCTTTAAAATCCTCTCTTTCGATAAAAAGGTTTTTAGAGAACGGCAAGTCTCTTGTTCCAGAATCTTCTTTTTCTGGGTTATTTTCAGAAGACAACTTTTCAGTTTTCTGATCTGGATAATTTAAAATGGTTAGCTTTATAGGGTCAACAACCACCATTTTTCTAAGAGCTTTTTTGTTGAGGTCTTCCCTAACACAAAACTCTAATAAAGAGACATCTATAATGTTTTCTCTTTTAGCAACACCGACCTTTTCTATAAAGTTTTGTATTGATTCAGGGGTGTATCCTCTTCTTCTTAGGCCTGAAATAGTTGGCATTCTAGGGTCGTCCCACCCGTCAACAATCTTGTTTTCAACGAGTACCGCTAATTTTCTTTTACTCATTATTGTATAGCTGAGGTTTAGTCGTGCAAACTCACGCTGCTTGGGGATTATTGTAAGATGAGTAGAGGTGTTTTTTAGTGCACTAACAAACCAATTGTAAAGATCCCTGTGTGGCTTAAACTCAAGAGAGCATAATGAGTGAGATATCTGCTCTATGAAATCACACTGGCCATGAGCCCAATCATACATGGGATATATTTTCCACTCTGTAGTCGTTCTGTGATGAGGTTTATTTAAAACTCTATAAATTATTGGGTCCCTCATTAACATGTTGGGGCTCGCCATATCGATTTTTGCTCTCAGTACGTGTTTTCCTTCTGGATGTACACCGTTTTTCATTTCCTCAAAGAGTAATAAGTTCTCGTCTATACTCCTGTCTCTAAATGGGCTATTTGTCCCTTTGCTGGTCGGGGTTCCTTTTTGCTCAGCCATTTGATCAGAGCTTTGTGAGTCAACATAGGCTTTTGAGCCTCTTATTAAATGTAGCGCCCATTCGTAAAGCTGTTTAAAATTGTCTGAGGAATAGGTAACTTCTGTCCATTTATAGCCAAGCCACCTAACATCTTCTTTGATTGCTTTTACAAATTCGTCTTCTTCTTTGTCGGGATTAGTGTCATCAAACCTTAGATTAACTGGTGCATTATACTTTTTGCCTAAACCAAAGTTAAGTCCAATCGCTTTTGCATGGCCTATATGAAGATAGCCGTTTGGTTCTGGTGGAAATCTAAACTTTAGATGCCTTGGGTCAAAACCTGAACCAACATCTTCGATGATTATTTGTTCTATAAAATTTTCAGGTTTATTTTCCACACTAAATTGTTTTTAATAAGTTTACAAAGTTATCAAAAGAATACTAAATGAAAGCTACTGTTAAAGTTGAAAATCTAAAAATTTACTCTTTTCATGGTTGTATGAAAGAAGAGGAAATAATTGGGAGTGATTATGTGGTTAACGCAAGTGCAGTATGCCAGTTGCAACGAGAAGCTTTTAATGATGATATCGCCCAAACTGTAGACTATGTAGACATTGCGAGAATAATAAAGCGGGAAATGGCAGTAAGGTCTAAGCTTTTAGAGTCTGTTGTAAGAAGAATCTTGTCTTCCTGCCTGCAAGAAATAATCGTGCTAGAAGAGATTACGGTGTCTGTTTCAAAAATAAACCCGCCGATAAACGCCGATGTCGAGTGTGTCACAGTAAGCTTAAGCCAAAAAAGAAACAGATAATAAGTTAAAAATTTATTATAAATTTGCGCTCTCCATTAATTGGCGCCTTGGCCGAGTGGCTAGGCAGAGGTCTGCAAAACCTTGTACGGCGGTTCGAATCCGCCAGGCGCCTCAAAAAAACCCTTACTCTTTGTAAGGGTTTTTAGTTTATTTTATCTTGTCTACTCCGCTGGGGCTGATAAAGCTAGCTCTGCCATCATTTCTTGGGTATCATAATTATGATATTCTTCAATAATTTTTCCATCTTCTCCCCACTTAAAACCTATATGTGCTGGAAGAACAATTGTCTTTCCTGTAACTTTTCCTGTAGCGTTCCAGTCGAACCATGATTGTGTCAAAGTTGCTGACGGATATTCGCCTAAAGCCGGGTAGGTTATTGTTTGGACCCACACCCCAAGATCTTCTCCACCTTCTTCTCCGAAACTCATTGTAATAGGATCAAAGCCTGCGTGTTGTGCCTCTAACATAGAGACTAGCTCTTCAACTCCAATAGCCTGCTTTGAGTTTAGGTAAACTTTCAGGTTGGGTGACCAAAGCTCCTTTAAACCATCCATGTCGTTGTTTAAATAGTTTTGAAAATGTGATCTTATTGCGTTAGAGTTTTCATCGTCAAAGGTTACCTGCACTCCCTGGGAACAACTGGCAAATAAAAAAATTGTAAATAATAGTACTAGTGTCTTTTTCATAATTAGTTGATTTTATTGATTATTGTTTGTTGCCGCCTCTAGTTCATTAGCAAACTCATTGTCTGCAAAAAACCCTTGAGCCTCCACGATCTTTCCGTTTTCCCATTTATAATCAAAGTGTGCTTTAATCTCAATTTCGTTTCCTGTAGCGTTTCCTGTAGCAGTCCAAGTGAACCAAAAATTAGACCATACGTTACCGTTTGAAAAATAGTTAGTGTGCACATATTCATCGCTCATAGATATGTTTGAAAAAACTTCATGTTCTTGCTGCCAGCCAGAAATCATATTTTCAAGACCTTCAACTTGGTCGAGATTAAATCTTACCTTGACGGTATCTGAATATATTTGTTTAGTAAGCTCATAAGAGTTCTGTTGATATTCTTTTGCCATCTCCATTATTTTATTGGAAAGGTCATCTGTTCTTTGAATTGTTCCTGCATTTTCTTCACTTGTTTGAGCACAAGAAAAAACCATAACAATTGAAAATAAATAAATAAAATTTTTCATATTAGTTGTATTGATTAAGACACATAATATAGTAATTTCTACTTATATCTACACCGAAAGCTTGTGCTTTAACTTCCTTTAATTATTAACACTACACCTGAGACAATCAAAATGATTGAAATAATTGAATTGACAATAAGAATTCCTTTTCCTGTTAAGAGATTTTTAAATTTGTTGGCTACAGAAATTTTGAGAAGGTCTGTAATAAAATAAGAGAGGAGAACAATTGAAAAGAAAATTACAAAAGTCGTGAATGACTTACCACTAGCTGGTGAAGACACAATGGTTACACCTCCCCAAAAAATAAATACACCGACATTTAATATGTTTATTGCAAAACCTTTAATGGCAAGGCCTAAATAATTTTCCTTAAAGTTTTTTATTTTGGGCTGTTTCTTGTTCTTTTTATTCCTATTAATCCAAGAAAAAACACCATATATTAACAAGATTGTTCCTCCTAAAACAAATAAACCTTGTTTGTTTTGCTCATCTTCTAAAAGCTGAAAACTACCTAAGTAACAAACTGCTATAAAACATATATCGGCGAGCATTACTCCTACGTCAAAAGCAACTGCCGCTTTAAAACCCTTTGTTATGCTTGTTTCTAATAAGACCCAAAAAACGGGTCCCATAATGAATGCTGTAAAGAATCCAATTGAAATAGGTGTAACTATGCTAAAATCCACCCTTACTTATATATATAATTAACGACTCCTCCTATGGAAATGCTCTCGGTAATTTTATCAGTTTTTTCGTGTACATTAATTATTCCTCCCAGTTTACTGGTGGCTTCTAGTTCTTTTGATGCTGAGACGTTTAATACTCCTCCGGTTGTAGCATTAGCATAAGTCTCTGTTGTAAGTAAATCAACTGCGTTGACTTCTGCGCCAGTTGAAGAGGATGTATCATGATATTCTGCCTTTCCAGACAAGGTTATATTAGAGCCTGTTGCAGCTGTTGAATTTAGGGTATTCAATTCTAAAATTAAATTTTGTCTGGACCCCGTATGTGCTTTAATATTAATGTCAGCTTGTTTGATGGTATCTTTGGAAAAAACGTTAGATCCTTCATGAGATATTACATTGTAAAGGGTGTTGTAAAATAGTGTGACTATAGTTCTGTCTCCAGAAAATCTTTTTTCTAAATTGAGTCTTATTTTTAAGTCTCCATTTTTATTTTTTATGACAACAAAATCCGTGTTATTCCCTGTAATTTCAACCTTATTTTCATCAGATTTGATAAGTTCAAGGTTAATACCATCGTATACTGCAACTTTTGAAAAATCCCCTATTGATCTGTCTATTTTTTGCTGTGAAAAAGTTGATAGTGTAAAAAAAGCTAATAAGTAAATTATATTTTTCATGTAATAAAATTATTAAATAATTATAAAATCTAAATGTTTTTTTACTAAATCTGCTCTTTTTACCTCAATAGTCAATTTATCTCCAAGTTGGTATTTTTTTTTGGTTCTTTTTCCTATCAGTGCCTGTTCTTCTGAATTATAAAAGAATTTATCTTCTTTGATGTCTTTAACATAAACCATTCCTTCACATTTGTTTTCTTCTATTTCAACATAAATACCCCAATCTGATACTCCTGAAATTATTCCGTTAAAGTTTTCTCCAACTTTGTTTTGCATATACTTAATTTGCATATACTTAACCGAATCTCTCTCAGCCTTGACAGCAATATTTTCTTGTTCTGAACAATGAACTGCTTTTTTTTGTAAGCTCTTATCTAATTTTCCATATTTTTTGTCTAATATGTCTTGTAATAGTCTGTGAACCAAAACATCAGGATATCTTCTAATTGGAGATGTAAAGTGTGTATAGTTTACAAAAGCTAAACCATAATGACCTATATTATTTGTTGAATATTCGGCTTTACTCATACTTCTTAAAGCTAAGGATTCTATTAAATTTTGTTCCTCTTTTTCTTTAACATCCATTAATAATTTATTCAAAGTCTTTGATATTCCTTTTGAACTTGTTAGATCTAGGGTGTATCCAAAGGCTTTAACAATATATTTAAGGGATTTGAGTTTTTCAATATCAGGAAGATCATGTACCCTGTATATATATTTTTGTTTTTTTATTTCTGTAAACAGTTCGGCCACTTTTTTGTTTGCTATTAACATAAATTCTTCAATCAATTTATTAGAATCTTTAGATTCTTTAAATAATATATTAATAGGTTCGTTTTTTTCATCTAGTTTAAAAGAAACTTCTTTTTTATTAAAATTAATAGATCCCTTTTTCCCTCTTTCTTTTCTTACATTTTTTGCTATTTGATCCATTATTTCAATAGCTTCAACTACATTTTCACCCACATTGTATTTTTTTTGTGTTAGAGAAATATTAGAAGGTATAATATTCTTTTTTGTTTCAATTATTTGCTGAGCCTCCTGATATGAAAAACGGTAATCACTTTCTATAACTGTTCTTCCAAACCATTGATCAAATATTTTTCCTTTTTTGTCGATGGTTATTACTGTTGAGAAAGTTAATTTTTCCTCATTAGGTCTTAATGAACACACCTTATTGGAAAGCTTTTCTGGCAACATTGGAATAACCCTATCAACAAGATAAATTGATGTTGCTCTATTATATGCTTCTTTATCTAAAATTGTTCCTGGAACTACGTAATGTGAAACATCAGCTATGTGAATACCTATTTCATATTTATCATCTTCTATTTTTTTAAAAGATAGTGCATCATCAAAATCTTTAGCATCTGTTGGATCTATTGTAAAGGTTAAAATATTTCTAAAATCTCTTCTATTAGCAATTTCTTTTTTGCTAATTTCTTCTGAAATTTTCTGTGTATATTGTAATACTTCATCAGGAAAAATTTTATTTATATTATTTGCAGATAATATAGTATCTATTTCTGTTTCATGTTCACCAGGTTTACCTAGAATTTTTTCTACCTTTCCTATGGGAGAAAGGTCTTGTTTTTTCCAGTCCAAAATTTTAATTATAACTTTATCACCGTCTTCTGCCTCACCAATATTTGTACTGGGAATAAATATATCAGTGTGTACTTTTTTATCGTCTATTAAAGCAAAGGCAAAATTTTTATTTATTTGAATAGTTCCAACATATTCTAATTTGTCTCTGGTTACCAGGCCTATAATATTTGCCGTATAAAAACCTTTTCTTTTTCTGTTTAATATTTCAAATTCAACCACATCTCCGTGTAAATAATTAATTATAGAATTTTTACACTTAATCAAATGATTAATTTTTTCACACTCTAGAAAAGGATCTCTTTTATTTGAAAAATTGACAATTCCTTTAAAACTTTTCTTATTATGATTTTTTCTATTGTGTTTTCCCATTTAAAACAAAAGTATAACTATTAATCCTAAGCAAAATTCATAACAGATTAACTTATAAACATTATATATTATTATATATTAAATTTTAAAAATATTTTAATATATATGATAGTTTGTTAATTGTTACTATAACTTTTTAAATAGAATTTGTATTTATAAATATTAAGATAATATTAATAGGAAATAAACATTATATAGTTAATTAACTAATTACTTATCAATACTTTATTTATAATATTAACATTATTAAATTTTACAAAAACGATTAATATTTTAACAACTAATTAATTAATATTGTTTAAAAGTATAGTAATCCATATTAATAAGTATTAAATTAAATTAGAAAACTAAATTTTGATAAATAGTTTAAATTTTTAAGTAAAAATTAAATAATTCAGTTATTAAATAATATTAACAATCTACCAACACATTATGAAGATATCAATAGGCAATGATCATGCAGGCGTTCAATATAAAAAATACATAATTGAAAATATAAAAGATAAGATATCAAATATTAAAAATTATGGAACAGACACTGAAGATAGCGTAGATTATCCGGATTTTGCTCACCCTGTTTCAAATGATGTAGAAAATAATATTAGTGATATCGGGATACTTATTTGCGGAAGTGGAAATGGAGTTTCTATGACTGCTAATAAAAATAAAAATGTTAGAGCAGCACTGTGCTGGAATAAGGAAATAACTAGTCTTGCAAGGAGACACAATAATGCAAATGTAATATGTATTCCTGCAAGATTTATTTCAATGGAACAAGCTCTAGAAATAGTTCAAATTTTTATTTCAGAAAAATTTGAAGCAGGGAGACATGAAAGAAGGGTTAAAAAAATATAAGTGGTAGAGATAAAAAATTTTATAGAACTTAAAAACGAAGAGTTGTATCAAATACTAAGGCTTAGGTCTGAGGTGTTTGTTTTAGAACAACAATGTATTTATCAGGACATTGATAATAAAGATCAGAAAGGCCTACATTTATTCTATAAAGAGGATAATAAAATAATTGCTTATACGAGAATATTTTATCCCGGAGATTATTATGCAAATACAAGTATAGGTAGGGTTTTGGTTTGTAAAAAAATGAGAGGAAAAAAATTAGGAAAGAAAATTATGGAGGATTCAATATCTTTTATCAAAGAAAATATTAAATCCAAAAGAATAGAGCTTTCTGCACAAAAGTATTTAGACAAATTTTATAAAGAATTAGGGTTTTATGTTGAAGGTGAAGAATATCTAGAAGATGGCATTCCTCATCAAAGAATGTTTTTAGATTTAATCTGAGATTATCAAAATCTCAACTCTTCTATCTTTATCTTCACTACCTCCCAAGGGAAAATTATGCGCTAAACCTTCATAAGACATTCGGGACTTTTTAATTCCTTTTTTTATCAAATAGTCATAGACATATTTAGATCTTGCAACAGACAAATTTCTCTTACCGGTTTTTCTATCAACAGCATCAAGTTTACCCTCTGTACAGCAAACATGTCCTTGAACAACAAAAGAAAAAGTTTCATTTTTTAAAGACTCTGCAACCTTGTCTAATATTTTTTTTGATGATCTAGTCAAGTAGCTATATCCGGTTATAAATAAGACATTTTCTAAAACTATTTTATTGTCATTTTTAATAATTTCTTCTTGAGAAATTTTTTCAGGATAAGCTATTACAATATCAACCCTTCTGTTTAATGCTCTTAATACGGAAGGGTCCGTCTCATCAACAATATTTAAAAGCAATTCACCTTTACCATCAACAGAAACAATTTTTTCTGGAAAAAATGATGCCTCAGAAAATATTTCACGTATTGCATCTGCTCTATTTTGAGATAATGTTAGATTATAATTTTCCGAGCCTATATCATCACAAAATCCATAAATTTCAATTTTTAAAACTTGGTCTTTGGTTAAAGTATTAAGAAATTTCTGAAGCCTAGTTTTTTCTGTTTTTGTTAAGCTATAGATATCAGTGTCAAAATATACAGAGTGCTCAATATTAAACTGAGAAAACAGCGAATTTGAACAAAACAATACAAAAAGAAAAAGAATTTTTTTCAAGACAGAGCTTTATTTTTAAAAGACAAAAGTAATGAATTCATCGAGTTTTCAACATCAACGTATTTTGGCAAATTAGAGCCGATAAAAACAAAAGCAATATTATAAGAGATTGATTTATCGACATAGTTATTAGCATTTATACGAAAAGATTCACGCATTAACCTTTTTATTCTATTTCTATCAACTGCAAGTTTGTGTTTTTTCTTTCCAACGGAAAAAGCAACTTTTAAATTGTCATTAGAGGAGTGTTTATAATGTAGAGAAATCAATGAAGATGAAAGGTTATCGCCCTTTTTAAAAACCAAATCTAGCTCTGAAGAGCTCTTAAGACTATTTTTTTTGGTTAAATTAAAGTTCATTTAAAAAGACAACATTATTGTTTCTGTTAACATCAGCCATTTTACCCTCAGGATCAATAACTACCTTTGACAACTCGTCTTTATTGATGTTTAAATCAAAATTGTAATAAGGCTTTGCCCAACTCCAAGACTCTAAAGTGGTAGATTCATCATCAGTTTTTGCCCCCCTCATCTTCGTCATAGGGATATTATACATGAACGACTCGCCGTTTTTTAATACAACCTGAATATCGACGGGCATCCCCATTTGACCAATTCTTTTTAAGAAGACTTTTGTTAATTCGTTTTCGCCCACCAAAGAGATTATTGCATAGTCTATTGTCATGGTACTTTCAACCCAGTCCATCAGATACCAATCTAATTCAAGACCTGAAACTTTTTCTGCTGATCTAATAAAGTCGTTTGGCTTAGGGTGTTTAAAAGACCAATCGTTAAAATACCTTTTTAATGTTTTTCCAAAATTTTCCCTACCTATTATATATTCGAGTTGCGATAAAAAGATGGAGCCTTTGTCATAAGAACTCATCCCATAACCGCTATTATATTTAAATCTATCAGCATGCGTTGTCATCGGCTCTTCAAGCCCAGTTGCTACCCACTTAAAATAATCTTTGTAAGCATTAGCATTTGGAAGATCTTTACCTTGTTTCAAAACAACATTTAAAGCAACATCATCAATAAAGCTTGTAAATCCTTCATCCATCCAGGCATGTTTAGACTCATTAGTTGCCATTAAGAACTGAAACCAAGTATGTGCGATTTCATGTGATGTAACCGAGTAAAGGCTTTCCATTGTTGGGTGGCCCACACCATCAATGAATGTGCACATTGCATATTCCATTCCGCCATCACCAGCCATAATTACGGAATATTGATCGTAGGGGTATTTCCCTATTGTTTTGCTAAAGAATTTTAAAAACTCAGTAGAATTGATTTGAAAATCTCTCCATAGATTGATGTATTCTGAATCACTTTTATAAAAGAAGTGCATTCTGGGGCCGCTTTCAATATCTATATAATCATGAATAAATAAAGGGTCTGCAGCCCAGCTAAAATCATGAACGTTCGGAGCTATAAATCGCCAAGAAATTTTTTCACCATGTTTTATATCATCTTTCAACGGAGCATATCCGTGACCTATCAATTCAGGGTCTTGTAAATAACCCGAAGCGGCCACCACATAGTCTTTGTCTATATTAATTGTAACATCAAAATCACCCCAAATACCATAAAACTCTCTACCTATGTACGGGTTTGCATGCCAGCCCTCATCATCATATTGGCACAGCTTAGGATACCACTGTGACATTGAAAAAGCAACATTGTCCTCACTGTTTTTTCCAGAGCGCCTGATCATTGCAGGGGTTTGGACATAGAACTCCATTTCTAAAGTTGTGCTTTCACCAGGCATCAAAGGCTTTTCTAAAACAACCTCCAAAATAGTTTCTTCCATTGTAAATTCAACCGGAAGGCTGTCTTGTTTTAACGATTTAATTTGAACATCGCCCCAATCTTCTTTTGGTAAAGACAGAAGTTTTTTAGACATGGTTCTCGAATCATCAATTGAATATCTTGAGTTTTGTTCTAGATCAGTACCGGGCTTAAAGGCATTAAAATAGAGATGATAAAAAACCTTGGTTAACACATCAGGCGAGTTGTTTGTATAAACCAGCTTTTGTTCACCATTGTAGGTGTGGTCCTTAACATTTACATCAATTTCTATTGTGTAGTCCACATGCTGCTGCCAATAACTGCTTTGAGAGAGTGTAATCAAGGGGAGTAAAAAAATTGCAAGCAGTATAACTTTTTTCATAAATCAAGTAAAGTTACTTTTTTATTTAAACGAATTCCTCGATCGGTTTTCTTAAGTGAGCCAAGCTCCACATTCGCATCGTGTTCGAAGAATAAAAATACGTTATTTTCATGGCAAAAATTTAAGAACAATTCTTTTTCTTTTAATGAAACCAGCGGTCTAATATCATACCCAGGAACGTATGGCAACGGCAGATGACCGTGGGTGGGAATAAGGTCAGCAGCAAAGGCTATTCTATGACCCATATAATTGACAATAGGTATCATTTGTTTTTCGGTGTGACCGTCCACAAACAACACATCAAATCCAAGATCAGACTTGGTCAAGTAATTATCCTCATCCTTTTCTAAAAAATTCAATTGACCAGAGTTAAAAATGGGATGAATATTCTCATTTAAAAAAGAAGCACTTTCTCTTTTGTTTGGATCGGTTGCCCACTCCCAATGGCCCTTATTGCTCCAATATTTTGCGTTTTTAAAAGCAGTTTTAAAAGAACTTTCTCCTGACCGTATTACCCCGCCACCACAATGATCAAAATGTAAGTGTGTTAAGAAAACATCAGTCACATCATCGGGGTGAAAACCGTGTTTTTTTAATGAGGACTCCAGCGAATCCTCCCCCCACTTATAATAATAGCTAAAGAACTTTTCACTTTGTTTGTTGCCCATTCCTGTATCAATTAAAACAAGCCGACTATCGTCTTCGATGAGCAAACAGCGAGCAGCAATTTTCACCATATTATTATTGTCTGCCGGGTTTGTTTTTTGCCAAATAGATTTTGGGACAACCCCAAACATGGCGCCACCGTCAAGCATAAAGTTTCCAGCGATTATTGGATATAAATTCAAGTGAAATTATTATTTAGTATTTTTATAAATATAAAACAATATTTTGAAGAAGTTAGAGAAGAGTTTGACCTTGCCTGCAGTTATTGCTATAGGAATTGGCGGAATGCTAGGAACAGGAATATTTGTGTTGCCTGGACTTGCAGCAACTAAGACTGGAGCATCTCTTTGGCTAGCATACCTGATAGCCGCCATTTGCATACTTCCGGCAGCCTACTCTAAATCAGAATTAGCTACCGCTATGCCTAGCTCTGGCGGAACCTATGTTTACATAGAAAGAGCCTTCGGGCCTTTGTTTGGAACTATTTCTGGTCTTGGTCTTTGGATTGCGCTTGTATTAAAATGCGCTTTTGCGCTTGTAGGGATCGGAGCTTATGTTTTGGTTGTTTTAGACATGGATAGCGCGGCAATTACAAAGTCCGTTGGGCTTGGCTTCCTTTTTATAGTTTTTCTGTTAAATATTGTTGGAGCAAAAAAAGCCGGAAGCTTTCAGTCTTATGCTGTTTTGATTGCTGTGTTAGTATTGATGGCTCTATTTGTTTTAGGAACACAAACTATGGACCAAGAAACCCCATTCTTCGCAAAACTAAAAGATGACACAGTAGCCCTAGCAGGATATAAAGAGCTGATTTTTGCGGTTGCCTTTGTTTACCTTTCTTATTCAGGAGTAACAAAAGTGGCAGCAATCGCCGAAGAAATAAAGAATCCAAACAAGAATTTACCACTAGGAATGATTCTTTCCTTGTTCATAATAACAGCCATTTATATTCTGATATCTTTCGTGCTGACCGCAAATGTCAGCTTACAAGAGTTATCAGACAACTATAATCCAATACATACTTTGGCGATAGACTTAAACATATCATCTTACGAGATAAATAGTATTCATGTCGTAGGAGCGTCCATCGCTTTCATTGCTGTTTTAACACTATTGTCTACTGTTAACGCAGGAGTTCTTGCGTCTTCAAGGTTTCCCTTTGCAATGTCAAGAGACGGCTTGCTTCCAGAGTTTTGGAGCCAAGTGCACAAGAAATTTTTAACACCTATAAACACCATTGCGATTACTTGTGTAGCTATTGCATTAGTGGTTTTGTTTCTAGATGTTTTTGAAATTGCCAAGCTTGCGAGCGCCTTTAAGGTTATGATGTTTGTTTCGGTTAACCTTGCCGTTATTGTTCTTCGTGAAACAGCAGCACAGTGGTACCAACCAAAGTATAAATCCCCTCTCTACCCATGGGTTCAGATTTTTGGAATTATTACCGGTCTTTTCTTTTTAGTGTTTTTGGGAATGACGCCTATGGTGGCAATATTGGCAATCTTTTTAATCGGAGCGGCGATATATTATTCTTACGGAAAGAATGTAATGCGATCGGGTGTATTAAGAAACTATGGGCACAGGCCTGCACTTTCAATATTTGGTAAAAAAGAACAAACAAAAAATGAAATAGCTAAGGAGATAAAGACAGCTTCCTCAAAGCTAGATCCTAAAATCGCGTCTGACGCAGGCGCAATTGTTCCACTGCTAGGAAATGAAACCTCTCCAGAAATGCTAGTTGAAATGGCCGCAGCAATACAAAGCAAAAATAAAATTCAAGCCCTCAACATAACAGAGATTCCAAGCCAAACAGACTTAAACGCATTTTTAGAAGACTCACCAACATCAAACTCTTTAAAAAGAAGGCTGTCTAGGTTGTCGGACTCACAAAAACTAACCGTAAACTTTGAAGCTGTAGTAACACACGAGCTTTCGGACACTATTAATCAACTAAGCTCCCAAAGCAGTTGTGAGTGGCTAGTCATGGGATGGGACGGAAGGCCTACAACAGGAATTTTTATTACAAACCCTATCGGATGGTTGCTTGCAAATATTAACTCAAACCTAGCGCTTTACAGAGACAATGGGGTTAGATATGTTGGAAAAGTGCTCTTAGCTTTAAGGCCAGGAAGAAAAGACAAAAATTTTATCAGCATTGCAAAAAATGTTTGTGAATATTTTGGGGCGTCATTAACGCTTTTACATGTTGTTTCTGAAACAAGTACAACAACAGAAACAATAAAACATAGGTCTGAAGAAAAACTCAAACAGTCTAACACTAAAGCAAACGTTCTCGTCATTAAGAGTTCAGACGCAGTAGAGACTATTTCTGAAACATCGGCAAGTTACGATTTGCTGATATTGGGAACCCCTGAAAAAGATAATTGGATAACTGTGCTGTTTGGAGGCGGCAAAGACAAGTTTACCGAAAGAGCTGCCTGCTCTGTTTTAAGAATTACCTTAAAGGACTAGTCGCTCAATTTTAGAACAGCCATAAAAGCTTCTTGAGGGATTTCAACACTACCAACCTGTCGCATTCTCTTTTTCCCTTTTTTCTGGTTTTCTAAAAGCTTTCTCTTTCTAGTGATGTCTCCACCGTAACATTTCGCGGTTACATCTTTTCTCACGGCCTTTATCGTTTCCCTAGAAATTATTTTTGAGCCAATTGCCGCCTGAATAGGAACATCAAACTGTTGTCTTGGAATTAACTCTTTTAGTTTTTCACAGATTTTTTTTCCAATTCTATACGCATTGTCTGCATGAATTAAGGCAGAGAGTGCATCTACAATATTCGCGTTTAGTAATATATCAACACGAACAAGTTTTGAAACCTGAAGCCCAATTGGTGAGTAGTCAAATGATGCATACCCCTTGGAAACAGTCTTGAGTCGATCGTAAAAATCGAAGACAATTTCAGCTAATGGCATGTCAAAGACTAACTCCACCCTTGTTGTGGTCAGGTAAGTTTGGCTCTTTATCACGCCTCTTTTTTCAATACACAGCGACATAACATTTCCGATAAAATCAGATTTGGTAATTATTGACGCCTTAATAAACGGCTCTTCAACCTTATCAAGAAATGATGGGTCTGGTAAATCAGAAGGGTTGTTTACCATAATAATATCTTCAGGATGCTTTTTTGAGTATGCGTGATATGAAACATTAGGAACAGTTGTGATAACCGTCATGCCAAATTCTCTTTCTAAGCGCTCTTGCACAATCTCCATATGTAGCATTCCTAGAAACCCGCAACGAAAGCCAAATCCAAGGGCGGCAGAGCTTTCTGGCGTAAAAACAAGAGAAGCATCGTTTAGCTGAAGTTTTTCCATAGCACCACGAAGCTCTTCATAATCCTCTGTATCTACTGGGTAGATTCCTGCAAAAACCATTGGCTTTACATCTTCAAAACCGGAAACAGCCACGGTAGTAGGGTTTTCAAAATCCGTAATTGTATCCCCAACCTTAACCTCCTTTGCCTCTTTAATACCTGTTATCAGATAGCCTACATCGCCGGTGCAAATTTCTTGTTTTGGATTTTGTTTGAGATTTAGTGTTCCCACCTCGTCTGCGAAGTAAGACTTGCCAGTTGCTAGAAATTTAATCTTTTGTCCCTTTTTTATAGAGCCACTTAAAACCCTAAAATAGGTTTCAATTCCCCTAAAAGGATTATAAACGGAGTCGAAAATTAATGCTTGAAGAGGTTTTTCAGGCTCTCCACTTGGAGCAGGAACCCTTTCTATAATTGCCTTTAAAATTTCTTCAATTCCAAGACCTGTTTTTGCACTGGCAGGAATCACATCTTCTGCTCTACAGCCCAACAAATCTACGATGTCGTCTGTTACCTCTTCGGGGTTTGCGCTAGGAAGATCAACCTTGTTAAGAACAGGAATAATCTCTAAATCGTTTTCCAAAGCTAAATAAAGGTTTGAAATAGTTTGCGCTTGAATACTTTGTGCAGCATCTACCACCAATAGGGCCCCCTCACAGGCAGCAATAGACCTAGAAACCTCATAAGAAAAGTCAACATGCCCAGGGGTGTCAATTAAGTTCAAAACAAAATCTTCTCCTCCACTGTTGAAGTACATCTGAATCGCGTGTGATTTAATTGTTATTCCACGCTCTCTTTCTAGATCCATATTGTCCAAAAGCTGGTCCTGCTTTTCTCTTTCAGTTATAGCACCAGTGAATTCTAAAAGTCTGTCAGCAAGAGTGCTTTTCCCGTGATCTATGTGTGCAATAATGCAAAAATTTCTAATATTTTTCATTGAGGGACTTAGGAGAACAAAAATAAGTAAAAAATATCTTTATAAGACTATATAAAAGACTTGGTTATCTTTGCAAAAGAAATTAAAAAGACTTGGTAAAAATCGGAAACATAGAGTTAGGAGCCTTTCCATTGTTGTTAGCACCAATGGAAGATGTGAGCGACCCTCCTTTTCGTGCACTTTGTAAAGAAAACGGAGCCGACGTTGTTTATACCGAGTTTATTTCTTCAGAAGGACTCATAAGAGATGCCGCAAAAAGTGTAATTAAACTTGACATATATGAAAAGGAAAGGCCTGTTGGTATTCAAATTTTTGGAGCAAACCTTGACTCTATGTTACAAGCAGTAGATATAGTGGAAAAATCTAATCCAGACATTATCGACATTAATTTTGGTTGTCCTGTCAAAAAAGTAGTTTCCAAGGGTGCTGGGGCAGGAATATTAAAGGACATCTGCTTAATGGAAAGCCTAACAAAAGCAATAGTTGAAAGAACCAAACTTCCAGTTACTGTTAAAACAAGACTTGGTTGGGATCATGATTCAATAAAAATTGTTGAAGTAGCAGAGAGACTCCAAGACATAGGCTGCAAAGCTATTGCGATACACGGAAGAACCAGAGCTCAGATGTATAAGGGAGATGCCGACTGGAGCTACATCGAAAAAGTTAAAAACAATCCCAGAATGCACATTCCGGTATTCGCAAATGGGGACATTAATACTCCAGAAAGAGCACTACATGTTAGGGACAATCTGGGTTTAGATGGGGCAATGATTGGAAGGGCTTCAATTGGCAACCCTTGGTTTTTCAATGAGGTTAAGCACTATTTTGAAACAGGGACTTACAAAGAGCCCGCGTCCATTAAGGAAAGGGCAACAGTGGCTAAAAGACACCTTGAAATGTCTGTTGCCTGGAAAGGGGAAAGGCTTGGTGTTTATGAAACCAGAAGACACTATTCCAATTATTTTAAAGGAATTGAAAATTTTAAACCGTTTAGACAAAAATTAGTCACAACAGAAACTTCTGAAGAAGTATTTGAGATTCTTGATTCTATTGCGGAGAGATTTGCAGAATACTCTTTTTAACATGATGCGAAACTATGGTAGCCGCAATGGCGCCTAGAACCATGACAGTTACAAAAACAACTAAATAATTGTTGAGTTCAAATCCAATCGGGTAAGCTAAACTGGGCGTTATCATTAATATTGAAAAACAATGTTGTAAAAAAAGCAATAAAGAGCCTATCAATAAACCAATAGTACAGCCTGAAAAAGAGATTAAAATGCCTTGGTAAAAAAATATTTTACCAACTTCTTTATTAGAAAGACCTAAAACCATTAGAGTTTTAAGGTTTTCTCGCTTCTCTAAAACCATCATTAACAGTGCCCCAAACATGTTGAATAAGGCCACAACAACGATTAAAGAAAAAATTAAATAAATTGCAATTTGCTCAGTATTTAACATCTTGTAGAGGGTTTTGTTTTGTTGAACGCGGTTTTCTACTTCAAAGTCTGGTCCAAAAAAACTAGCAAGCACTTCTGAAGACAAAGCAGAATTATCAAGATTAAACAAGTTTATTGCCCCAACTTCATTTTTCCCCAAACCAAACAATAATCGAGACGTTTCTAAGCTCGTAAAAACAACACTTTTATTAAGCTCTTCATTAATAGAAAAAATTCCTGCGGCTAACATATTTCTGGACCTTAAAACATCTCTCTCTGAAAACACCTGGTTTTTCCCAGCTTTAGGAATGTAAACCCTAACTGGGTTTAAAGCGTCTTGTGTGCTTATGCCTAAATCAAAAGCGGTGCTCCACCCGACGACAATTTCGTCAAGCCCGGGCTTAAACCAATTTCCTTGATACATTATTGAGTTGATGTTTTCTTTTGGAAAATTTTTGCCCACACCCTTTATTACCACAATACGATTATTCTCATTTATTGACAACAGTGCCTTGTCTTCATACGAAGAGCTGTAAATAACCTTTTTATCATCTAAGAAGTTTTGCATCTTTTCTGTAAATTCAAAAGACTTTCCTTTAACTGAGGTGATCTTTAAGTCAGGAGATACAGATGAAATAAACTCAAGGCTGTAGTTCTTCAGTCCGCTAAATCCAGACAAGACAACAATCATTGCTGCAGCACTTACAATCACTCCGACAATTGCAAGTATTGACATGTAGTTAATAGCAGAGTTTTGGCTTTTTGTGTAAAAATATCTAAGGGATATGTGTCTTGAAAAGTTCAAACATTATTTTTTTAGAGGATTGTCAAGGCCCTTGAGGGAGTCTTCAATTTTTTCTATATAATCTAATGAATCATCCAAGAAAAAAAGAAGTTCAGGGACCTTTCTAAGCTGTTTTTTTGCCTTCTGAGCAACTTCGTGACGAACCCTCCCGGACATTTTAGAAACCTCACCGATAATTTGTTTGGACATTTCAGAAGGAAAAACACTTAAAAAGACCTTTGCTACAGAAAAATCAACCGTTACTGAAACTTTTGTTACTGAAAGTAGTATTCCATAGTTTCCTTGTTTTTTTATCTTTTGCTGAAGAATTTGAGCCACATCTTTTTGAAGCAGCTTCGAAACCTTTTTTTGTCGTGTTGTTTCCATCTGGTAAAATTAGAACAAATACTGCGTTAAATTAAATAAAAATAAATTTAAGCTAAATTTGTAGTGTGATAAATAAAATCGAACACATAGGAATTGCCGTAAAGGACCTGAAAAAATCCGAGGAATTATTCCAAAAATTACTCGGCCAGACCCCTTATAAAAATGAAGAAGTTATGAGCGAGGGCGTTATAACATCTTTTTTTAAGGTGGGAGAACAAAAAATAGAACTATTAAAGGCTAATCTGGAAAATTCTCCAATACACAAGCATATCGAAAAAAGAAATGAAGGATTTCACCATATTGCTCTTCATGTCGACAGTATTCAAAACGAAGTCAAAAGACTCGAAGGATTGGGTTTTGAATTTATTTCAACAACTCCCAAAAAGGGAGCAGATAATAAGATGATAGTTTTTCTACACCCAAAATCCACAAACGGAGTGCTTGTAGAGCTCTGCGAAGACATTTAAGATTTTTTGTCATTAACAAAACATTCATTAATATTGCAAACTATTTGGTCCTATAGCTCAGTTGGTTAGAGTAGATGACTCATAATCATTTGGTCCCTGGTTCGAGCCCAGGTGGGACCACAAAAAAACCCCTCATGTGAGGGGTTTTTCATTGGACTAATTCTTAAGTTTTACATCATAACTAGAGTGACCTCTAACTCAATGTCGTCAAGAATTAACTTATCTCCTAAATTTTCAAAGAAGCTGCCTGAACCATATCTAACATCATATTTTGACCTGTCAAAAACTAGTTTTGCCGTCATCTTTTTCGAACTCTCTTTGGTGTAGAAAGAAACCTTAGCTTCGTGTGTATAGCCCTTAATTGTCAAATTCCCGGTGGCACGATATTCATTTTTTGAAACCATAGCAACATTGTCTAGCTTTAGCTCAGAAAAATTAAAGTCATTGACTGAGAAAAAATCGTCAGCCTTAAGGTGCCCCTCTAGTGAAGTTTTTCCTTTTCCTGTTAAATCATCAACAGAAAGTGTCGTCATGTCAACAACAAAGTTACCGCCTACAAGATCATTTTCGTTAAAGCTTACATCAGCAGACTTGAAAGATAATGTACCATAATGTGATTTTCCCGAAATTTGTGTTCCGGTCCACTTAACAGAGCTGTTCTCCAAATCAACTTGTGCTTGAGAAACACTATAAAACCCAGCTAATAAAAATAGAATTAATAATTTTTTCATGATTTTTTATCATAAATGAATAAAAATCATGCCAGAAAGAAAGAACCTAATTATATTTTAAACTTTTCTTTTGCTTTTTTAAATAAAGAAATAGCTTTATCCATTTGTTTTTTTGTGTGGCTTGATGAAATTTGCACCCTAATTCTTGCAAGCCCTTTAGGCACCACAGGATAAGAGAAGCTAACCACATAAACGCCATTTTCATATAAATAGTCTGCCACATCACTGGCTTTCTGGTCGTCATATATCATGATTGGTACAATCGGGTGTGTTTCCCCCTTTATATCGTATCCAGTTTTGGAAACCTCTTCCCTAAAGTAAGCGGTGTTTTCTTTTAGGGTACGGATAATTTGCGCATTTTCACTTACCATTTCAATTGCTTTTAGTGACGCACCAACAATACTTGGAGCAAGCGTATTTGAAAAAAGGTAAGGGCGTGATTTTTGCCTTAATATTTCTATTATTTCTTTTTTCCCAGACGTGAACCCACCACTACCACCACCAAGAGCCTTGCCAAGGGTTCCAGTGATTACATCCACCTTTCCAACAACTCCACAGTGCTCATGAGTTCCTCTACCCGTTTTACCAACAAACCCTGTTGCATGACAATCATCAACAAATACTAATGCGTTGTATTTTTTTGCAAGGTCGCAGATTTTATCTAGCTGCGCTATTGTGCCATCCATTGAAAAAACACCGTCCGTTACTATTACCTTCGTTCTAGCATCCCTTGCTTCATCAAGCTTCTTTTCTAAATCTTCCATGTCATTGTTTGCGTACCTAAACCTTTCTGCTTTACACAACCTAATCCCGTCAATTAAAGAAGCGTGATTTAATGAGTCGCTAATTATTGCGTCTCGTTTGTCTAAAAGTGGCTCAAAGAGGCCCCCATTAGCGTCAAAAGCCGCAGCATATAAAATCGTATCTTCTGTTCCCAGAAAAGCAGAAATCGAATTTTCAAGCTCTTTGTGAATGTCTTGAGTTCCACAGATAAATCTAACAGAAGCTAAACCAAAACCATGAGAGTCAATCGCTTTTTTGGCAGCTGTTTTAATTTCGTCATTGGACGCCAGCCCTAAGTAATTATTAGCGCAAAAATTTATAACATCGCCAGCCTCTAAAGTTCTGATATTTGAGTTTTGAGCAGAGGTTATTTCTCGCTCAGCTTTATATCTTCCAGAAGATCGGATTTCATCAAGCTCTTTTTTAAGTCTTTTTTGTAGGGAATTGTACATTTTTTTCAGAATTTTGATATATGCAAATTTACATGTTTTTTGAATAATAGAGTTTTAATTATAGGGGCCCTTGGTCAATTAGGAGGAGTTTTTATTGAGGCTCTTTTAAAAAGAGGTGATTTTGTCTTGGCTAGTGACATTAACACACCTAAAAAAGAAAAAATAAAGTGTGAGTTTGTTTTTCTCGATGCGCTCAACGAAAGAAAAATCAAAAAAATAATTTTAAAGCATAAAATCTCACAGATTTATAACTTTGCCGCCGTTCTTTCTGCCAAGGGCGAAAAAGACCCCATGACGACATGGGATATTAATATGGGTACGTTCTTAAAAGTTGTTAAGGCTTCTCTAGACACAACAGTAAAAACTATTTTTTGGCCAAGCTCAATTGCTGTTTTTTCTGAACACTCAGGCTTAGAATGTGTTAAGAATGATGTTACAATGTTTCCAAAAACCATGTATGGGGTTACAAAATTAGCAGGCGAAAAAATCATGTCTTACTATAATGATAAGGGGTTAATGGATATAAGATCGATAAGGTATCCAGGCATCGTATCTTCTTCTGAACCTGGCGGAGGAACAACTGATTATGTTGTCGAGATGCTTAAGAGCGCTAAAGAAAATAAAACCTACACGTGTCCTTTGAGAAAAGGCAGCGTGTTGCCCATGATGCATATCAAAGATGCCGTGACGGCTACTTTAGAGCTGATGGATGTTGGAAGAGAAAAAATTTCTATAAGTGGAGCTTATAATTTGGGGTCATTTGAAACCTCACCAGAGAAATGGAGTAACACTATTAAATCACTTGGACATAGTCTTAAAATAACATACGAAGAAGATGTTAGACAAAAGATTGCAGATTCATGGCCAAAGAAGATAGACGATTCATTGTTTAGAAGAGATATTGCCTGGGAGCCTATATTCGATGAAAGAGCGACAATTGAAGACATCATAGAAAAACTTGCGCTTTAGAAGCCTCGATTATCAGATTTAGAATTAATGATTTTTTGTCAAAACAAAATAAACTAACCTAAAAAAGATTAAATTCATAATATAATAATTAAACAACCTACAAAATGAAAAACTATTTAATTTACCTAATGATACTCTGCTTCTCCTTTTCTTTTGCCCAAAAGAAAGCAAACGGAAAGCTATATATTGAACACCCTGCAATGGATGTGGTTGAGCAATTTAACACAGCCTTTGTTGCAGGAGATTTAAAAACGCTAAAAAGCCTTGTCTCTGACGATTTTACATGGAGAAACTCTACAATGAGAACTGAACCAGGAACTCTTGAGCAGCTTTTGGGTAGATCAAACTACTTAAGCAAAAACATTGTAAATTTTGAAATCAAGCATTATGGCGGCGCATATCCAGATGCATTAGAATATAAAAAAGACAATGTATTAGAAGTAATGACTTGGACGTGGATGACGGGATATGATAAAAATACCGGCGTGGAACTAGATATGCCGAGATACGCTAACTTTAGAATGAATAATGACGGAAAAATACGCTCATTAAACGTAATGGATGACCAAGTTCTTTGGAATAAAGCATATGATGCCTGGGAAACAAGAGCTAATGGTGTAATATACAAAGACCACCCTCTTGTGACAAAGGTTAGACTTATGATGCAAGACTATCAAACACAGGATGTAGAGAAGATTAAAAGCAATTACACGGAATCTACTAGGTTTTATGACGTTATGAACTCTCCTTTGAATAAGTTTAAAACACTTGAAGAGGAATTTGCTCAGTTCAATAACTATATGGAGATTTTAGAACTCGTTGATATACAAGAAAGCGGATATCCAGATGTTTTGGATTATGAAGGTAACGGCGCTGTTGTGATTTCGTGGTGGGATATGACTTTTCGAAATAGAAAATCAGGAAACACAACCACAATTAAGCAACACATCCAGCATGCTTTTAATGAAAAAGGGGAGATTATAAGGGAAGACTATTATTTTAACCCCGCTCAGCTTCCTCAATAAAAGACAGTTTAATTTAAAAAACCCCCTCTAACTGAGGGGTTTTTTATTAGAAATAGTGTTAACTCAATGTCAAAAAATCTTATATTTACTAGTCAATTTAAGACCTACAAAATGAGAAAGTTATTTTTTATTTCAGCACTTCTAATTATAGTAAGCTGTCAACAACAATCAGAGATGGATCCAAACATTAACCCGTTTTTTCAAGAGTGGAATACTGCGCACGAAGTGCCTCCTTTTTTGGATATAAAAGATGAGGACTACATGCCAGCCTATGAAAAAGGAATGGAAGTAAACCTATCAGAAATAGATGTAATTGTTAACAACCCAGAAGAACCAACTTTTTCTAACACAATTGAAGAGCTTGAAAGAACTGGCAAGCTGCTTTCGAAAGTAGGTCGTGTTTTTTCTAACCTTGCAAGTTCTAATACAAACCCTCAGCTACAAGAGATTCAACGTGAACTAAGCCCAATGCTTTCAGCACATTACGATAAAATTTCATTAAATGAGGGGCTTTTCAATCGAGTCGAGTCTTTATGGCAAGACAGAGAAAATCTAGGGTTAACAAGCGAACAGCTTAAATTATTAGAAGACACTAGAAAACAATTTGTTCGTAGTGGAGCGCTA